>Ga0190315_1000558_pt1 | contig 18122 bp, 15 predicted proteins | sample 48701101_MG_FD_161673 | JGI IMG/M metagenome (GOLD analysis project Ga0190315, IMG submission 161673) | Hydrothermal vent sediment bacterial communities from Southern Trench, Guaymas Basin, Mexico - 4870-11-0-1_MG | ecosystem: Environmental > Aquatic > Marine > Hydrothermal vents > Sediment ...
CGGACAACACTGATTTTTACTCAAGTAATGTTACCTTGTCGGGAACATCGACCTTGTCTGGATATGTGTTTGTAGATATAGATGAGAATATTATCTACAATAAAAATTCGGAAATAGGACTTTTTGACATACCGATTTACCTAGTGGGATATGACATATTTGGTCAGATATATGGGCCCTCTATTGATGACCCAAATTATCATGAAGTAGTTTCTGGAATATATGATGAACTTATTGCTAATGGAGTAATTGATAGTGGTGTGGATGTTGATGATGTTTATAATAATTCAAACTATGTTGTTACAAATCCTAATATTACCAATGTTAGTGGCTACTACTCGTTTACTGGCCTTAAGCCTGGGGCGTATAATCTTGTAGAAGACCAGGATCCTAAGTATCGTTCTACTGGCTCAACAAGAGGTTACGCCCAGATTGATGGTTCGGGTGTACCCGTATATACAATAAAAGATGGAACTGGTAGTCTGCAAAGTGGGGATGTATTGGACGCAGATATTGTTCGGGAGATATTATTAGGTGAAGGTGTGGTTTCCAGGGAAAACAACTTTGGTGAAATGGGTGGAATAATAGGTACTCATATTTTTTGGGATGAAAATGCTAATGGAGTTTTTGAAACAGCATCAGAGTCGACAATTCCTGAAGTAGAGGTGGCATTATATGAGGATGTAAACAACGATAAAACTCTTGATGGAAGTGATTTAATTCTTAGATATACTCAAACCGATAGTGCTGGACGTTATGATTTTGCGATTTTAGAGTTGGATGATAACTCTGGTGATTACAGTTATGATTATATGGTAACGGTTACGGATCCAGCATTTAAAGCAGAAAATATAGTTAACACTCTAGGTGCTTTCGGGGTTGATAATAACTCACAAGATGCCTCTGGTTATCCAGTTACTTTGACGACTAATATGTACTACAACTACACTGCAGATTTTGGTTATTATCTAAGTGGTGAAACACCGTTTGCTGAAACTGATGATGAATTAGTAGATACTGGGCAAAATATGTCACTTCTTTTGTCGGTTGTGTTTGGTGTCGGTATTATTATCATCATAAAAAAGACCAAGAAGAAACTTCGATTGTTATGAAATAGGTGGTGTGATAAAAATTGTCTTGCCACCAACGGTATAATTTTGGTTGTCGAGTATGATAATGTCTAGTATGTTATTACAATCATCTTCCAAATGTGCGGGGGAATCTGGGGAAATAACCCCAGTAAAGCACAGATTATAGATAGAACCATTTTGATTATAATTGATAATTACTGCAGCAAAGTTCTTTGTGTCTCCTACAATAGAATGGTTAGAATATTCAAGGTCCCACTGTTGATTTCGTAAAGTACTATAATTTATTTCAAACGACTGATTAATATCTGTCAATATGCTGTCTATATTGGTAACAATAAAATTTTCATCGTTGTCAAAAAATCCCTTTTTACTCCAGTTTGCACTGCCTAGAAATATAACATCATTATCAAATATTGCCTCGTGATGGTGAAAAAATGAGTTAATGTCATTGTATGTTTCTGTGTAATTATTTTGAACGTCAAGACTTCTGCTGATATCGGTCACAATCTCAATATTTGGTATATCTAGTAAGTCAGATATTAGTGAGTCTTTTAACCAGATTGTTGCATCGTCTGTAATAATCGTGATTTCAACATTCCGATTCGCGGCGGTGTGTAAGGATGTCACAATATCTGGATCCGTTAATTGCCAGAGCATGATTTTAATTGATGAATTTGCATTATCAATGAGTTCAATAAGCCTTTTTTTAGCTGAGACGTATTTGTTACCAGGCGAAAACCAAATCTCGACAAACCCATTTGCATAATTGATCTTTTGGGGGAACGGACTATAGCCCTTGCTGGAGAATTTTTTTTGACTATTGGTTTTTTGGGAGAGAATTTGAAATTCATTGTGAAAGGTCTCTATTACTTCTTTTTCCATAGTTACAAGAACATACGATGGAGCAAATTCGTCTTGTAGGGAGCTGAAGTTCCACGAACCAGTAAGTAGTGTTGAGTTTTCCATATTGAAATCGGTAATCATGAACTTGTGATGCATGTAGTAATCAGTACCCTTTGATGCATTGGAAATAATGTTGATGTTTGATGGTACAACTTCAAATAGGGAAACAAGAAGATCGTGTTTTTTTGGGTCGGTGATGATAGTAATTTTCACATTCTCTGATGCCTTACTCTTTAGTGAATCGATTATTTCAGTTGAGTCCATTGAGTATATGGCTATATCGATTGAGTATTGGGCGTTATCAATTAGGTCAATTAATTTTTTGCTGAAATGATTTTTACCAAGGACATCGTTGGTATAAGTGGAAAATGTGGCATCATGTGATATTGTTACTTCAGTTCTTGGTGTCATTTTGTCTATGTTTGAGATAATTTTGCTTGTAACAAGAAATATACTAACAATAACTAGTATAGCCAATATACAATAAGCAACAATTCGGCCGTTGTTATTAAATTTTCTTCTCATGATCTATTTTCACATTTCTTATTTTCCAGCCAATGAAGATGGGGATACTATACTCTTTGATTTCATTGATTATTTGCTTGTAGTCTATTTGTGTTTTTTCAAGAAGAGGCGGAATCTCTTGAGAAAACACAACCATTTGTGGTTTCTTGATTAAACAGTGCAGAAGCTCATATGTGACTATTTCTATGGTAGATGTAGTACTACTGATATTCATTGATAGTTCTCCTTTATTATTGCCCAAATACTTCTTCAGATTATATTTTTTTATATAATTTGAAACCTTTCTAATATCGTCGGCGTTAATCTGAGACGTATTCTTGGACAAGATTATTTCTGCAATACTTTTTTGTGAGTGTTCACCATCTATAAGATATGAAATGTTTGTAAATCTTTTGAAGTAGTTGTAAGAATAAATTTGTTTGTCTATTACTACATTCCATGACACGTTCAAGTAGTTGGATATTCCACCAAGCAATCTGGAAAGTGCGTAATTGTTTCTTGTATTTTCAGTATCGACAAAATACGAACAGTGTTTTTCAAATGATATTTTCAGGTTTTTAAAATAGCTTTCATTTTGTGAAAGTTTGGTTTTGCTGGATATAAAAGATATTTTGTTAAAGTTTGGGGCTCTTTTATAGTTTAGGATTTTAGTGCCTTTTTGTGGTATTGATATTCGGATCGCTATTTGTGCTGTTGCTAAGCTGGATGCTACAGTGAGGCATTTATACCAGGTCCTTATCAGAATTGTAGACAGTATACCAATATCGGCAATTTCCAAAAGATTGCTATCAATGGAAGTGTTAAATCGTCTGGAATAATTTATAAAAAAATATATGAAAAAAATACTTATATAAATGAGTTTGTTGAACATGCCAATAAAAACTGTTCGTCTTACTCTGAAATATTTATCATATTCCAATATCTCTTTAAATTCCTGAATTTTAGATTTATAGATTGGTTCCTTTAGATAAACATCTCTGTTTACCAAAATATCATAAAAGTTACGAATAATTGATGATGAAAAAGTTCTTTCCTTTTCTAGTACCCTTAGTGTAATTTTGTGACCAATAATCATTGTTATTACAAAGATAACGAGACTTATTATGATTGCAAATATGTAGGTATGTAGATTGTGATTGATAAATACTAATGTAAATATGAAAGCCAGAAAAATATTGAGTATTACTTTTACCGAGCTATCCATTAAGGAAGTAATACTTTGCTTTAAAAGTGAGTAAAAATATGTAATATGAATAAAAATGGTGGAGTCACTTTGAATGTATTGCTTGGATAATATCTTTTGATACCAAAAAAGTTTTAGTGAATTAATTACTTTTAAAACCGTATCATTTAGAATCATTTGACATAAGTATGTGAATCCAAGAAAGAGAAATGATGTAAATAAAACAATTATTAAACTTATACCTATTTTGTCATATTGAAAAGAGTTAAATAGGGTGGGGAGTAATTTTCTTAGAAAAATTATTATAAACATTTCGGTAACTGAACCCAGTGTGGCTACGACTAGAAAAAGAATAACGCTACTTCTGACTTTGAGGAACGACTTTTTTAAGAATATTTTTTGGTGATGAGTTAATTGAGAGTATTGGTATTTAGCTTTAATTTGTAGCCTTTTTTTTAACAATTTGATGTTATATTTTTTTACCATAATACATTTTTATATTACGTTTATAAAAGGACGGTAACTTGTAGGAAATGTTTTGTAAGAGTTTTCTATGGTTTCTAGGGGTATAATTTTTGTAAATATACCTTACATATTGGGTATAGAGCTTTTGGGATATTAGTTTCATTTGCTTATCATTCCGTGCAAAGCCGTGGGACTTAAGAAACTCGCTAATTTGTTTGTCAACACTATTTTCGGCACGGAACAAAATATGGTAAAGTTTTCGCATTCTTGTTGTTTCACTTAAATATTGATTATATTTAAGGTTCGATTTAATTCTAGAAATAAACGAAGTTACGGATGATTGTTTTATGCCGATGGTATTATCACAGTAATTATATCCTAGATAGTTGAAGCTCTTGGTAATAAGAATGACTTCATTGTGTTGAAACTTCAGAGTTAGTTTTAACTTTTTGGTTTCGGTCAGAAGGATTTTTTTGCATAGGGTGAGGTTAGAAGATTTTTTGTCAATAAGAATAAGGTCGTCTCCAACCCTCATATATAAATCTACCTTTTCTTGTATTATCTTGTCAATGTCTGTTAAGTAGTAATTGGCAAATAAACCTATCAGTGGAATACCTTGCAAAATCCCAGTTTGGATTGAAGATGTTAGGGTAGTATTGTCAATAAACAGGTCCAGTAGTTCTAGAACGTCTTGTGGTAGCGGGACATTCTTTAGCTTCAACTTTAATATCTTTCGGTCGATTGTGTCTGTGTAATCCTTTATATCCGCAACAAGCACGAAGTTTTTTTGGGCTTCTTTGTATTTTCGAATAAGTCGTCGTGTTGCCGTGTTGGCGGATCTGTTCCTACGGTAGGAATATAAGTTCTTCGAGTATTTCTTTTCGAATACTTTTTCGAGAACATTGAAAATTGCTTGGGCTTTAATCCTGTCTCGTATCGAATAGATGTATATAAGTCTGTGTTTGCCTTTTGGTTTGGGAATTTTCTTGGTAATAACCTGAATTATTGGGGCTTTGTTCTGAAGTTCGTCTTGAATAGCATTTATAAATTTGTTAATGTTGAAATTGTAATTTTCGAGTACAGCCTTATCTTGACCGCTGAGTTTGTTTGACAATACTTTCTTGTCGAGTCTGTCTACTACTTCAAAGTATGCTTCGAGGACATTTTTCTTGTCAGCAATTTGTTTGTAAAGTCTGGAATGATTCATAACATGTTTGTATTTAGTTCACAACTTTCTAGCTATATGAGCTAGAAAACCCCAACTCAATGAGAGGACAAGACGGTGAGGTCCTCTTAATTGTATACTGTATTTAAACGGTGCTAGACGTCTTTTTTCTAAATACGGCACACAACTTTCTAGCACCCCTATACTTTGAGATATAGGGTAGTTGTGAACTTATGCTCATTATATCAGTATAAATGTTGTATGGCAATTTGATTGTATATTTAAAGCTCGTATCGATTTTCATTTTTAGCATTTTGCGGGACCTGGATTTGAACCAGGATTAACGGTTTCAGAGACCGTCGTCCTACCAGTTAGACGATCCCGCATTTTTGTGTAGGCAAATGATTATACATCCCTTTTAATTTTGTGTTAACAGTCCAGATTGTTAACACTGGTTGTTTTTTGTGCCATAAACTTCCTTTAGGCAACTTTTTTATATACATAAAGATAAAGAGGTTTTCTAGAAATAAAAAGATCATTTGTGTGAATCTTTTGAGTTAGTGAGAAAAATTTACTTTTTGGCAAACGAAAGGTGTTGGTGATAATTAGGGAATTAATTTGAAGCTCTTTCTCAAGTTTTGGTAATATTAGTTTAAGAAATAGGGAAGTCATATATAGATATACTTTGGTATATTTACTATAGTTTTCATTAAGTGCATCTTTGTTTTTAATAATAACATTTGGAGTCCTCAGGAGTTTGAGGTACCCGTTGGTAAGGGTGGCTAGCATGAAATTCTTCTCTATTCCAACGATTTTCTTACATTTGGTTTCTTTTGAAATTTTTCTTAGATGATATCCAAATCCACATCCAATATCACAAAGCACATCATTCTCATTGACTAGGTGATGTTTGATTACCAGGTTAATTGCAGTCTTTGAGGATGGAACATATGGCACATATTTGCCACTTTTTGTGGATTTCTCCAACTTGTATATTGTCACAATAACATACGAGAATATTGCTATTACTATGGAGAGTAGTAAAAATTCGAGAAAAATAATTGAATAATACAAGCTGTGCATTGTTTCTGCCGTTGAAGTAATTATCATAGATAATATCACTTTTTTACTATTTGTGAAATTAGTATTTAGCGGATTGGTGCTATTGGTGGGGATGAATGGGTTAGTAAAACAACATGTACGTAAATTGGGACTCGTTACTGGTCAGCTGTTCTTTATGTGGGTATTCTTTTATTTTCTAGAATTCTAAATGGATAACCCCTCAAATCTTCCTTTCATACCTTGGCATTAATTTTTTAAAATTTTACGCAAATAGGTCTTGCCGTCTTTTGGATTAGTGAAAGTTTCTTTGGCTTCCAATTCTATATAAATTCCTAAGTCAGTAACATCGTCAATTACAATTTCGACCTTTTCGAAAACCCAAGTTGTTCGTGACTTTTCAACTGTTACCAGATTCTTAAAGTCAAGGCTTTTGAACATTCTTTCCATTGCTTTAAAATTGTCTATTCGGGTCTCAAATTCATCACAATAATCGGTTATGTTTACATTTTCTGGGAAAAATGTTTTAGAAATTTATATTTCATGCTTAAACACATGACACGTTCTGCAACATTATTGGATAAATATAATATTTCATGTCCATTGATTATCAAAGTCTCTATGATGTGGACAGTTGCTTTAATTGGTTGGTATTTTGATATACATAATTGGTTTAGTTCTTCGGGTGATTCTTCGAAATTGTATTTATTGATTATAAATCTCCAAAAACAATAGTAATTTGTTTTGCCTAATCGATATACCTGACTTAGCTCCCCATGTATATCTTCATATAATTGGCTATAGGAAATACTGTATTTTTTGACTAGGTGTTCTACGCAACGTTTGGTTCCGTTGGTAAAGTAGACTCCACCTAAATCGAAAATAAATGTTTTACTTATCTTTGTATTGTATCAAACCTTTAAATGCTTCACAAACGGAGTTCTCTACGTATATAGCGAAGATTATTGTTTATGTAATAAATGGGGGGGTACTGCTTATTCTTTTTGTAAATTTTCTTGTTATTTTGATTAATATAATTGTTGTTAAAAATATTGTTGGGAAGATGATTAATGTCATTGCGTAAGGAAACGTTATGTTTGTTAATCTTTCGATTTCTACGAGAAAATAGATAAAGAAATAGTGTATCAAAAAGATTTGGAGGCTTTTGTGGCTTAGATAGTTGATAATATTACTGTTTCTCCACTTGTCGACATTTAGGATTAGAAGAAATAGAACTATAGATGTAGGAAATATACTCCAGATAATTGAGCCATACGGTGTGTAATCTCCGATATTGAAAAATATTTGTACATTGTAAAATACAAAGCTTAAGATTAGGGAAACGGTGATTATTACTTTGTTTCTTGAGATTATCTTTTGTGATTTAACTTGTTGATACCAGTATTTCTCAATTTAGCAATGATCATAAGAGAGTAGCTAATCTGGGTTTATTGTTTGGTAGAAATGCTTTTTAGTACTAAGCTATCAAAGAGATACATTTCGGTTTTCACCAATCAAAATTACATTGGGAATATGCATAAGCTAAATTGGATTTCTGGTTGTTTTCATGCTCATCTTGCTTGGAACAAGATTGTAAGTTGATATCTCAAATGACATGTGTTACAATCAGGCAGTTCTTTGAAAATTAAATAGTGGTGGGAACCTTTCTGGAATTTGTTTCAGAAGAAATTCCTTGTCAGAAAACCATTTTTGGTTTTCTATGTTATGAGAATATGATCCTGGTTCAGGGTAAACGCTGGCGGCGTGCCTAAGGTATGCAAGTCGAACGCTTCTTTACAATTGTTTTGATTTACAAGTGATTCTTCGGAAAATCTTGTGTTGATAGACGCCGTAAAGTTGAGTGGCAGACGGGTGAGTAACACGTGGGAACCTACACTCAAGACATGTATAGCTCATCGAAAGATGAGGTAATCCATGATAGTTTCTAGTCTAGTATTAGAATAAAGATTTCCTCTTTGAGGATTTTGCTTGGGGAGGGGCCTGCGTCCTATCAGCTTGTTGGTGAGGTAATGGCTCACCAAGGCGATGACGGGTAACTGGTCTTAGCGGATGATCAGTCACACTAGCACTGAAACACGGGCTAGACTCCTACGGGAGGCAGCAATTAGGAATCTTGCGCAATGGGGGAAACCCTGACGCAGCGACGCCGCGTGAAGGATGAAGGCTCTTGGGTTGTAAACTTCTTTTATGTCGGAAGAAGTCCTAACATTAGTTAGGATTGACGGTACGGCAAGAATAAGCACCTGCTAACTGCGTGCCAGAAGCATCGGTTATACGTGGGGTGCAAGCGTTACCCGGTATTATTGGGCGTAAAGAGATGCGTAGGCGTTTTGAAAAGTCCTCTGTTAAAGCATACCGCTCAACGGTATAGATGCAGACGATACTTTCAGAATAGAGATGGGGAGAGGAAAGTGGAACTCCTGGTGTAGCGGTAAAATGCGTTGATATCAGGAGGAACACCAGTTGCGAAGGCGACTTTCTGGCCCTATTCTGACGCTCAGGCTCGAAAGCGTGGGGAGCAAAACGGATTAGATACCCGTGTAGTCCACGCCGTAAACGATGTCTGCTAGATGTTGGTCAACGGTTGTTATTGACTTCGTGTTAGTAACAATGCGTGATCAGTGTCGAAGTTAACACGTTAAGCAGACCGCCTGGGGAGTACGGTCGCAAGGCTAAAACTCAAAGGAATTGACGGGGACCCGCACAAGCGGTGGAGCGCATGGCTTAATTCGATGATGAGCGAAGAACCTTACCAAGACTTGACATATTAGTTATCCCTTTTGGTAATTCTTTAGGGTTATGCTATTACAGGTCCTGCATGGCTGTCGTCAGCTCGTGCTGTGAGGTGTACGGTTAAGTCCGGTAACGAGCGCAACCCATGCCCTATGTTATATGTGTCTTAGGGGACTGCTCTGGTAAAACAGGGAGGAAGGAGTGGATGACGCCTGGTCAGCATTAGCCTTATGTCTTGGGCTGCACATGCGCTACAATGGTTAGTACAATGGGAAGCAATACAGTAATGTGGAGCAAAGCCCCAAAACTAATCTTAATTCGGATTGAGGGCTGAAACTCGCCCTCATGAAGCTGGAATCGCTAGTAATCGTAGGTCAGCATACTACGGTGAATACGTTCTCGGGTCTTGTACACACCGCCCGCCACGCACTGAAAGTTGAGAATGCTTGAAGACTTTGTAGTAATGATAAGGTTAAGAGCAGGCTTAGTAATTGGTGTGAAGGCGTAACAAGGTAGCCGTAGGGGAATCTGCGGCTGGATTACCTCCTTTCTAGGAGGTTAAAACTTGTTCCCACCACTATTTAGTTTTTAATTTGTACTGAAATTTTGCAATACCTTTTAAATAGATTATTCACCAGAAGATGAATCTAGAGTTTTGCAATATTATGATTCTTTAGGGGTAGAGACTGTTGATTCGTGGCGGTCTGTTGGCTGGTGTTCCCAATTTAGTCAATTAGTGAGATTTAAGATATTGTCTAATATTGGTATTATGAATAATAAAAGATTGCTTGATTTTGGTTGTGGTCAAGGTGATTTTTATCCCTTTATTAAAAAGATCTATCCTAAGGTTAAGTATACTGGAATCGATATTAATCCAAGATTTGTCAACGTAGCCCAGAAACGATTTCCAAAAGCGAAATTCAGGGTTGGTACAACTAGTGACATAAAAAATTCTTACGACTATATTGTGTGTTCCGGAGTGTTTTCGTTTACAGTCGATAATTATTGGAAATTGTTGTGTAAGAGTATTGCTGCCCTTTACAGTAAATCAAAGATAGCGTTAGGCTTTAATCTTTTAGAGTTGGGAAAGCATATTGACAACGAAATTTATGTGACGTATAACAAAGACAAGGTAATAAAACATTGTAATAATCTATCAAACAAAGTTAAATTGATTGATGGTTATCTAGATTATGACTTTACTACAATACTTTATAAACGGTAATTTTGTAATAGATTTAGTCGAAATCATAATAAAAAAAGGTAAATGTTTTGTTGTAACAATAATATCGAAAGTAAATGACTATCCTGATATAAAGAGGAAGAGGTTAGTAATGTAAGGTGGGGGTTATCTTCCCAATAAGTTAATAAGTAACTTGTAAATTGTGTGTTCTCACGGTAAAATACCCCTGTTTTAATTCCTGGGCCTGTAGTTCAGCTGGTTAGAATACTCGCTTTGCAAGTGAGAGGTCATGGGTTCGATTCCCATCAGGTCCACCAAATGATACGGTTCGAGAATTTCGTCTTGAGACAATTTGCAGTTTCTTGTCTTAATTGTTGGATTACTGGAATGCTTGGACGTGAAGAAGGGGCTATACGTGATACTGGCTTAGACCTGACGTCTATTGAATTAATTCAGCCTGAAGGCTAATGTTTCCTATGTAAGCGGAGGCTCTTTCGATTTTGTAAGACAAAAGATGCATGTGGACTATATACTAAAACTTAATTAACACGTGACTTATCTTGAGTAAAATTCTTTCAGTCAAACAGGCGACTCAAATTATTTCAAGGGAGTATCCAGATATTCGAAAGGGTGGATTTAAAATTCTTAAACGGTTTGGATCAAATGAGGGGAGGAAATATAACACATTTCTGATTGAACATGCCCAAAGTAAAATTGTTGCAAAAGGGAATGTGTTTGATGTAGCGGATCTAGAGTTAGAGAGATTCTTTCTGAAAGCGCTGGATAAAACGAATTGTTCTCCGTAACTTATATATCCTAGTTGCTTGCCCAACAAATTTCTTTTGATCTCGTATATTGAAGGTGTTAGTCCTAATGACGTATTAATCAAGGTGTGCCATAATGAAGCGTCAAATATTTTTAATAGTATTGGTAGGACATTGCGAAAAGTTCATACAATAAAGCTAAAAAGTTTTGGAAACCCATTGACAAATGAAAAGATTGATTACCATGAGTATCTAAAGGGGAAACTGTCAAGCAGATTGAATTCCTCCAAGAAGTATTTGTCCAATATTGAGTACGATTCCATACTCTCAATGCTAAATAAGTGTGATCCGATTGTGGAAAATGAGTGTTCTAAGTCACCCGTAATCACGCATCGAGACGTGTATGCAGACAACTTTATTATTGAAAACAAAACGGCTAACGCTTATATTATTGACTTTGCGATGGCAGAAGGTGGAAGCCCTTTTTATGATCTAGGGAAGTTGTATATTTCTGATATATATAGGTTTCCCCAGTTTCATTCTAGTTTTATTCGTGGATATTTCGATGAAAAAATTATTCCTAGGAAAGAAAGAAGTCTTATTTTGTATTCAATAATTCTTGAGCTTACGGGACAACTAGGTTGGTATGGTAGCATAAAAAATAAAAAGTATTTGGAAAAAAGTTTGCAAAAGATTAAGGAGATAAGCAGAAATGAGGGGATTCTGTGGGAATTACTTTTTAATAAGAAACATCTGTACTAACATTTGTTGGGAAAAACGTTTTTTGTTATAATGAGTATATATAAGTTGAGTACAATATTGGTGGGTAAAGAAATAGAGGCGAAGTTTATAAATATTAATAAAGCTGCGCTTATCAAAAAGCTGAAAAAGATAGGGGCGAAAAAGACGTTTGATGAAAGACTTCTTCGGAGATGTGTTTACCATTTACCTACAAGAGATAAAGATGCTTGGGCAAGGGTTAGAGATGAGGTGGACAAAATAACCATGACGTATAAAAGGATAACCAAACAGAGTGTAGATGGTATGCAAGAAGTTGAATTAGTAGTGGATAATTTTGATAATGCTTGTGAATTTTTGCAATCTGTAGGTTTAACGGAGAAGGCCTATCAGGAAACGAAGAGAATTAGGTTTGTTATCGAATCAGAAAAGGTTGAATTCGATATTGATACCTGGCCCGCCCTAAATCCATTGCTAGAAATCGAATCGGATAACAAAGATGTTGTTAAGAAATATGCTTTGATACTTGGTTTCGATTGGAATGATGCAATGTTCGGAGGTGCTGACTTAGTTTATGAAAAAAGGTATAAAATTGATACTAATTGGATAAACAATAAGTGTCCAGTATTAAAATTTGGTGAGTTGCCTAAGGAGCTTCAGGATTCAAATTTAAGGTAGCCAAAAGTTGTTTTGTTGGGGTTATTTCTATGAGGTGTTTGTTTTATGTTGTAACAACTTTCCAGTTAGTTGTCCGCAAGCGGCCTTTAGATTTTCTCCTAAATCTAATTGTTTGCTAAATGAAATATTCTTTTGGGTCAGGATGTTGATGAAGTCTTGTGTTGTTTGGGGGGATGAAGCTTCGTATTTTATCAGACTGTCGTTGGGATGAAATCTGATTATTCTTACATGATATAGGTAAGATTTAGGTCTAGATTTAATAAGGTTTGCTAATTTCAGTGCATGTTTGGTCGTGTCGTTTACATCTTTAAGCAAGGTATAAGCAATAAAGACTATTCGTCTGGTTTTTATTATATGGGTATCCAGGACTTCAAATACCTTGCTTAATGGATAGAGCTTTTCAATTCTCATAATTTTTTGTCTCTCTTTGGGGAAAGCGGAATGGAGTGAGTAAGAAATGTTAATATTAGGGAAGTTCTTAAGTAAAATTTTTAGATCAGGAATAATACCAATCGTAGATACGCTAATATGTCGTTGACTAATGTTGAATGTGTCTTTGTCAGTAAAAACTTCAATTGCTTCTACTACGTGATTTGTATTTGCAAGTGGTTCACCCATACCCATAAATGCGATGGAGTGAATATGTCTGTTAAGATTTTTAAAATAGAGGATTTGGTCTGTGATTTCTTCTGTGGTTAAATTTCTTGTAAACCCTTGAGCCCCAGTTGAACAAAAGGAGCATCCAAAAGCACAACCCACTTGAGATGATATGCAATATGAATCCAGTCTTTGTGCGCCTTTGAGAAAAGTTAAATGCATAGTCTCGAATACCTTGCCATCCCTAGTTTCAAAAAGAACCTTCTCTATCTGATGGCCTGTATATGTTTTGATTGGTTTTATTGAAAGGATTTTGTCTTTGAGTTGTTCTTTAATAAGCTGTCTTCTTGTTTGAGATAGTGTTGTAATTTGGGAATAGTGTTCTATATTGGTTTGATAGATTGCAACTTTTAGTTGTTTGGCTGTGTATTGTGGGGGATTAGTCTTTGATAAAACTTGTAATATTTTTTCAAAGTATTCCTGGTAAGTTAAAATCGAAATGATTTTCTTTTATGGCTTATACCCAATGTGGCTTAATGGTTCTTGTTCTTTTGTCTGGGGTTACTTAATTACATTGACAAACTCATCTTGGTGAATTATTATGCAATAATAAGTTCATTGGTATAGTAATGGAAAAGTCCAAAGTTCCTGGCTTAATTATTCTGGTTCTTCTGATTTGTGGTGTTGGGTATCTATGTTTGAAAGGTGACCGAGTGCAAGATGATATACCGACTCCTAAGAATGAAGGCGGGTTTAGCAGGATTGCATACTAAAAATATATTGAGAATAATAATCAGTTGTCGTTTGATATGTATGATGCATTAAATACTAACTCAAACAATATGTTTTCCTCACTTTATAGTATTGTTTTGGCCTTTACGTTGTTGTATGAAGGATCGGAAAGTTATTCAAGAGACAATCTTCGATATTTCTTAAACCTTGATATAGCCGATGGGGACTTAAGAAGTAGTAATGCAAAGATTTACAATGATTTATATAGTGATCAAAGTCAGTACCAACTTAATATTGCGAATTCGTTTTGGATGCAAAATGATTATGGAGTTAATCAGGACTATCTTGACTTGATAGAAAAGTATTACAATGGTCAAATTGCAGAGCTTGACTTCTCGGCGGAGCCTGAAAGTTCTAGACAAGAAATAAACGATTGGATTTATGATCGAACCTCTGAGAAAATCAAAGATCTTCTGCCTCGTGGAAGCATTACGTCGCTAACCAAGTTTGTTCTGGCAAATGCTATATACTTCAAGAGTGAGTGGGTGTATGAATTTGATGTTGATGATATGTCCGAGTATCCTTTTACCTCCCTGAATGGTGATGAAGATGAAATTGACTTTATGAATATGTACAATCTTGATGATGTGGATTTTAATTACCAAGAAGATGATGATTATCAACTTCTTGAACTACCGTATAAGGGACTAAGCTGTGCTTACTGAGCTTAGAGGCAGTGTATGTTTGGAATTGTTTGAAAACAAATCATGAAACAAATTTCAGAGGTTGAATGTTGTTGAATATTTTGGTACAATGACTATAACAAAGTTCGGGATAGGTTGATGGTTGACAATTGTTGTTCAACTTGCAATAATACCCAGTTTTGTTATGTTCTTTGAAAACTGAATGTATTGTGTGAGGTATGCTTAACATAATTTCACAAAAAAGTTATCTTTTTTGTGGGAGGAGTGAAAAAGCTACTTAAGGGTTTACAGTGGATGCCTTGGTACAAAGAGCCGAAGAAAGACGTGGTAGTCTACGATAAGCCTCGAGGAGCAGACAACATGCGCTATTACTCGGGGGTTTCTGAATTGGGTAACCTATTCCGATGGAAGTCGGAATATCCAAATTTGAATTCATAGAATTTGGAGGGGAACGCAGGGAAGTGAATCATCTCAGTACCTGCTGGAAAAGAAAACGAATGATGCCCTGTTTATCGCTTTGCGTTAAACAGGACGTGATTCCCATAGTAGCGGCGAGCGAACTGGGAAAAGCCTAAACCAATTTTGTGTAAGGAAGAGATGAATGGTGATTCGCGTTGCGATGAGCCTGGATTTAATTCCGTACGTTATGGTGTGTGCAATCTTGGTGTTGGAGGATGTTTCGTGAGAAAGCCATAAATTTCTCAAAGAAGTGACAAAACTATTATTAGTAGAAAAAGCTGGAATGCTTTACCAAAGAGGGTGAGAGTCCTGTATATGAAAATAATAGTCTTCTTGGAATATTCCTGAGTACTGCGGAGCACGTGAAACTTTGCAGGAAGCTATCCCGGCCAAGGGATAAGGCTAAATACTCTTTGTAACCGATAGAGAACAAGTACCGTGAGGGAAAGGTGAAAAGAACCCCTGGAAGGGGAGTGAAATAGAACTGAAACTGTATACCCACAATCAGTTGGAGCCCGCCAATGGCGGGTGACAGCGTGCCTATTGAAGAATGAGCCAGCGAGTTCATGTTTAGTGCAAGGTTAATCTCGTTAAACGGGAGGAGCCGAAGCGAAAGCGAGTTTGAATAGAGCGTTTAGTACTAAGCGTGAGACCCGAAACCGAGTGATCTACCCATGGCCAAGATGAACTCTACGTAACAGTAGGGGGAGGTCTGAACTCATCATTGATGCAAAAATGTGAGATGAGCTGTGGATAGTGGTAACATGCCAATCGAACTCGGTAATAGCTGGTTCTCCCCGAAACAGCTTTCCGGCTGGCCTTGTGTAATTGATTTGTGGGGGTAGAGCACTGATTGGATCGTGGGGGGAGCAATCCTTACCACATTCAGTCAAACTCCGAATACCACAAATTTTATCACAGGAGTTAGTCCTAGGGGGCAAGCTCCTACGGACGCGAGGGAAAAAGCCCAGATCGATAGATAAGGCCCCAAAATACATACTAAGTGTTTAAGGAAGTGGATTTCCTAAGACATCCAGGAGGTTGGCTTAGAGGCAGCCATCCTTTAAAGAGTGCGTAACAGCTCACTGGCGAAGGAAATCTGCGCCGATTATAATCGGGACTAAGTATGTTGCCGATGCTACGATTTTATGATTTATCATAAGAGGTAGGGGAGCGTTCCGTTTACAGTGAAGGTATATCCGTGAGGAACACTGGAGTGGACGGAAGTGAGAATGCTGGCATGAGTAGCGAAATTCAGAGTGAGAATCTCTGACACCGAAGCAGTCCTAGGTTTCCATGGCAATGTTTATCAGCCATGGGTTAGTCGGTCCTAAGTCGAGGTCTAGTTGATGGGCGTAGACGATGGATAACAGGTTAATATTCCTGTACTGCACCAAGATGAGTGATGGAGGGACGAGGATAGAAAAGTGTAGCCTATTGCAGGTATAAGTAGCGAGTTAAAGATTCTTTGGAAAATCCGAGAGTCTTGTTTCTGGGTTATTAATTCAGATGAAAACAAGCTATGATGTAAACTCCGAGAATATTGGAGGATTATGTGGATTTATTCTCCAGGAAAAACTTCTAAACGTTTCTCAATTTGTTGAGACAGATTCGTGGTGTAACCGTACCGCAATCCGCCTCAGGTGGACTGGTTGAGTATACCAAGGTGTTCGGGTGAGTCCTCGTTAAGGAACTCGGCAAATTAGCTCCGTAACTTCGGGAGAAGGAGTCCCTGGTGCTTTTATTTCTTTTGAAAGAAAAGTGTTGGGGTGCAATGAAATGGTCTGGACGACTGGTTATCAAAACCACAGGTGCCTGCGAACTTGAAAAAGGAAGTATAGGTACTGACACCTGCCCAATGCCAGTAGGTTAAAGAAGATGGTGATCTCTGACTTGTCAGAGTGAGCTTTTGACTGAAGCCCTGGTGAATGGCGGCTGTAATCCTAACGGTCCTAAGGTAGCATAATCCCTCGCCACTTAATTAGTGGCCTGCATGAACGGTGTAACGATCCAGACACTGTCTCGACGAGGAGCCCGGCGAAATTGAAATAGCAGTGAATATGCTGTTTACTCACACCTGGACAGAAAGACCCCAAGAGCTTTACTACAGCTTTGTATTGATACAATGTGTTTGATGCGTAAAATAGGTGGGAGACTTTGATGTCGCTATTTTGGTAGTGACGGAGTCATCAGTGAAATACCACTCTTTAATTATGTTGTATCTAACGATTCTCGTGAAACACGAGATTGGACAGTGCATGGTGGGTAGTTTAACTGGGATGGTTGCTTGCTAAAAGGTATCACAAGCGTACAAAGGTTCCCTCATCTCGGATGGAAATCGAGAGAAGAGTACATTGGCATAAGGGAGCTTAACTGTGAGACTGACAGGTCGAACAGTTGCGAAAGCAGGTCAAAGTGACCCGCTGGTTGTATTTGGTAACGCCAGTGTTCAACGGATATAAGCTACCTTGGGGATAACAGGCTAATTGAGCCCGATAGTTCATATTGACGGCTCAGATTGGCACATCGATGTCGGCTCGTCGCATCCTGGGGGTGGAGAAGCCCCCAAGGGTTGGACTGTTCGCCCATTAAAGCGGCGCGTTAGCTGGGTTCAGACCGACGTAAGTCAGGTCGGTCCCTTTCCGGTGTGAGCGATGGATAAATGCGGGAATTTGTCTCTAGTACGCAAGGATCGAGATGAGGTAACCTCTTGTGTACCAGTTGTAAATGGAGTTCTTCTGTTTGCAATGCTGGGTAGCGACGTTACTTTTGGATAAGCACTGAAAGCATATAAGTGCGAAGCCATACCCAAGATTATTTATCCTATGTGCTTTTAGCACAGGGAGATCCCTTGTAGATTACAAGGTTGATAGGCTCTATGTGTAAGATTCGTAAGAATTGTATAACATTATTTTGTTCTGAGAAGAGAGTTTCTGCTTGCAGAAACGATTTTTGATGATAATAAATAGTGTTTAGCAGAGGAGTACTAATAGATCAAAGGCTTTTTTACTTTTCCTCCCACAAAAATGATAACTTGCCTCGTACAATACATTCGTTAGTGGCTATCAAGTCACTTGATAACTCTATTTTTTGTTAAGAAGAGTGGGGTTACCTGGTGACTG
>Ga0190315_1000560_pt1 | contig 18078 bp, 22 predicted proteins | sample 48701101_MG_FD_161673 | JGI IMG/M metagenome (GOLD analysis project Ga0190315, IMG submission 161673) | Hydrothermal vent sediment bacterial communities from Southern Trench, Guaymas Basin, Mexico - 4870-11-0-1_MG | ecosystem: Environmental > Aquatic > Marine > Hydrothermal vents > Sediment ...
ACTTCGATAAGGTTGTATTCAGTTCCTCCTTGGAGCATATAGAAGATGACATAAAGGCGTTAGAGGAAGCATGCAGGGTTTTAAAACTAAATGGAAGTATCGTTCTAACAGTTCCCAGCTTAACATATTTAATCGGTGACAAAATCAAAGAGTGACACAGAAAAATTGCTTATGTCGTGAATTATTACACGCATGAAACGATGAAAAATAAATTTGAGATGACGGGATTTAGCATGGTCAGAAGTAAATACCTTTTGAATTCATGCCTAACAACGTTTTTCTGTAAGATTGGAATCAAGTTAGGATGGTCGGGAGTTTTGTGGTTTTGCATGTTTCCCGTGGCGTATTTATGTTTAGTCTCCGATAAGTTGTTCGAGGTGAAAGATAAAGGATACACGTTGATCGCTGAGGGGAGGAAATTTGGCACAAAAAGTGGAATTAACGATGGATGAGTCAAACAAAAAATATAAAATCCTATTACTTGGATGGTATGGATACAACGCAATCGGGGATGACATAATGGCAGAGGTTACCAAACGTCTATTTTTTGAAGAAGCAAAGAAAAGGGGCATAAAATTACAATTTGTTCCTATTCCGGTGGTAAAGGATTTCAAACATCGCATGATTTATTCATATCTCGTCAAGAACGATTTAATTATAATTGGAGGGGGTTCCATTCTTGGATTCGATACTATGAGTCTCTATATAACTCTATTTGGATTTGATAAAATTAATCTTCATAAAATATCAAGAAACAGAAAAACGCCATTGGTCATTTTTGGCGGGGGATTCAGGATGGAAAAAGAAAAGTTACCAGAGAAAGATCGCGTTCACATGAAGAAATTATTTGGCAGAGCCGCTTTGAAAGGTGTCAGGGGCCCGATTAGTCAACAATTATTTATCTCGAATAGAATAGTAAATGATGTAGATGTTATTGGCGACCCGGCATTAAGTTTTTATCCTACCTCTGTAAAGAATAAATTAAATGGGGATTTCAAGGTTGGGATGAACGTGAGATTTATGAAGACAGGGGAACCGCAATATTTGAGAAATGAGGAGATATATGCCATGTTTGCCAGGCTAGCAGATTATTTCGTTGAAGAAAGCGCTCAGTTATATTTCTTCTCATTCACGGAGAATAAACACGACAGTGATACAGAAGCAGCAAAGAGAGTTATTAAACTGATGAAACATAAAAACAATCCGAAATTGATACCATTCTCAAATGATGCGCTCAGGATGTGCTCATTAATTGGAGAATTTGATTATCTGATCAGTCAACGCTTACATCCTTGCATTCTTGGATGGGTTCAAAAAGTGCCAAATATAGGTTTTGAATACCAATTTTTAAAGACCACGGACTTTATGAAGAGCATTGGTTTGGATGATTTTATTATCAGGACGGATGAATTTTCTTTTGATGCTTACTTAGAAAAATATGAAAAGATGAAACAGAATAGGGAGTTGATAATAGAACGTTCACAGGAATCTATTGAATATTGGAAGAGAAAACAAAGGGAATTTGTTAATGAATCTTTGGATATTATGGTTGAAAATAGAGAGAGGCGATAACTATGGAGAATCCATGTAAAATTGTTTGTTTTGGCGATTCGATAACGAAAGGGTATTGCAGCAGGTTTGAGAAGCAAATAAAAAAAGAATACAGCGACCTGCAGATTGAAGTTATCAACGCGGGTGTGGTGGGTGAAACGTCTGTTGACGGACTCCGAAGGTTAGATCAAGTGATAGTATTGGAGCCGGATGTGGTTGTGGTAGGATTTGGAATGAATGATTGGAGAAAGGGAGTTGAAAAAGAGACTTTTAGAAACAATCTTGGGATTATCGTGGACGAACTCAATAGGCGAGGCATAAGGGTTATCCTAATGACCATGAATCCAGATTATAACAAGGAATCTCAGGTGAGCAAACAATTGGTCGAATACAACGAGGTGATAAGAGATGTCGCTCACGAAAAAAGAGTCAGAATAGCAGATGTTTATTCCTTATGGATAAAAGAGTTGTCAAACATTAAAGAAGGGCTTTACGATGAGATACATCCAAATGAGAGGGTTGGAAATGAAATAATTTGCAAAACATTGATGCGGGTCGTGCCAAGAAGCCAAACAATTATTGTCTGGGGCTTTAACGGGTTGGATAATGCGTTCTGCAATTACAAGTGTGAATATTGTTATGCACCTCACGAATATAGGCTGGGACATCATTTTCAGGGTGATATAAATGAATGGCATGATGCTTTTAAGAGGACTTTTGGGAACCAAAAGCTGGTTTTTTATCTCGCTTTTGGTGAGCCAATGGTGGCGAAGAAATTTTATGATGTATTAGATATGATTGCAAGCGAGCCAAATTGGTATGGGCACATGACAAGCAATCTGTCCCCTCGATTGGATAGGCTTGTAGAGACGAAATTGTTTAAGGAGAAGAGATTTAACATTAATGCATCATTTCATCCTACGCAAACTTCGGTTGATAAATTCCTGGATAAGCTTTTGTTCTTGAGGGAACATGGATTAGAGTGTCCAGTGGTGTTTGTTATGTGGCCTCCTTTCATTGATAAGTTTGAAGAATGGTTTAAGATATTCGATGAGCATAATTTCCTCGTTCATGTCAGGAGATTTAGGGGTTGGTATAACGGTAAATTCTATCCAAAAGCATATACTGAAGAGGAACGGCAATTTATTGCAAGATATTGTGATGATGCAACCATAAAATACATGCTAAATGATTTTAATGTTAATCTCAGGGGATGGCTGAGCTATCAGGGAATGTATTATATTCTTGTAGATTATCACGGAGATGTATACACATCTCCGGATTCTCGTGAGAAGCATCTTGGAAACATCTTTAAAGGAGATGTGAAATTGTTTACAGAGCCTCAACCTTATGGATTGGATTGGAACGGGAGCGTCAATGGAATGGCATCATTACTTGAATTGAATTACAGGGAGTTGGAAGATAATTTTGTAATGTCTTTCGCGAGGCAGGGAGGAGTTTATCATACTGAAAATGGTGTTCATTACAAGAATATGAACACGGATTTCAATGACCCAAAGATCAGGCGAACATATAATTTTCCTCTGGCTGGTGAATGTCGCGAAGGATTTTTGGATAGAGCAAAAGCGAGAATATTAACGGAATATTTTAAAAGGAGAGAATATATGTATCGAGAAATCTACCCAATAGTCATAAGGAAGAGAAATAGTATGCTTAGGATGATTAAGGGAACGAAGTAAGTGGTTTTTGGTTACATAAATTTCTTCAATAACTTTTTTATTATCGTTAGGTTTATGTTACTCGTTTTTTCTATCTCTATAAGTATTCCAATATCTTCTTTATCAAAGGATTTTGTAAAAATGATTAACGAACCATAGATTATCAAAAAGAGCGGGAGAAAGATCAAAATTGTCAAATATGATATGAAGAGCAACATTTTAAGTATAACATAAAACCCAAGTATAGTTAGAATTGACAAAATAGTTATCTTTAAATAAGTCTTAGTAAAAGGATGTAGTCCAGAAGACTTGTGTAGTTTTATTGTCTCTAAAATTGTTACTCCAGCAAAAGCCGATGCAGAAGCAATAGCTGCTCCGTTTATACCAAAAGGAGGTATTAAAAATATATTCAATATTATATTCGCAACAGAACTAGCCAAATGACAGTGCATTATAAATTTTGATTTACCTACGGCAATCAATGTGTGATAATTGGTACCAAAATAAGAATTGAAAATGTATCCAAATGACAGAATTTGCAAAGCAACGGATGCGCCAATATAACGAGAGCCGAATAGAAGATTTAATACAACATCCGGGAATAAAAATAGCACAAAGAAAATTGGTAAAGTCCCTAAAAAACACCATTTTGTTGAAATGGCATAACTTCTTCCCAGTTCTTCCATTTGGTTCTTACCGTACAACTGTGATATAACTGGGATATAGAGAAAACCTACAGAAGCTATAACGGTTGAGAGAAGACTAGCCAACGGCAGCGCCGCATTATAAACTCCAACCGCATCTGGCGTTTTGAAATAACCGAGCATCAATGTATCTGTCCACGACAATATCATTTGAAGTGCAGTCACTGCAAGAAGGGGAACAGAAAAGGACAATAATTCCTTTGTCATTGGATTAGTGGTACTGCTGCCACTTCTTATTGATAAAGGAAGTTTTTTCATCAGGTAAATCACAAAAACCACACAGGTAGCTGCAATCGATAAGACATACGCATAAACCACCCCAATAAAAGACAGTCCAAACAAGACGACTGCGATTAAAAAGAGAAGATAAAGAACAGGTCTTAAAATATTCTGAAAGTATACTCTTGCATCAACCCTATCAAATCCCCTGAATATTGCTATAAAAACATTGATTAAAACGGTAAAAGGGATAGCAATTGCGAATATCTTTAAAGGGGTTGATAACGCAGGAGTATGAAATATGCTTACTGAAATAAAATCAGAACTAAAAAAAGAGATTGCTGCGAGTGAAATGCTTGCAATTAAAGCAATTTTTAGTGATGAAGAAATAACGCCTTTTACCTTCCCTCCCTCCTTCTTCCCTCTAAAATAGGCGATACATCTTGTAGAGCCTTCACTCAATCCAAGAGTAGATATTGTAACGAAAATGCTTATTATAACAAGAGCTAAAGAGTAAATACCGTATTCGGTTTGTGTTGTGTATCTAACGATGATTACTCTGCTAACAAAACCCAAAAACATACCGATGATTGTGCCGATGAAAACTATTCCAGTGCCTTTTGCTATTTTTTGCAGGCTTTGGTTTACTATTTCGGACATGATATCACTTGATTTGTCTTAAGATGCTAAACTAAAATACTTGTTATCAGTTCTTATAACAGCAGAGGTGCCAAACACACTGCTTTTGTCCCTTTCCGGGAAGAACCTTATCAGGGATTGATCAAGGCCAAGGCGGGAAAGCAAAACAAGCAAAGCCATAGATGAAATCAAAGCGGTTGCAATACCCACATCCTCCTTTGGATAGAGCTTTGCGGCGAGCATCCAGAAGAAGAAGCCAAAGCCAGCATTTGAGATGGAAGTGAGCATGATGAAGAACGAGTTTTTGTAAAGCGGGTCGTTCAGATATTTTTTCAATGCTTTGGTACACATCTTCCATCCCTTTATTTGGTATGAAAATGCATCGATCTATTTATACTTCTGCGACTACATATCCAACATTGCCTCCTCTCTTTTTGGCCTGTACATAGAAATAAGAAAAAAATAATATACATAAGGTGAGAATCGCATGACAAAAAATGTAATACAAATAAGGATGCCGGAGAAATTAGCTGAAGATATAGAAGAGCTTGTTAAAAAGGGGCTCTACAAAATAGAAGCGAGGTAGTGATAGATGCGGTTCGACATCTTTGGGAAGTGAAAAGAAGAGCAATATCGCATTGATTATCGAACGGCAGCTTATAGGAAAAAGCGAGAAAACAAGTTACAGTAAAAATGAGCTGGAGGATTTATGGGATAAGGTCAGAAAGGGAGAAGCTTGGAAGAAACGATTTGGAGAGAGTGCAGATGAAGTAATGGCTACGTTGAGGAAAAGAAGATGATCTTTATGGACACCGATATTTTTGTGGTAGGTAAGCTATTTCCAAACGATGAGAGATATGGAATCAACAAAGCGTTTTTAAATGAAGCGGAGGAAAAATTCACCTCGATATTTAATCTATTTGAATTGCTTGGTATAGCATCGTTCAATCTAAATGAGGTGGAGTTAATGAAATTATTTAAGGGATTCGGGGAAGTTTATGGTTTGCGGATACTGTATCCTTCAACTGCTTTCATCTCGGTGAATGAATTCGTAGAGGATCTTTTTGAGAGAGCGTTTCATAAAATAAAGACGAAGATGAACTTTCAAGATGTGCTAATCTTAACAGTTGCAGAAGAGCATCATTGTTCACGATTCGTTACCTAGAATACAAAGCATTTTCTTGATCGCACTTATTTGAATGTCCAAACACAAAGGAGTTCTTAGAATCAAGATAAAAGAATTAGCCATGCATCCTTCCAAAAATTCGCATTTGATGTCGGCATAACGTTTCTCGCATCCGTAGTTACCCTGTCCCCTGGCTTCGTTATCCAAACTTCAAAAAGTTTGAAGTCCATGGCTGAATTTTTTGATAAAACTTTTCTCAAAAGTTTTAGAAGATACCTCGGTGCAGGCGATTTGGGATTAGGATTATATCGAATGGCATCCACGATTTACGGGATTGCGATGCTTGTGGTTGTAACAGCCCAGCAAAAACGATAAAGAGTTCAACTGAAATTTTTAAATTAACTCATCTAAAGTTTCAAAAGGTGAGAAATAACCCTTTTCAATCATATCCGAAAGCATTGTATTAGCTTCTTCAATGGATAAAAGTCCCTCTCTCACCGCTTCAACCAGGACACCAATGGTTCCTGAAACTGGGACTCCCCTTCTCTGGGCAAGCCTTCTTGCATCCCTGTCGTCAGTCAATACCTTCAGATCCCTTGATATAGCGATGCTCAGGCAAGACGACTCTCCTTTTCCCAACGATTCTGCGAGCAATCGAAATAGGAATTCTTCCTGTGATGACTCAATTTTTAATACTTTAATCCATTGCCAATCCCTTTTAGGTAAAACGTTCCTCTTCTCTCCTCGTTTTAATTCATCTATAACTTCTTCGGTTGTAAAAAGCGTGTTTTCAAACAACTTAGCCTAAATATCTTCCCTTTTGATTAAAGCGAAGTTTGATAGCACGGTATTATCTGCTACAACTGCTTCTTTTTCCACGCTCGTATAGCCTCCACCTCCGCTATCACATCCTCTTTAGAGAGTCCGCGAATCGGAACACCTTTCTCTCTCAATTCGTTTTGCAATTCCAACCTATGCACCCCGAGTAACTCCGCAGCTTTTCCTAAATTTATCTTTTCATCTAAATAGGCATTTATTATCACCGACTTATAAAGAGCTGGATTCCTCTGCCATAATTCTTTAAAAGCCGCTTCTAAAATCTCTGGCTGAATTTTGACTAATTTACATAATTCTTCTATTTCCCATCCCATCTTTTTATTCCCCCTTTATCCCTATCTATCTTTCCTTCTCGTACTTTACTTTATATTAAACTGGCTATTTATATAATGGGTATTGATAAAAAGAATTACCGGCTAATGAAGAAATTATTCATAGTTTTGGTGGAGCTTTTATATTTTAAGTAACGGGAGATAAACCATGCAACCGCACAAAAAATTCGCATTTGATGTCGGCAGGATTTAAAGTGAGGGGTGCTGTCGATGGGAGATAAGCATATAATTGCAGATGTAATATATGAAATGAAAGATATGCAAATTAAAAAGAAATATCGTGGAGCAGTGGAAGAATTTGTGAGGAGGGTGTTGGAGAGATACAGGGACAAAATAGATAGCATCATCTTATTCGGGTCTGTTGCGAGAGGAGAAGCTAAAGAGGATTCTGATATTGATATCCTGGTGGTTGGTGATGTGAGCTTAGAAGAATTGGTAGAAGTATCGTTTCCAATATTATTAGAATATGGTGAACTTATTTCAGCGAAGAATATGGAAAAAGACCGTTTTGATTTTTCAGCAAAGGAAGGATATTCATTCGTAAGAAATGTCCTGAGGGAAGGAGTGGTATTATATGAAAGAATGGGAGAAGCATTTGGAGAGGGCAGAAGAAAAGCTGAGGGCGGCAAATCTTTTACTTGAGAACGACATGTTTTCTGATGCTATAAGCGAGGCGTATTATGCAATGTTTCATGCTGCCAAAGCTTTGCTTGCATTAAGAAGTATCTATCCAAAAACGCATGCTGGTGTTGTTTCGCAGTTTGGATTGCAGTTTGTTACCGAAGGACTTATTGAGGATTTATATGCAAAGAGTTTGGTAAAAGCGGAAACGAAGCGTGAAAAAGCAGATTATGACATATATTTCAAGCCATCTGAAGAAGAAGCTGAAGCCATTGTTGAAGATGCGGAGAAGTTTTTAGTGCGAATAAAAGAAGCAATAAAGGAGATTCACGATAAATCACAGAGTTGAGTGAAAATTAACATGCAACCACACAAGAAATTCGCATTTGACGTCGGCATAACGTTTCTCGCATCCGCAGTTACCCTGCCCCCTGGCTTTGTTATTACGGTTCTTTTAGGAAGATACCTCGGTGCGGGCGATTTAGGGTTATACAGGATGGCATCCACGATTTACGGGATTGCAATGCTTGTTGCTGCAATCGGTATTCCAGCAGCGGTGATAAAAATTTAAATATAGCGGTGCCAAAATAAAAATAGGTGTTTGATATGATGGAAGTAGAAAAGAAATCCGCAGGTCCAGGATGGGTGAAACTGGACAGAATCACTATGGACCCGGAAGTTATGGGAGGTCAGCCATGCATCAGGGGGTTGAGAATACCTGTGTCATTGATAATCAAACTGATTGCTTCTGGCAAAAAGATCGAGGATATTTTAGAGGATTATCCAGAACTTGAAGAGGAAGATATAAAACAATCTTTAGAATATGCTGCCTGGGCGGTCTCCGAGAAGGTTCTTCCAGTGACACTATGAAATTTCTCGTTGATATGGCATTATCTCCAAAAACAGTGAAAGTGCTTCGGGATTCTGGGTATGAAGCCATTAGAGTTAATCAATTGGGCATGGCAAAGTCCAAGGATAGAGAAATATTAGCGTATGCCAGAAAGAATGACATGGCTGTGATAACAGCCGATTTGGATTTCGGGGATATTTTAGCTCACACAGGTTATCAAAAGCCTTCAGTGATAATTTTTCGTTTGAAAGATCCATCTCCTGAGCATGTTAACTCCCTTCTTCTTTCGGCTATCCCTCATATAAAAGACTCATTAGATAAAGGCTCTATTATAGTAATAGACGACTATCGAATTCGTATCAGAGAGCTTCCTGTATTATGAAAGTTATAGATTTCTTGATTTGGGTCATCACGATGGAATCTACCGGAAGAGGTACTGAATGTTATCGTTTAAGGTGGTAAGGTTATAACCGTGCACCCATCCCAAAAATTCGCATTTGACGTCGGCATAACGTTTTTCGCATCCGTAGTTACCCTGTCCCCTGGCTTTGTTATTACGGTTCTTTTAGGCAGATACCTCGGCGCAGGCGATTTAGGGTTATACAGGATGGTATCCACGATTTACGGTGGGGTGCAATGCTCGTGGCTGCATTGGGCATTCCCGGAGCGATGATAAAAAAACCTTTCTTTCTGTGGGGCTCTGCCCTACGACCCCGCAAGCCCTGTAAGGGCTTATAAGAAAGCTTTACCAAAGAAATAATACAATACAGTTTATATACTACAAAATATGTAGCTATGTGGCGGAGTTCAAAGAAGACAGAACCAAATTTAACCAAATCGTATCCTCCGGCGTTATCACTCCCTTATTCCTGGGTGTTGGATTTGTTGCATTGTTCATATTGAGTTGTAGAGGATATTTTGGACAGGAAAAGATGGGAGATGTCAGGATTTAAAGTGTGGGCGCTGTCGATGGAAGATAAGCCTTTATATAGTCGCAATTGCAGATGAAATATATGAAATGAAAGATATGCAAATTCAAAAGAAATATCGTGGAGCAGTGGAAGAATTTGTGAGAAGGGTGCTGGAAAGATACAGGGACAAAATAGATAGCATCATCTTATTCGGGTCTGTCGCAAGGGGTGAGGCGAAGGAAGATTCTGATATAGATGTCTTAATTGTGGTAAAGAAGGAAGATTTCAAGTTGAGGCGTGCGCTTATAGGGGTCGCCTTTGATATTCTGTTGGAGACCGGGAGCGACATTTCTGTGAAAGTTTTATCAAAAAACGAATTTGAAGATAGGCGAGATTTTTCATTTCTGAGGAATATTATTTCAGAAGGTGTGAAACTTGCCTGAAGAAGCGGAGATTGAGACACTTATTGGGAAAGCAAAAAGAAGGCTTGATGCGGCATATCATTTGCTCGGAGAAGGTTTTTATGAGGACGCTGTGAGTAGGGCTTATTACAGTATGTACTTTGCAGCGAAGGCACTACTTTTGAAAAGAGATATAACGGTGAAGACGCATAAAGGACTTCTCTCAAAGTTTGGGCTGGAGTTCGTTGATGAAGGAGTGGTTGAAAAATACTATGGAAGAGCGTTGCGAATCGCTGAAGAACTCAGAGAGGAAGCGGATTATTCAATTTCTCGTGAGATCTCGAAGGAAGAAGCTGAAACCATTGTCAAAGATGCGGAGAAGTTTTTAGTGCGAATAAAAGAGGCGATAAAGGAGATTCACGATAAATCACAGAGTTGAATGAAAATTAACATGCACCCTTCCAAAAAATTCGCATTTGATGTCGGCATAACCTTTTTAGCATCCGTAGTTACCCTGCCACTTGGCTTCGTCATTACGGTTCTTTTAGGCAGATACCTCGGTGCGGGCGATTTAGGGTTATACAGGATGGCATCCGCGATTTACGGGATTGCAATACTTGTCGCGGCGATTGGCATTCCAGCAGCGATGATAAAATACGTGGCTGAGTTCAAAGAAGACAGAACCAAATTTAACCAGATTGTATCCTCGGGCATTATCACTTCCTTATTTTTAGGTAGAAAACATTATCGTGAATTGATATAGTCGCCAGATCTAGTCCCTTCAAACCTATTTACCACCCCACCTTGATCTTCCATGCCACCTGCTAAAAAATGCTGCAGCGACCTCTTTTGTAAATGTAACCAATGAATATAACCCAACGATAGGATCATCATAACAAAACTCGGCACAAATCTTCTTTTTAGCCCGTAAACTCTTCCACCATTGCAACATACTCATTTGATACGCTGGGAAACCTGATTTTTTGTAGCTATGCTTACAATTCCTGAAGTCCTCGAGTATCTTAATGTATTTGACATCTCCTCGATCTACAACACTCTCTTTACATAGCACCTTTTCTATTCCTGTCAAATCCGCGTATGCTATCCATGGTAAACTCACATCGCAAGCAGGGGTAATGCCAATCCATGACCAGCTTCTGGGATTAATTTCAATTAATCTAAACTCACCGTTCCGAGGGTCTTTCTTGAATTCAAATTCTGCGATGCCGTGATAGTGTAAATCTTTGACCATTTTCTTGACTAGCGTTACCAGCTCTGAAGGTAATTTTTCTGCCTGTCCCACCACACAATCTCCGATATCAGGTGGGAACCCCCTCACTTTCCGCCCTGTGAATATCCCGAGAACATCATGATTTCTGTCTGCATATATGCCAACAGTATACATTCGATCTGCCATTCCAGGCACATATTCTTGGAAGATTAGGTATGGAAGCAGGTCTTCGTTTGCAGAAAGGAATCTGTGCAATGCACTGTTGCTCTCTAAAACGACCATTCGATTCTCATCTAATCGCTTGACTATGTTACCTTTATCGTCTTCCCGTCCCTGTCCTGATAAACGCCGATATTTTGGTTTGGCAATCACCGGATATACATCAGATTCCGCTTTCATTAGTTCGTCTATCGGGTATAGTTTAGGAACAGGATAACCCCGCTCCATAGCCCATGGATAGAACTTATCCTTGCGTACTAACAATTCTACCACCGACCAATCTGCTACACAGGGGATATAATACCGCTCCAAGTGCACTTTGTGTTTCGCAATGGCTGTCACCCAGTGATCATTTGTTGGGAAAAGCACAGGTGGGACCTTAAAAATTCTTCCTCTGTCCAGTAAGAAATTGATGAACCCTTCCTCATCCTTAAGCGGATCAGGACAACGCCAGAACTCTGCATAGCGAGATACCGTGCCAACGCTTCGAGTACTGTCGAGTGCAAAGACTTGAACCCCATGCCGTCCCAGTTCCTGAATGATACTGAGGCCGTTATAGTGGCAGTTAAACACAAGTGCGGGGTTCGTATTTGAGGATTTCATTTTTTTCGCATCACTATGAAAACTGTCTGGATTCCAGAAGAAAAATCAATAGTCCCTCTCTTCTTTTTGATTTTTACAGTTCTAAGCAATACTTTCTTAACAGTATTCATGCTAAAAATCCTCGTTAACCCTAACTTGCTACATAACCCAAGTAACCTATTAAATGAATACGAGGGCTTTGATTGAAATACTTCAGTCAAAAAAAGGTCAAAATTTTTAGCTAACCCTTTCCAATATTGTAAATCACGATAATAGCAAAAACCACCTTCAATATAAACTGATGGAACTTCCTTTATTTCGCTTTTTACAATAAAGTCCCTAATGACTACCAAACTACCCGAATTCAAATGGTTGACAAGCTTCTCAAAGAATTCATAGACCATAGTATCTGGGTAAAGATATAACAATCCGCTTACAACAGCAATATCGTATTTTTCTTTGGTATTAAAGGATTCGAAGTCCGTATCGAATAATTTCACATTGTTAAACTCAGCACAATTATCAGCAAGTTTATAATATAGGTTTTTTGCTGGTTCAAGTGAATGAACAAGATTTAGATGTCGAGCGAGAACAACAGTAAAACGTCCCAAACCAGCACCTATATCTATGCCTAAAGCGTCTTTTTGACATTCTTTCTCAATGAGTTCTTCTATTAAGCATGATTCTATAAAATTATCACAGGAGGCTAAATAGGGATCCCCTGTACAAGTTGAACTATCAAAAGAGCAAATTCCGGCTTTGTCCCAATATTTGATTATCTGCTCTTTAAGCTCTTGTGTTCTTTGCATCTTGTTTCGATGATCTTTGTTCTTCATAATTATTTCCCTCCCTGTAATATTTAATCTTTGCAGGCACCCCAAAGGCTACTGCATAATCTGGGATATCTTTCGTTACAACTGCACCTGCTCCTATGACTGCCCCTTCCCCTATCGTTACACCTCTCAATATGGTAACATGAGGACCTATCCATGCTCCCTTTTTCACTACTATTTTACCCTTCTTGTATCCTTGCCCTCCTTCACCATGTTGAACCCAAATTGGTTTATTTTGATCATAGAATTTATGGCTTCTACCCCACATATTTACAAATTGAGAAATCAACACGTCATCTTCTATCTCTATGTCTCCTAACATCATTGTAAAGCAATTGATATATACATTGCGACCTATGGTAACTTTCGGGTCTCCGAAAATGCGTGTATAATCGTTAATCGTAACCCCATCTTTAATCTCGACTGAGTCACCAATAACGGCACCCTTTCCAATCTTAACATTGGTGTGTCCTGAGTAAAGCCAACCCCTAATCTTTTGGATACGAGAGCGCAGGGGATTGGATATGCACCGGTATATCTGAAACAAGCTACGTTGTATCATACGTAGACATCCTCCAGTTTATATTTATCATTTTATCCCCACCTTATTTTTAATTTTATTTATAACTTTACTTAGGAATATCCTCAATCCTGTTTGCTTTATATAAAAACGATAACTAAGAAACAGCCTTTTAAAAACTACGTATTTATACCATAAATCACTTAAGTAATGATATATCCTACCCGTATTGTTATAAATCCACGTCAAGATATAGAACCTTTTAAAAGGAACAATTTTTCTCGTCACTGGTTTCAAATAGTCTTGTTCAGCAAATATGGTATGAACCGTATCGGCATTCGTATCAAAAGAAACTACAAGTGACCTTCGACACCATTTTGACCAACGTTTATGAGTTAATTTATAAACAGTATGGTAACCATGTGTAATGTCATAATCTAAAGCAGACTTAGGATAGTCAATTTGAACGGGTGGTTTAATAAAGCTGTTTGGAAATAAAAAGTTACCTAATCCCATAAATGCTTTTTTCCCATTGTGCTCAATACATCCCTGAGGTAAGTGGGAATGACACGCAACAATTAAACTTACTTTAGGATGCTCCAACAGTTTTTTAGCCAAATCAATATCATGTTGAGGGGGAAACCATGTATGCTCACGACCCCAATGAAAAAATAGAATAACTTTGCTTACATCACTTCGTAACTTTTCCAGGTCTTCTATTATTTTTTCATAACTCAAAGGAGCGACTCCAGGTGATTTTTCTGTAGCAAGACCAATTTGACTCATGTAGGATTTAGCAAAATCACAATAGCTTAATATAGCAACCTTTTCTCCGCCTTTATCCAGGATCATTGGTTTTCTCGCATCATCTAATGTTTTACCAGCGCCACAGTATTGGATAGATTCCTTTGTTAAGGTATTAAAAGTGTCTTTAATCCCCTGCTCTTCTTTGTCCTGGATATGATTGTTAGCAAGAGAGACCCCGTCAATCTTAAAAGCCTTCAAATACTCAACGGCTGAGGTTGGAGCATGAATTACACATTTATCAGCTACACCTGGCCAATCACTCAGCGGGTTTTCGAGGTTGGCGATTCTAAAATCGGCTTCATAGAATTCAGGTATTTGGATTAACTTAGGTGATGGTTTTTCTTTCAAGAGGTCACCACCACAAAAAATATCACCTACAAATATGATCTTCATTTGACTCTTCTCCCAGTTCCTTCCATGTTATTAATGGCCTTACAGCTCATTTTCTTCATATTTAATTATCTTCAATCAAAACCAAATATATGTTTTATATCCTTTATATCTTCTTTCGTAAAACATCTTAAAAATATCGTGAGTGCTAAATATATCCCTGCACCTAACAGTATAGATAATAGCATCATAAAGATGCTGGATATTGCAACTTGTCGAATAACAAAAAGCATAATCAACGATGCAAAGATGCATTTGAGCGTAAATTTAATATCAAAACTATAATGTAATTCTTTTCGAGCTAAAAAGGCCACAAATGTAGCTAAAAAAAGATAAGAAATGAAGGTTGAAATCGCAGCACCCTCTATGCCTATTGCTTTAATGAAAAAGTAGTTTAATACGATATTAAGCACTGCCGCAATAGAGATTATGAAGGTAGTGTAATATGTTTTTTTTGTTAGATGTATAATGTATACATTAATTTGTTCAAATCCTAAAAACAATATACCAAGACAAACCCATAAAATGAGTGTTGAAGGTACAATATAATCACTTGTGGCTAAAATAAGAATTAATTTTGGACCTATGACATATAGGCCAAGAATTGATGGGATGACAAAAAATATATAAACTCTGCAGGATTTTTCAAGGATATCTCTAACCGCACTTTTTTGATTTTTTTCCCAGAACTCAACTAATAATGGATAAGCCACAAATCCCAATGGCATATAAAATAAGCTTAAAACATTAGCAAGACTATAAGCTACGGAATACACTGCATTTTCTGATAAACTTAATAAATGAACAATGAAATATCTATCACTGGATGCTAGAATCCACCCTAATGGAATGTTTGGTATAAAAGGCAATGAGAATTTAAATAAATCTTTTAACGTGCTTTTTAAGTTATGAACCTTTACATAAATACCAACAGTTCTTACAACCTCAAATAAATATATAATCACAGAAAGGATAACCGTGGCAAGGATATAGAGAATAAGTACCATTTCAATATTTCCAGTGAATACAATTAAAACCATATACAGTATTAAAATGTGAAGTGTCGAAAGACCTATATTAATCAACGACAAAAGCTTGATTTTACTTCTTGATCGTATAAAAGAGATATGCATTGTATAAATTGCCTGTGCCATAAGCCACATACCTGTTAGAGGCACAAAATGATGAAATGATACATCAGCAAAGATGAAACTGCTGAGAACTTTTTGAAAAAAGAATGTAATCAAAACAAAAAGCAAGCCATTTAATAATACGATTCCAAGCATCAGATGAAACAATGAACTAACTCTCTGTTTATCTTCATTTCCAGATAAAAATCTAACAACAGTCATCTGAAATCCAAGAGTGATAAAAGTTAATAAAAGTCCTATTGTCACACCTATTTGAACCCATACGCCATACAAATCGGGTGATAAAGTTTTTGTTAAAATCGGTAAGGTTATGAGTCCAAATAGACTTATTAAACCGCTTGAAATGCCATAAAAAATAACGTCACTTGCAAATTTCTTTTTATACTCATGCATCATTCCTTTTTTCACGTGGCTTTTTCTGCCTTGATAAGTAAAAATCGGGGTTTGGTAAATTTGATAAATTTGTTCAAAAATGTGTCAGCTATATTCCAGATTGGATAAGGCAAAGGAACAAACAATTTGTAGATAAAGGGAAATGAATTCAATGGGTTGAACACCTTTTTAATGCGAAGCACGTTGAATCCTGCTTGCTCTACCACTCTGGTTAATTTTTTATCGTCAAAGCTATGCAGGTGACCTGATGAAGGGGTTAACTTATGGCAGTGGATGCAAACCTGGTAACTGATTTTCTCATCGTTGGGCACGGTCACGATTAAGATGCCTTTTGGCTTCAAGATACGATAAAATTCGTTCAATGCCTTTTCGGGTTCAGTAAGATGTTCTATCACTTCTCCAGCGACAATAACATCCAAAGACCCGTTGACAAAGGGTAAATCAAGTGCGTCAGCCGCAATACAGTTGGGATTCAACCCGCGATTAGCAGCTCGGTCTCTCACTTTTATAACGCGCAAAGGAGATATGTCGAGACTAATAACGTCATATTCCTTTGAAAGCAGCATTACACTAAGATAACCTTGGGCACTCCCGACATCTAATACTTTACCCTTTTGTAAGTCGTCCCCTATAAGAGAGATGATGGTTTCATAGCGTCGGCTCAGTACATGCTTAGTTTGAGCGGAAAGGACTAAAATATGATCGATATTCTCCTCTAACGCCTCATAATGAGCTTTATAATCAAAATTCATTTTTTTTCTTTACATCTCCTTTCCTATAACCTACATGAGCTATAAAAACTTTCATCTCCAACCACCTTTATATGTGAATTCTCTTTCATCCCACCACTTACAAATCTCTTTTCCACTCGTCATCCACGCTTCCTTCTCAGAACAATACTTCAAAATCTTCTCGTAAAACTTCAACATCTCGCCGACCATATATGTATTATGCCATAGTATTGTAATAACACCATTATATTTCTCAACGGTATCAATCAGCGTTTTAGTGATCTTCCATGCCCCTTCCATATCAAGTTTCATATAATTAAATAACATGCCATCCATAATAGCCAAAGGAATTTCCAAAATATCAATCTCTTTATTTATATTCAAATTAAAGGGTTTAAACGGATGACACATACCATTTCTAAATCCTACCATATCTGCATAGCCAAAGGTTGTATCATATTTAAAACCGGCTTTACTTAGTAATTCCCATGTGTCTGGAACTTTAAATTTTAAGAAATGATTCCTGTAGCCGATTACTTTTTTACCCAATACTTTTTCCAGTCTTTGTTTCTTTTCTTTAATCTCAATTAAATTGTTGTATGCCCTGTGTCCGCCGTGGAGACCAACCTCCCAGCCATTGTCTATGATATATCTAATTTCATACTTCAAATCTTCTACATTGAAATTAAAATCCAAATCCTTTTCATCCAGTGTCAAGAAATAGAAACTTGAGTTTGCGCCATATTTTTCCTCCAATGCTATAATATCTTTAAAATTCCACCAGGGATTCCAATTTTTGTTTATGTTGCTGAACAGCGTCTTAAAGGCACTTTTGATTTGACACTGCATTAAAGATTTGGCAGCACCATACACAGCACCCAATTTTGATAGATGAACAGCATCAATATCATGGGTCAAACAAACCGCAAATTTCTTGTCTTCTGGATATTCAATTTCAAAACCGTTTTCTACTAAGAATTTCGATACTCTTGGCTCGAAAATATTTCTGTGCTTGCTTAAATAATATGGAAATCGGTTATATTGATCCAATAACAATGGGTTATATTCCTCTTTTCTCGTAAATAAGTCCCAGAGTTCCTTATTTTGTTTCAATAGTTCAATCATGTTCTTTTGTTCTTTTATTCTTTTATACACTTTACAATTCTCTTGCTCCCAAAAACATCCCTCTGCTCTACCTTCGGCTCAAAATCATTTACCATCCCCACTATCCTCTCGCTTTCCGCACCAACCAAAAGATTCCAGCCATCCTCCACAGTTTCAACCCATTCCGTATTCTCTCGTAACGTGATGCATGGCACCTTAAAAATGTATGCTTCTTTCTGAATACCGG
>Ga0190315_1000561_pt1 | contig 18066 bp, 21 predicted proteins | sample 48701101_MG_FD_161673 | JGI IMG/M metagenome (GOLD analysis project Ga0190315, IMG submission 161673) | Hydrothermal vent sediment bacterial communities from Southern Trench, Guaymas Basin, Mexico - 4870-11-0-1_MG | ecosystem: Environmental > Aquatic > Marine > Hydrothermal vents > Sediment ...
CCACAAGGGGCAGCCAATTTTACCAAATCTGCTTTGTTGTCAGGCACTTGAAGTACAAAAGTACGTCTGCGTGCCTTCCGCCTCGCATCTTTGGCAAACTTGGCTGCTGCATAATTCGGGTTTATATGTTCCACAGGCTCATGAAGTAAGGGGTCACCCCTTATTCCCGAACTCATTTTTGACAATCAACAGAATAACGTATACTTATTCACAGGTTGTTCGTATACTTGGAGGTGAGAAGGGGCCGCGGCTTGGAAGAATTCCACTTTTCCAGATTCATCTTTTCTGCCAGATGCAAGACCACGATCTCTTTGCCGCCCTACTCCGGCTCCACCCTCCGCGGCGGTTTCGGCCATGCCTTCCGGCGTACCGTCTGCGCCATTAGAGGCAAGGAATGCAGGGACTGTCTCCTGAGAGACCGGTGTATCTATGCCTATGTCTTTGAGACTCCCGTCCCGGATGATGCACAGATGATGCGAAAGTACACCGTGGCCCCACACCCTTTCATCCTTGAGCCCGCCCCGGACAATCAGAGGACCTGCGAGGAGGGAGAAGATATCTCCTTCGGCCTGACCCTGGTCGGCCGTGCAATAGACTATCTGCCATACTTCATCTACACGCTTGACGAGCTCGGCCGGATCGGCATCGGAAAAGGCAGGGGAAAGTATGAGCTGAGATATGAGGGCGATTTTGAGCCGTTCCGGCCGCATATCAGGCTGGGAGAATATGTCCATGCGGGAAAGGGGAGCAGCTTCGGGCTGGGGAGGTAAATGAAAATATACGACGAATTCTTTTCTATAATCAAAAAACTGAATGAAGCTGATATTCACTATGCGATTGTTGGGGGTATTGCCTTATCATTTCATACCCAACCAAGGTATACCAAAGATATTGATATCTTACTGCTTGAGCGTGACATTGATAATCTAAAATCCATTTTGAAAAAAATGGGGTATACATTTGAGGCGAATCCATGGACTTTTAAGAATACGAACATGACACTCCACAGGCTGACTAAAATTGAAGGGGAAGATTCACTAACAATAGACCTGCTGGCAGGCAATGAAAGAAGACATAAAGAAATAATTGAGAATGCTGTTGTCGAGGAAACTGAGTATGGCTTAACCTGTATTGCAAGTCGTGAGGATTTAATTTGGTTGAAGCGTTTTAGAAATTCAAAGCAGGATATTGCTGATATTGAGGCATTGGAAAATGTCAAAGATACAGAAAGTGATTAGAGACATAGAGGACTTACAGGATTTCTACAAAAGAACCAGGTTATTGAGGGCCCGGATAAAGAAGAAGGGCTTGGGGCATAAAAAAATCGAACGCGCAGAACCTAATGGATATTTGAGGCCATCATTCGAGAATTTGATTGAGTCAAGAAATAACCAAAAAGTATCTCCCTGAAGGAAAGGGATATTGGCAAATCAGGAGAGTTGATTACGATTTTGTAGCCTGGTTCTGGAAGAGCGGTTTTGGGGTTGCACTGGAGAATAAGTACAATAGAGATACCCAATTACATGATGCATTATACCAGGCTGCAAAATCGAATAAACCCGTTCATGATTTCGTTTTGGGGGGGTCCCTAAAGAATAAGCAGGAACGTCAGGAACGAAACTTTAAGGGATAACTTGGGACCATGAAAAATCGTAAAAGTTGGTGTCCCTTGGCATATGACGTTAAAGCTGCCCATAAGGAGAATTAACAATGCTTACAAAATTCTCACTTCGTAATTTCAAATCATGGGAAGTCATAAAGAATATGCGCTTGGCTCCGATAACCGGACTGTTTGGGACCAACAGTTCAGGGAAAACCAGCTTGATACAATTCTTTCTGATGCTGAAGCAGACCGTGGATTCGCCGGACAGAACACAGGTGTTAAATCTGGGTGACGAACGAAGCCTGGTTTCACTGGGTACATTCCGTGATGTGATGCATCAACACATAAAGTCGGGGCAATTAATCTGTAAGTTTTCCTGGACCCTCCCGAAGAAGTTGAAGATACGAGATCCTGAACAGAGAAGTGTCATGCTGTTTACGGGTGGCGAGATGGAATTCGCCGTAGAGATAACTGAAAATGGATCCGGAAGGATGATTGTGAACAGATTAGACTATAGCTTTGGAGGACATACCTTCGGCCTGAAGAGAAAATCTGAAAAAGAGGGAAAATATGAGCTTTCATCTCGCCCTGATACATTCAGATTCCAGCGAACGCGAGGCCGTCCATGGGATCTGCCTGCACCGGTCAAATGTTATGGATTCCCGGACCAGGTCAAGGCCTATTACCAGAACGCGGGCTTTCTGGCCGACTTCGAACTTGCCTTTGAGCAGATGTTCTCGCGTATCTACTATCTGGGGCCTTTGCGCGAGTACCCCAAGCGGCAATACACCTGGGCGGGCGCCCATCCAGCAGATATGGGGGAGCGGGGTGAAAAGGCAATCGACGCTTTGCTGGCTTCCCGCGAACGTGGCGAAAAGATATCCAGAGGGAAAGGACGACCGCGCCTGACTTTAGAAGAGTATGTTGCCTGGTGGCTCCATAAACTTAAATTGATTGACGCTTTTTCAGTTGAAGCTATCACAAAAGATAGCAACTTATATCAAGTATGGGTTCAAAAAACCGTCCGCAGTAGCAGGGTACTTATTACGGATGTGGGTTTTGGCGTCTCACAACTCCTGCCGGTACTTGTTCTATGTTACTATGTGCCGGAAGGCGCCACGGTTCTCCTGGAACAACCGGAACTTCACCTTCACCCTTCTGTACAGTCAGGTCTGGCTGACGTCTTTATTGATGTTGCCAAAAACCGTAAGGTTCAAATCATCCTGGAAAGCCACAGCGAACACCTGCTCCGCCGTTTCCAACGTCGCATTGCAGAAGAAAGACTCTCTACTGATGATACTTCCCTCTATTTTTGCGACATATCTCGTGGGATTTCAAGGCTTGTCCCGCTAGAGCTGGATCTTTTTGGGAATATTCAAAATTGGCCTGAGGGTTTCTTTGGAGACGATCTTGATGAAATGGCGGCTATGACCCGAGCTGCTATGGAACGTCAGAAAGGGCAGCGGGCATGAAAGCAGCAGTAGTTGTGGATACCAATGTTCCCATAGTCGCAAATGGGGCCGCAAACCATGCCACGCCCGATTGTGTGTTAAGGTGTGTGGATCGCCTTGTAGAGGTGAGAAAAAAGCAAAGGGTACTATTAGATGATGGTTTGCATATTTTGAGTGAATACATGAAGCACTTATCCCTATCTGGACAGCCGGGTATGGGTGATTTTTTTATGAAATGGGTATGGCTCAATCAGGCAAATCCTCGTAATTGCTTACGCGTACAAATCACCACACAGGAAGGGAGCGATGACTTCAAAGAGTTTCCTCAAGATCCTGATTTAGAGAACTTTGATCGTGCGGACCGCAAATTCGTGGCAGTGGCCTTGATCAGCGGTTTAGATCCTCCAATCCTCAATGCTACAGACACGGATTGGTGGGACTACCGGGAGCCATTGCGTAGAAACGGCGTTACGGTAGATTTCATATGCCCTGAATTGATGGTCCCAAGAGATTGACCCTTCCACAATCCAAAACCGGTAGACCGTGTCAGTCACAACGATGTGTTATAATACAGATTAAGCCAGGGCCTTGGGCTTTACTTTGGTGCTGGTTCCTGATAAAAATCTCGTTAAATCAATAAGAAACAGACGAACCTGCTGAACTTCCTCTGCCGCAACGGTTTAGCCGGAAACGTAATTCAGGCACCTGTGTATCAGAAATACTGAATATAAAAAAATGAAGACCCGACCTGATGCAGAACGCTTTGCAAGATATCAATCAGTAGTCAATGTCTTGCTGAGCAAGGATCCATTTCGCAAGCCTGAAATCTATGAGGCACTGGAGCATGTAAAAAGGGCCTTTATAGGAAAGGTAATCAGCGAACTGGTGCGAGACGGTTATTTGACCGAAAGCGGCTTAAAGTCAAAGCCCGTCTATTCCTGGTCAGAGAAGAAAAAAGAATTTAATTCGGGCCGCTGGATTGATCAACGCGTTTTTACGCCCACTGTCAAAAGATCGCCTTTGTCTGATCGTCCCAGGGAACGTCTCCTGCGCCTTGGACCCTCAGAACTTAAGACCTCGGAACTCCTGGCCATCTTGATTCGCTCGGGACTTCACGGTGAATCTGCCGTGCAGGCCGGTGAGAAACTGGGGGCCCTTTTTGGCAACGACCTTGAAAAACTGTCTCATAAGGCCAGAGGAGAATTAAAACAGGTAAGCCATGCCATAGGAGAGACGGCCTATTGTCAAATCATGGCTGCCCTTGAGCTAGGCAAAAGACTGGCAGATCAGCAGTCGGCTGAATCAGGACCATTGCATAAGATCAGGAACACCTCCGACGCCCTCGCCTTTTGCAAAAAACACTTTCAGAGGCTTGCAAATGAAGCAACGCGAGAAGAATTCCATGTCGTTCTCCTCAATGAAAAAAATCACGTGATAAAAACGGAGCAGATCACGATAGGACTCTTGAACAAGAGTCTGGCCCATCCTCGCGAGGTGTTCAAGCCGGCTATTCAGGAATCTGCTTCATCCCTTATCCTGGTGCACAATCACCCCAGCGGTGACCCTACACCCAGCCAGGATGACAAGACAGTAACCCGAGAACTGAAAAAAGCTGCTGAAACCCTTGGCCTTCGAATCCTCGATCATATTGTCATAGCAAAAGACAAGGCCCTGAGCATGGTAGACGAAAAAATGATGTAACATCTCAATAAGAAACGACGGCCATGAATGATACTGAAATTAGCGAGGCCCAAACCAGGAAAACCTTTATAGACAAGGCCCTTGAACAGGCCGGGTGGGGTCCAGTGGTTCCTTTCAAGCCGGGCGCCCGATACGGGCACGGCTCAGTTGAGGAATATCCGACATCAAAGGGGCCGGCCGACTATATATTGTTCCACCAGGAAAAGGCCCTAGCCTGTGTTGAAGGCAAGAGACTTAGAGTAGGCCCTCAGAATGTCCTTCAGCAGGCCAAGAGATATGCTCGCGGTTTCAATGACGGCACATTCTCGTTCGGTGAGTACCGCCTGCCCTTTGTCTATTCAACCAACGGGCAGGTCATCTGGTTTCAAGACCTCAGAGACCCTTTAAACCTTTCCAGGCAGGTGGCTGCCTTTCACACGCCGCAAGCGCTCATGAGCATGTTAAGCACAGATGAATCAGCTGCAAGGACATGGCTCAAAACCAATCCAGTCGACGATAAGCATTTGTGGCCTTTCCAGATTGAAGCCATTGAAGCTACAGAACAGGCCATCTTGGATCGCAAAAGACATATGCTGCTGGCCATGGCTACAGGAACCGGGAAGACTTTCACAATCGTTAATCTGATCTATCGCCTCATGAGATCAGGGTTTGCCAAGCGCATTCTTTTCCTGGTGGACCGAAGGGCCTTGGCGGCCCAGGCAGTGGCCACAATGGGCAGCTTTGAGGCTGAACCTGGATTGAAGTTCGATAAATGTTACGAGGTTTACAGTCAAAAGATCCGCAAAGAAGACCTGGATGAAGATCTCAAGTTTGACATAAAACAACTCCCGCCTGAGTACCTAACCAACCCGCAGTCCAAACACAGCTATGTGTATGTCTCTACCATTCAGCGCATGCGGATCAATCTCTTTGGAGATGAAGGCATGTTCAGGACCTCATCCTGGGATCAGGATGACGACTCCGATGCCGCAAAGCTGGACATCCCGATTCATGCCTTTGATGTCATCATTGCAGACGAGTGCCACCGTGGTTACACCGCCCAGGAAGAAAGCAAGTGGCGCGAGGTGCTGATGCATTTCGATGGCATAAAGATAGGGCTCACGGCCACCCCGGCGGCTCACACCACGGCTTTCTTTAAGGAAATTGTTTCTCGCTACGACTATGAACGGGCCGTACGAGAAGGCTTTCTGGTAGACTACGATGCCATTGCCATCCAGTCGGATATCACCATCAACGGTGTCTTCCTTGAAGAGGGGGAGGAGGTCGGGTACCTCAACACCCAAACAGGTCAGCTCAGCTTTGAAACCCTGGAAGATGAAAGAGAGCTCCCTGCCCCCACCACGGAGATCGACTGGTCTGCTCCTGATAGAAACCGAAAGATCGTCCAGGAAGTTAAGAGGTATTTGCTGGAACAAGAAAAGCAGTTCGGTCATTTTCCAAAGACCCTGATCTTTGCGCAGAATGACATTTCTCACATATCTCACTGCGATCGGTTGGTCGAGATCCTGAGAGATGAATTTGGCCGGGGCGATGATTTTGTCCAAAAGATTACCGGGGACCCCTCTGTGGACAGGCCCCTTCAAAGGATTCGCGAGTTCAGAAATCGTCAAAATCCGGGGATCGTGGTTACGGTAGATATGCTCTCAACCGGTGTGGATGTCCCAAGGATCGAAGACATCGTGTTTTTGAGGCCGGTCAAATCCAGAATCCTCTTTGAGCAGATGATGGGACGTGGCACACGCCGCTGTCCGGAGATCCACAAGACCCATTTCACGGTCTTTGATTGCTTCAATGGCACTCTCCTGGAATACTTCAGGAAGATTACCGGGATTACAGCAGAGGCCCCGGCAAAGGCCACGAAATCGATCCGCGAAATCGTCCGGGCGGTTGCAGACAATGAAGATCGAGACTACAACATTCGGGTCCTGTCTAAGCGGCTGCATCGCATATCAAAAAACATCACCCAGCAAGGCAGGTCCCAGTTTGAGTACATCCTGGGCTGTGACATCGCTGAGTTCGCTGAGACCGTGCAGCAAAGGCTTGAAACCCAATGGGACCAGACGATCAGTACACTCCAGAGCGAAACCTTTCTTGACCTTAGTGAAAACTACCCGCGACCGGAAAAGAGATTCATCAGGGCCAATGGGGCAGAGGATTATGTCAGCTCCAGGGTCCTTTTCAGGGCCAAAGACGGCAGGGAGCTCGGTCCCCAGGACTACTTGAAAGAATTTGAAAGGTTTGTACGCGAAAATCCCGAACATATCGAGGCACTGGAGATTCTGCTTAATCGCCCAAAGAGCTTTGACACCACTCAATTGAAGGCCCTGCGTGAAACATTGAGCATCCAGCCGGACTCTCTCATAGACAAGTTTTCAGAAAAAAATCTCCGCCGCGCTTACAATCAGGAGCTGGCAGATATCATTTCCATGATCCGCCATGCAGCCAAAGGAGATGAGCTGCTCACAGCACAGCGAAGGGTGGACAAGGCCCTGATGAAAATCAAGTCGGATCGTGCCTTCACAAAGGAGCAAGAAAAATGGCTGGCTTTGATCAGAAGACACCTGACTGAAAACCTGCTCCTTGAAAGAGAGGACTTTGACTGCCTGCCCATCTTTACCCGAGAAGGTGCTTCGTGGGCAAAACTGAACAGAGTCTTTGATGGTCAACTGCAAACCATCATTTACGAAATCAACCAGGCCGTGGCTGCCTGATGCTGAATTCTACATTTGATAGGATTTACAGGATAAACAGGATATAACATTTTTCTCTCTTTCTTTTAAAAAAAGCACTTGCTCCCATAGTGGGATCAATGTATAATCATTATGCGCGTCATCTCCCGCAAAAAGCTCAAGGAATTTTGGGAAAAACATCCAGACGCCCGACAATCTTTGCAGGCTTGGTATGCGGATGCCAAACATGCGGATTGGAAAACTCCTACAGACATTAAAAATATCTATAATAACGTGAGCTTATTAGCTAACAATCGAGTTGTGTTTAACATCAAAGGCAACAAATACCGCTTGGTAGTAGCTGCTCAATACAAGTATAGAATTATTTACATTCGCTTTATCGGCAGTCATCGGGAATATAACAAGATTGACGCAGCCAGCATCTGAGAGGAGGATCTTGTTATGGAAATAAGACCCATCAAGACCAAAGCAGATTATGAAGCTGCTCTTGAAGAAATAGAACAGCTTTTTCAAGCCGAGCAGGGTACACCAGAGGGTGATCGCCTGGAAGTTTTGACTACACTCGTTGAAGCCTATGAAGATCAACATTACAATTTGCCTTTGCCAGACCCTATTGAAGCGATTCTTTATCACATGGAAAGCCGAGGCCTATCGCGCCGAGACTTAGAGCCATATATTGGTAGCCGTGCCCGTGTTTCTGAGATCCTGAACCGAAAACGGCCTCTTTCATTAGGTATGATACGAAGGCTGAGTACGGGCCTCGGCATTTCGGCAGAAGTGTTGATACAGACCTATGAATCTAAGCAAGCAGCTTAGTGAGATTTCGAACCCTATTCATCAACTCGATTGAAGTTAGACAGGATAAGAAAAGAAAATCCTGATGATCCTGTTAATCTTTACCCCGTAGAATAAGAAGCTATTCTACTGGGGCTGTCAAAAAGATATTTATATGAAACGACAAACAAATTTTGATGTGTACCTCAAAAACCAGTTTAAGGACGCAGGCTTTGCAATACGATTCAAGAAGGCTGCCAAGGCTTGGGATGCGGCTATACATTTGCCGCCTTTCAGGGGTAAAGAAAGAAATCCTGTTGATCCTGTCAAGAAAAAATAGGAAACTCATGACTGACATTGTAGGTAAACTCTGGGGATTTTGTCACACGCTGCGCCATGACGGCATTGACTACGGCGACTATATCGAGCAGTTGACGTATCTGCTGTTTCTCAAAATGATCGAAGAAAAGGGAGCGGAAATACCTTCCAAATATTCGTGGTCCGTTTTGAGGGAAAAGTCCGGCGTAGAACTCACAGATCATTACATGCAGACCCTTCGTGAACTGGGAAAACAAAAAAACATGTTGGGCGACATTTACGGTGGCGCCATGTCCCGGTTCAGCAATCCCGTTAACCTCAAGCGCCTGGTCAATCTGATTGATGAGGTTGAGTGGACCGGCCTCAACGTTGATATCAAGGCGGCAGCCTATGAAGGTCTGCTGGAAAAGTCTGCTTCCGAGGGAAAGAAGGGTGCCGGGCAATACTTCACCCCAAGGATTCTGATTCAATCGATTGTTCGCTGTATGAAGCCCGATCCCCGCAAGAGCGAAGACTTTTCCATCCATGACCCGGCGGCCGGTACGGGCGGCTTTCTCGTTTGTGCCTATGAGTGGCTCATGGAGCAAACCGGCGGCAGTCTTGAACGCTCAGAGGCCAAGCGGATTTTGACTGCCGCTTATTCAGGGACTGAGCTTGTCCCCCGGCCCAGAAGGCTCGCCCTCATGAACCTTTATCTCCACGGCATCCGGGCCAATATCCGCCTCGGGGATGCCATCTATGAACCAAAGATCGGTGGACCTTACGATTGTGTCATGACAAATCCGCCATTTGGAACAAAGGGAGCAAATCAGGCACCTACGCGCGATGATTTCACTATTGCTACCAGCAACAAACAACTCAATTTCGTTCAGCACGTGATGAGTATTCTAAAACCTGGAGGCCGGGCAGCCATCGTTGTGCCGGATAATGTGCTTTTTGCCGATCAGGCCGGGGAGGTATTCAAGATCCTCACAGAGGACTGTGACCTCCACACCGTCCTTCGCCTCCCCAACGGCACCTTTACTCCTTACAGCCCTGGCACCAAGACCAATGTCATCTTCTTCACCAAGGCCTACCCCACGGAAAACGTCTGGGTCTACGACGCCCGCACTAATGTCCCCCGGATTACCAAAAAAGACCGGCCCCTCACGCCGGAACACTTTGCTGAATTTGAGGTTTGCTATGGTCCAGAACCAAACGGCCACGGAAAACGCGACCCCAACGATTCCAAAGAAGACCGCTGGCAGTCCTTTCCCATCAGCGAAGTCAAGGAGCGAGATTTCAAAATCGATGGTCTGAAGTGGCTGAGGGATGAATCACTGGGCGACGGCGATGAGCTTCCGGAACCAGAGGAATTGGCAGCGGATGCTATTTCCCAACTTGAAGGAGCTATTGAGGATCTGAACTTACTCATTGGGCTGTTGGAGAATAACAACGTCGAGAGATTTTCAGGGACAATGTCGAGAGATGAAGCAAGCGAGCGTTAAAGCAGACCCATTGCCTGACCCTGTGGTTGAGGATCAACAGTTACCGGAAGGATGGGCCTACGGTACCCTTGAGGATATGATAGGACCAGGTGGGATTCTGACTGATGGTGACTGGGTCGAAAGGAAAGACCAAGATCCTTACGGCGACGTACGACTGATCCAACTTGCCGATATAGGGGACGGCTACTACCGGAACAAATCTCAGCGATATCTCACTTCGCAAAAGGCAGTAGAACTTAGGTGCTCTTACTTACAGAAAGGGGACGTTTTGATCGCCCGAATGGCCGAACCGTTGGGTCGAGCATGTATTTTCCCGGGTGACAAAAGGCGAGCGGTGACGGCCGTTGATGTCTGTATCGTTCGTACTGGTAAACGTAGCATTCTTCCCCCTTGGATCATGCATACGGTTAACTCGCCAGTTGTCAGAAGGCACATTGAGGGTCTCCAAAGAGGTACGACTCGTGGACGTATCTCCCGGCGGAATCTCGTCTCTGTGAGCTTGCCTGTTCCGCCACTTGCTGAGCAGAAGCGGATCGTGGCGAAGGTTGAGCAACTGCTCGCGCGCGTTAACGCAGCGCGGGAGCGCCTGGCCAAAGCCCCAGAGATTCTCAAGCGCTTCCGCCAATCCGTCCTGGCGGCCGCGTGTTCTGGGAGGCTTACGGCTGATTGGAGAAATGAGAATTCTAATCTTGAAGCTGCCGCACGGCTTATAAAGCGGATATTCACAAAACGAGAAGAACAATTTAAGGAGGAGGTCAAGAAGACAAAGGTGGGGGTCAAGAAGATACCCAAGAAGCCAGCCCGTCTTAGGCCTCGCAAAGTTGAAGTCAAAGACCTGCCCGAGATACCTGAGCAATGGGCGTGGGTTTATTTGCCCGATCTCGGCTATATGAGCCGTGGCAAGTCACGACATCGCCCTCGTAATGCGCCACATCTTTACGGTGGGCCTTACCCGTTTATCCAAACTGGTGATATTGCACGGTGTGGAGGGAGAATTACATCACACCAACAGACATATAGTGAAGAAGGCTTAGCTCAAAGTCGTTTATGGACAGTTGGTACAGTTTGCATCACAATCGCGGCAAATATTGCAAGCTCCGCAATACTAACTTATCCAGCTTGCTTTCCAGACAGTGTCGTTGGAGTAAACCCTGATGTAAATCTTTGCCTACCAGAATATCTGGAATTCTTCATCCGGACAGCACAAGCCGATCTCGACCAGTTTGCACCAGCAACTGCTCAGAAAAATATCAACGTTGCCATCCTGAACGACGTTGTGGTGCCGTTGCCTCCATTTGCCGAGCAACAAGAGATCGTCCGGAGGGTGAACTCCCTATTCAAACTGGCTGATGCAATCGATAATCGGGTGGAGGTGGCTTCGGTGCGGGCAGAAAAGCTGATCCAATCCATCCTAGCCAAAGCCTTCCGCGGTGAACTGGTGCCCAACGAGGCCGAGTTGGCCCGGCGGGAGGGTCGAGACTATGAACCTGCATTGGTGTTGCTCGAACGTATCAAGGCTGAGCGGGAAACAATAAGGAAAGAAAGGCGTCCCAAGAAGCAGATAGTGTCGCGCCGAAGAAGCCATAGAAAACTGGCCAAAGCCACAGCAACTTAGAGTGAATGTGCCGTTACAGCCAATACGTCTGAAGCCACCAAAGGAAAGAAAAGAAAGGGGTCAGCCCTCGAAAATAGAATTTAATCTTTGATATTGACTTCCGAGATACTATAATTTTTGTATTATGGCACGATCTTACCGGCTGCAAGCAGAAGACTGCTTTTATCATATAACCAGCCGTGGTAACGATAGGGAAAATCCGCGGTGTCGTTGATTAGGTTGAAATTGCCAATTTCCTGTGGAATGAAAGAACCGGCTTGCCGAAGAGCTACTCTGAAGAAGAAATCGGAAGTAAGGCGTATGAGGTCTACTTGCACGTATTTCAGTAGTATCCAAATGAACGGCGACTGTTTATGCAGGGACTTTTTAATGCGTGTGTAATGGGTAATGTGAAGATGGGGACGATCGTAAATATTCAAATAACTATCTAGCCGGAAAGTACTAGCCTACGAAAAAAGGGGGATCAGGCCCTGAATTGTGAATTGGCCAGCGGCAGATCGTGTTTCCTTTTGCCTTAATCACCTTTTTTCAGGGCGGAAGTAACGAAAAGGAGATAAACCGTTATGAAATTCTCTCCGATAATGTTGGACTCCTTAACTGATTCTGGAAGGCATCTCGTCAGAATTGAATCTCAAGCTAAAGACGAAAAAACGGAAGAATGGCTCCAGCGACTTATATTCGATCACCCGGATTTGCTACCAGTCCATGAATTTGATGAAAGCTTTGCTCCCCTAATACCAATTGGCCGGGAGGTAGCCACAAAATCAGGGTCTATTGATAATCTCTACATTAGCCCAGTTGGCAGAGTCACTATTGTAGAGACAAAATTGTGGAAGAACCCTGAGAGACACCGAACGGTATTAGCTCAGGTGATAGACTATGCAAAAGATGTTTCTGGATGGACTTACGAAGAATTAAGCAATGCGGTTTTAAAGGCATCCAGGGAGGCTGATAGCAACGAAAAAGAATCATTAGATCAAATTGTTGCGCCGCACATGAAAGAAGCCGGGCTAACGTTGCTCGATTTTCAAGAACGAGTAATCGATAACCTTCAGAGCGGGGAATTTCTTCTCTTAATTGTCGGCGACAGAATATCACCAAATGTTGCTCTCTTAACTGAAGCCATTCATGGAGTGCCCGGTTTGGACTTTCGTCTGGGCATGGTTGAACTTCAGCTCTACCCTTTAGAGGCAGGTGGAGATTGGCCGCTATTAGTAATTCCTGATATCGTTGGAAGGACCGTTGAGAAGACGAGAGGAATCATTAAGATCCGGTACGAACAAGAGAAGCCAAAGGTCGCGGTAGAAATAAGTGAAGAAACTGGGCCTAAGGGTCGAATAAGCCTCGATGAGTTTTTGCAGAAAACACCAGATGATCTGCGCCCGGCGTATGAACAGTGGCTGAAAATTTGGGAATCCAAGAAGTTTTACATATACTGGGGGACTGTTGGTTTCAGTTTGAGGGTAATGGTGCAAGGCAAACTTCAGACGGTTGTTGAAGCCTATCCCGAATGGGCAGTGTCGTTGATTCGGGAAGTCGATGCTGAAAAATGCGGGGCATCCCCTGAACTACACCAAAAATATCTTAGCGATATTGATCCTGTGCCAAAAGCCGTCAGCTATCTCGCACTAGGCAAGAAATTTATCACTAATGAGAATATTACCGGTGAAGATCTCATGATACTCCTTAAGGCAGCCACCGATTTTGCTGAGGCTGTGAAAATCCGGGGCGTCGTTGACTAGGTTGAATAAGTCTGATGCGAGATCTTAAAGGAAGTGCCCATGGGCAGTAAATTTGGAAAATATGGCGACACCAGGCGGACAGAGTCAAGGGATCTGTGGGACTTCGTGAAATTTGTTGAATTATCATAGATAGAAGGAGGCGGAACGGGGAGTTCCAGGTGGAGACCTGATTAAGAAGGGATTGAGACAGAATTTTTCCCCTTGACCTTACGTATTTTCATTGTTTTTGATCTGGGGTCTGGCCAAGCCAACTAGCTGATACTGGAAGAAACGGTCGTAATCTGTGCTGATTACGGCCTTAAACGGCCTTTTTGGGGGCTAAAACACCCTTTTAAGAAAGCGGTAGGATATTCTCTATGAGCCTAACTGATCATTGCTTTGGTTCTCAGTTTTAAAAGGAAAACCGGGGGACAATTCTTCAAAGTGAGGGAAGTGTGAATACCCAAGACTGGAAGTGGCTGACAACGCAGAGGGAAGGACAGTTCTTTGAACGGAAGTGCTGTTATGATCGCTCAGGCAAACGACCAAAGCGCAGAGATGCTCGAAGCGTAGCCCGCGATGTTTCCGAGACCCTTGCGGCCATGGCCAATGCCGATGGTAGGACCCTGGCATTAGGGATAGAAAATGACGGCACACCCAGCGGCGTGGATTATCCGCAAGATCGCTTCATGGCTATCTCCTATCGGGAAATAGGTATCGGGGAGGATGCAGCATGAAAACCAAAGAAGAAATACTGAAAATTCTCAGTCACGAGATACCTTTTCTTAGGACTAAATATGGCGTGGTAAGTTGCGGTCTATTTGGCTCGTATTCAGGAGGGCAGCCAACCCTGAAAAGCGATATAGATCTGCTTGTCGAACTTAGAAGACCTGTTGGCTTTTTCAAATTTATTGAGCTTGAGGATTATCTTCCAGAAAAGCTCGGGACTAAAGTCGATCTTGTGACAGAAGATGCCTTAAAGCCCCTTATAAAACCTTACGTGATGGAGACAATAGCTTATGTCTGAGAGACGCAAAAGTGTTTTGCCATTTATCAGGGACAATTTCCCTCGCAAATTCTCTTCTAATGAGAGATCCAATTCTCCATTTTTAGGCCTGGTATACGCTCAAATTCCCTAACATTATCCGTAACCAATACTGCATCCAGCGCCAATGCATGAGCAGCGATCAGAAGATCGTTGGCCCCGATAAGAGTTCCTTTTTTCTTGAGATGCGCACGAATCATTCCATATTCAGGTGCGGCCTGTTCCGGCCAGTCCAATACAGTCACATACTCGAGAAATTCATTTAACGCAGCCTCGTTATGTTCGCGCTTCCTGAACAACAGTCTGATTCCATACCACAGTTCCGCCAGCATGATACTCGATATCCCAGTTTCTCCGATTGGGATTTTCAAGAGTTTTGCCTTTACTTCTTCAGGGCGCTTCTTGATAATGGCAATACAAACGTTTGTATCCAGCAGGTACTTCATCAAAACCCCTCACGTTCTTCAGGCAATAAATCTTCAATATGATCTGGAAAGTCATCACTAAAAGGCTTTCCTCTGGCAAAATATTGATCCCAAGACTTTGGCTTGGGTGTGAGGACTATACGATCTCCTTCCCGCTCAACAAAAACTTCGTTGGTATTAAAACGGAACTTCTTTGGAATACGGACGGCCTGACTCCTTCCGCTCATAAACACCTTTGCTGTTGTTTTTTCCATGTATATAAATCCTTTTCAGTCCTAGATTGATATATGACAATAATATATCCCATAATGAGCATATTGCAAAGATATATACCAAGTCTTTCGTTCAGGAACATCAGAGAAGAAAAAGAGACGGGCGAATAATACTCTTAACAAGCCACATTTAAGAATGCGCCGGTTTCCGGCTTTATTGAATTACCAGGAGCAAAGGAAACGGTGTCATAATCTGTGCTGATTACGGCCTTAAATGGCCTTTTGGGGGCCGAAAACACCCTCTTAAGAAAAAAGCGGCAGGATATTCTTTATGAGCTAACCGATCATTCCTTTTCCGGTTATTGCCCCTAACGAGGTCTTATGTCTCCACGTCCATGATAGGGGTTTCTCGCCGAAAATAAAGAGAAGCGTTAAATATGCTTGACACTTATTGAGCAATATCGTAAAGTATATTATACGAAAATAGCTATAAATCGTTCAGTACGGTTGACATAAGGGAATGTCAGATCTAAGCGAATTTTTCAGCATCCAGGCAAGCTTGCTCGGCCGGGTTTCCCGGTCACGCAGTCGCTTTCTCAGGGAAAATGTTGACTGGAACAGCCGCCTGCTGGGCATTGTCGGAGCCAGGGGGACAGGGAAGACAACCTTACTCCTTCAGCATCTGGCCGAGGCCGAACAAGACCAGCGCCTTTTGTATGTTTCTGCCGACCATATCCGGCTGCAAGCAAGCGGCCTTTATGAAATCGCCTCCCATTTCTTCCGCCTTGGCGGAGAGACTATTATGATAGATGAGATCCACAAATACGCCAACTGGTCGCAGGAAGTAAAGAATCTGTACGACTCCTTCCCAACCGCAAAGATATTTTTTTCAGGAAGTTCCACTCTTGCTCTGCAAAAAGGAAAAGCAGACCTTTCCAGGCGGGCTGTCTTTTACAACCTTCCAGGGCTTTCTTTTCGTGAATATCTATCCTTTGCCCATGGATTGGAATTTCAGGCGGTTTCCCTGCCGGAACTCTTACAAAACCATACGATAGTAGCCTCGAAACTTTTGAAGGCAGGGCCGATCCTTGGACGCTTCAATGACTATCTCGATCACGGGGTCTATCCCTTCTTCCTGGAGGGGATAGATGACTATCTTCCCAGGCTTTTGAACGTCCTGGAGAAAGTGCTCTATGAAGATATTCCGGCAGCCATAGCCATTAAGACGGCAAATGTGCCCGTGCTGAAACGCATGTTATGGCTGGTAGCGACATCGCAGCCGTTCACACCTAATATTGAAAGAATGTCCAGGAACCTGAAAATCTCTAAGGAATACGTTTATAACTATCTCGATTCCCTGGAGCGAGCCGAACTACTTTCCGGATTTTTTTCCTCGGAGACAGGCTACCGACTCGTGCGAAAGCCTTCTAAGATATATATGGAAAACACGAACCTGCTAAGGGGGGTGGCCGGACAACTTGGCGGAAAGGATCAGGCAGGCACTGCACGCGAAACCTTTTTTGCCCATCAACTGAAAAGCGCAGGCGCGAATGTCCGCATCCCGAGCCGTGGCGATTTCCTGGTGGAAGGGAAATATCTGTTTGAAATCGGCGGAAGAACCAAGGGGAAAAGTCAGGTTAAGGATGCTGATAATGGTTTTGTGGTGAGGGATGAAATTGAAGTCGGTTTCGGCAACGTAATTCCATTGTGGCTGTTCGGATTCCTGTATTGAGTGAAAAGAGAACCAAGGGACGATCTCTGGTTTTACAGTTTCTAAGTATTTTAGAGCCGGTTCATGATGGCAAGAAGGTCGAAGATAGATGAAGGTGGATGCATGCTGGCTCTATGATGCATCACGGCTCCCGCCGGCCATTGTCGCTCAAGAAGAAGGGGGCGAACTCCAGCTGTTCAATTCCGATCTCTTCAAAAAAATCAAACGGGGTGCCGAGGTATAATTCCATGAACGAAAAAAAGGTACAAGACATGCCGTTGTCATCTAAAGCCGATGCGGCTTTCCGACAGGCAGCAAAGAAAATAATCCAACGCGCCAGACAAACCGGTACTCCGGTTGTCGTCTGGGAACAAGGCCATATCAAAGAGATCCCTGGCGAAGAGTTTGAGATAGCAACGGCAGCAATGGAGCTGCGAGAACCCAGACCCTGAACCATTCTCTAAATTATTCGTGTAATTCGTGGTTTCGTTTAGTCGGTGGTGTGAATTACTGTAGGTAGGAGGAGGAGCGGATAGTTCTGAGCAGAGACCTGATTAAGAAGGGATTGAGGCGGTTTATGGATGAAAATAGAAATTAGAAATTGGACATTGGTTCTATACCCGGATAAGCCGGGGCCAAAAAGGTTTGAAGATAAAAAATTGATCACGAAAGCACGAAAATATGAAGACACGAAAGCCTGAATGTTGTTTTATTTCGTACTTTCAATCTTTCGTGTTTTCGTGATCGCGTTTCAGAATTTTCTGCCAGAAAAAACAGGAGCCCGGTTCATGCCTTTTATACCTCAGGACCTAAAAATCATCTGATCTCTTGACAGTCCTATCCCAGTCGTGATACACAATTCTTATGTTATAAGAGTTGGCAGAGATGGAATCTGAGAAGCTTATGTGCCCGCAATAACCGGTTCCTGATCAACCTGCTCCCCCCCCCAAATCCCTGGAAAGCGATTTCTATCACCCTCACCTAAAGGAGAAAAGAAATGTCTATTACAATGCAAGGCTCATGGACTGTCAGCGTAAAGAGCAAAAGCGCAGCATATCCCCAACGGTTCATAATCTCTGGTGCTGATGTAGGAAATGGGACTTATAGCGGTACAACATCAACGTCTCCAGTATTCGCAAGCGGAGCTCAGTGGTCAATTACAATTCAACATAATCCAAAAGGACCAATTTCCTGGATTATGTCGGCGGAGAGGATAACGTTTCCAACGATCTCTGCAGGCCAGATCAAATTTGATATTCAATCTAATGACACGGGTGGCGATGTGGATTACAACGATCTGATTCTGACATGTT
>Ga0190315_1000562_pt1 | contig 18047 bp, 16 predicted proteins | sample 48701101_MG_FD_161673 | JGI IMG/M metagenome (GOLD analysis project Ga0190315, IMG submission 161673) | Hydrothermal vent sediment bacterial communities from Southern Trench, Guaymas Basin, Mexico - 4870-11-0-1_MG | ecosystem: Environmental > Aquatic > Marine > Hydrothermal vents > Sediment ...
AAAACGACTTAACTAACTCAGAAAACGGCCTAACTCACTCAACTTGAAAACACCGTCTAACGACGTTTTTTATCGAGGTTCCTCTGTGTCAACTCTGTAGACTGAAGTGTTGAGAAAAGTGGGCCATATTGTCGGATTGATAGGTAAGAGTTTTTCTAAACGATACTTGAAAACGACTTAACTCAGAAAACGGCCTAACTCACTCAATCTGAAAACACCGTCTATACTTTGCACCTTCACAAATTGCGCGGTTGTCATTTCGACAGATACGAAATCTTGTTGAAATGGCAGAGCGTGTTCTAGCAGCGTGAGACATGACAAAAAACTTAAGGATGACGCTGTCTAGTATATACTCAGCACCGGCACAAAGTTCCCTCCTCTCGTCGGGACTTTTGTCATTTCTTCCATTGGTCGAAATCTGTGGCCGTTGCAAGATTTCTCCTTTAGTCGAAATGACAGTTTAGTTTAGTTTGTGGCCTACTCAAAAAAAATAGAAGGTTGGAACGAAAACCTGACGGTTTCTAAAACCTGTCAGGTTTGGAGTGGGAAACTATTTTGATCCCCGTTTTGGGCATGAATATCAGAAAGTTCTCCCCGCTTATTCAACATGAGAAATACATCACCTCAAGTCAGTTATTGACAGTGATTCCTATTTATTCTCAAACATCAAAGTTCACAGAACTTGATATGGAAGTTGAAGAAAGACTTGATAAACCGGCTAATGAAAGACTCATTAGTTAAACGTTTGATAAAAGAAGATTTATCAAACTGATTGGCGTAGTCAATCACCAGACATTAGAACAAGTTGATAAAAATCTTCAGCTTTTTCTATTTGGACAATAACCTTTCAAGCCGGACTTAGAGAATTAAAAAAAGGTATCATTGTCAGCGGATCAACAGGATCAATAAATTGGAGACGATTTCCGTTGAATTTGATTTGGTCAGTTTTTCTTAATGTGCTTTCACCAAAAAACCAAGGTTTTATCTAAAGGCGGTTTGTTTGAGGGCCATGTTGTGAAATTGATTCATTTGATTTGATTGAAGGCCCTATCGATAAAAACTTCTAAAAACGTTTTTATAAGTCATTGATTTTTTATGATTCAATTCAACCCTTAATTCGCATAAGTTGTTTTTTGGCAACGAGCGTAGGATGTTTATCCTAGCACCATTAATCTCTGTCTAAAAAATCTTGGAAAAAAGTTTGCTCGGAGGGATTTCTCAAGCTTATGCCTCATTGACTCTGATCAATGACACTGATTTATTTTCACTTGCATTTGCGCGAACAGTACATATATATCGTCTCGGTGGTGCAACAAACACCACTCAACGTGAATTGTCCGCTCAGATGCGGAATTAACACCGTCAATATAACGCTTAACTATAAAAGAGGATATTGAGAATGGGTGTATTAGTAGGACGTTCTGCTCCTGACTTTACTGCGCCAGCCGTGTTGGGCAGTGGCGAAATTGTTGATAAATATAATTTCAAGGACGCGGTGAAAGGCAAATATGCCGTGGTGTTTTTCTATCCGTTAGATTTCACCTTTGTGTGCCCGACGGAATTAATCGCTTTTGATAAGCGTCTGGGCGCGTTCAAAGAACGCAATGTCGAGGTTGTGGGCGTTTCGGTTGACTCACATTTTGTGCATAACGCTTGGCGCAACACGCCGGTAGACAAAGGCGGTATTGGTGCGGTGGGTTATACCTTAGTGGCTGATTTGACTCATGGCATCGCCAAAGCTTATGACGTTGAAACCCCCAATGGCGCTGTGTCTTTCCGTGGCTCATTCTTAATCGACAAAGAAGGCAACGTTCGTCATCAAGTGGTGAATGATTTGCCGCTGGGGCGCAACGTTGATGAGATGATCCGCATGGTGGATGCTTTGCAGTTTAATGAAACGCATGGCGAAGTTTGCCCAGCCGGTTGGCAGAAAGGCGCGGCTGGTATGAAAGATACGCCAGACGGTGTGGCTTCCTATCTGTCAGAACACGCCCAAGAGTTATAAAATTTCGTTCTTAAGTCCAAGCTAAAGCTTGGACTCCAACAAATTTCGTTTCTACTTGAGTTTGCACTTATACTCCTTGCTTGGGGTGGTGCTCGACAGAGGTTCCTACGGGTTCTTAGACTTGAGCCATATTCCTATAAATTAGTTGTAAAAACAATAATTTAACTATCATTAAAATCATTAATAATTAACTGTTAATTATTAATGATTTCCTCTTGCCCCCCTCTGGGGCTTTTCTATGCACATCGTTTCCTCCTTTTCTTAAATTTATTCTGGATTTTTTTCATTAAAAATTTGAGTGGGTTTCTGACTGAATATTACATTAGAATGTGTTAATATAATTAATTATTTTACCTAATGTGCCGCTTTTTGCTCAGTACCGGACAAAATTTTGTTACCTATTGATTTACGGTAGGGCCTATAAATAAGACATTTTTTGTTCAGGAGTCCAAAGCTTTAGCTTTGGACGAACATCTGAGGTTTGAATTTCATTATACGGAATGTACAGATGCGGGTGAAAATAAAAATTGACCCGTTTGGTATTTTTATTGACTTTCAATCCTGCCATTACGCCGATAAAAAATCCGTTTATTTCGCGTATCCGTTGTACTATCAGTATATTGTGGAGGCAAAAAAATGTATTACGCCGTTAAACTAAAAATTGCCATTTTTTTTATAGCCATCGTCATTTTTGGTGTTATTTTCATTAGCTGGGGACTTGATGATATTGAGGGTTTATTAGCGCATCCCGCTCGTGCGGCACTGTTATTACTCTTGTTAGCGCAATTGCTTGTCATTATGTTACTTGTACCACTGGGATGGATGAACAACAGATTACTGCTGCCTCAACCGGTTGATAATAACACGCTGATTGCCTTTATAGGGGCAATGGGTGTATTGTTATTCTTGATGGTTTCCCCGTTTTCTGATCGACGTGAATGGATGCTACTATCAAGCAGCGATGCTGTGCGTTATTTCGGACTGTTCCTGTTTATTCTTGGCGCTACCTTTAGTACTTGGGCTACCATTCATTTATCTAAACGATTAAGTTTTCAAGTGAACAATCAGCAAGGCTATAAATTAGTCACCGATGGGCCCTTCAAAATTGTTCGCCATCCGCGTGATTTTGGCACTATTCTGGTATTTATTGGTATTCCATTGGTATTTCTATCAAGTTTGGGGTTAGTGTTAGCCTTTCTTTCTACAGCGGGACTCTTTGAGCGAATCTCCCGAGAAGAGAAAATGTTGCAGATGCAATTTAAAGAAGAATGGTCACAATACGTTCAGAAAACCAAGTGCATGATTCCTTGGGCTTGAGGGCCGGGTTAATTGTGAATTGTGAATTGTAAATGACCCGTTTGTAGTAGGCGATTTATCGCCTCACGCAACTACTTTCAAAAAATCCGATGTCTTTAAGACATCGGATTTTTAGCACTAATCCGTTTATTCCCCAAATCCGTTGTACTCTCACTATAATGCCAATCCTACTGCAATTTATCATCGGTTTCCTATTGGGCGCTTTGATGGGCTACGTTGCGTGGCGCGTCAAAGCGTTATCCGTCAGCGGGGCGTGGGCGGCGACAGTCGTCGGCGGCCTTATTTTTGGTTTAGGTGGACTTTCGTGGGCGATGCTGTTGCTCACTTTTTTTATCTCTTCAAGTGCGCTTTCCCATACCTTTAGCCGCCGCAAAGCCAATTTGAGCGAAAAATTCGCCAAAGGTTCTCAACGCGATTGGGCGCAAGTTTTCGCGAATGGAGGCCTTGGGGCATTATTGGTCATCGTCCATGTTTTTTTTCCAGAACAACTTTGGCCTTGGCTCGCCTACGCGGGAGCGATGGCAACCGTCAACGCCGATACTTGGGCGACTGAATTGGGTGTCTTGAGTAAAAAGCTACCGCGCTTGATAACCACCGGGCAAGTTGTTGATCGTGGCACGTCGGGTGGTGTCACTTTGTTGGGCACTTTGGCGACTCTCGCGGGGGCCGCGCTGATTGCATTAGTGACTGGGCTATTCACGCCGCCAGTGGCGTTAAGTTTGTTTGTCATTTCGCTGGCAGGATTGGCGGGTTCGCTACTAGATTCGCTATTGGGTGCCACGCTGCAAGCGATTTATGAATGTCTTCATTGCGCTACGGAGACTGAACGCCATCCGCAGCATACTTGCGGTAGAGAAACGTTGCTGGCGCATGGGTGGTGGTGGTTGAATAATGATTTAGTCAACTTCTTCAGTTCAATCTTTGGAGCGGTGGTCGCTGTTGGTTTGTGGGCGTTGTTTTTTCCAATATAATTAATTGATATATACTGATAGTACAACGGATACGCGAAATAAACGGATTTTAAAGCAATAACTACAAGGATTGTATATAAGCAAGGATTTTTAATAACTACAATGTTTGTCTAATCGATACAGACGGATTTTAAAGCAATAACTACAAGGATTCGTTATAAAAACGGATTTTAAAGCAAAACCCAAGGGCACTCAAAAATGCCTATAAACAATCCGTTTAGTCCAAAAATCCGTTGTATTCTCACTATAACTACAAGGGTTAGTTTCTGTAGTCTATTTTGTATTCCTTTACATAAAGCATAAAGCATTAACCATGCGAATTATCACAGTAAATCTTAATGGCATCCGTTCCGCCGCTAAAAAAGGCTTTTTCACTTGGTTAGCCAAACAAGACGCGGATGTTGTTTGTCTTCAAGAAACGAGAGCGCAACAACATCAATTAACCGATTCCCTATTTCATCCTGCCGGCTATTACTGTTATTACCATGATGCTGAAAAAAAAGGTTATAGCGGTGTTGCCTTGTATGCCCGTAGAGAACCTGAAGAAGTCATTACGGGAATCGGTTGGGCTGATGTCGATAGGGAAGGCCGTTATTTAGAGGCGCATTTTTCCACCGTCAACATTGTTTCTTTATATATGCCTTCTGGCACATCGGGATCGCTGCGGCAAGCGTTTAAATACAAGCTGATGGACAAGTTTATGCCGTATTTACGCGAGTTACAAAAAAGCGCAAAGGAATATATTATTTGTGGCGACTGGAATATTGCCCATAAAAAGATTGATTTGAAAAACTGGCGCGGTAATCAAGATCATTCAGGATTTTTGCCCGAAGAGCGGGCTTGGATGGATGAGTTATTTGGGGCGGCGGAGTTTGTTGATGCTTTTCGCGTCCTTAATCAAGAAGCGGAGCAATACACATGGTGGTCAAATCGAGGACAAGCTTGGAAAAACAATACAGGGTGGCGGCTTGATTACCAAGTAATTACGCCCGGCTTAAAAGATAAGGTGACAAGCGCAAGTATTTATAAAGATGAGCGTTTTTCTGATCATGCGCCGTTGACGATGGATTATGATTATTCGGTGTAAGCCTAATGCAATAACTACAAGGATTGTATATAAGAAAGGATTTTTAATAACTACAAGGATTCGTTATAAAAACGGATTTGCCAACACAATAACTACAAGGATTCGTTATAAAAACGGATTTGCCAAGACAATAACTACAAGGATTCGTTATAAAAACGGATTTGCCAAGACAATAACTACAAGGATTCGTTATAAATCTTGTCAAAAATCGTCATCCTTTCTTATATACAATCCTTGTAGTTCTTGTCAAAAATATTTATCCTTTCTTATATCAATGCCATATCGTACCGCTTTTGGGTGAGGGCAACCATAAAGGATTGCCCCTACATTACATGACGGTTTGTAGGGGCAACCCCACGTGCAAAGCCCTTAACTTAATGGCATTGTTTCTTATATACAATCCTTGTCGTTATTGTCAAACTAATAACTGATCCTGATACATGTAAGATACTTCCTAAAATCGAAAGTTTCTTGCAAAAAACCATGTTAGCGTCAACCGAAAAACTCCAAGAAGCCGGCTTTGGGGAACGAGTATTCACCGACAGAGATTTAGCCCGTTTTTGCGGAACGCCCGCTCTTTGGACAAAACGAGATTGGAGTCCAAACCTTCAGGTTTGGACAAAACGAGGTTTCCGTCCAAACCTTTAGGTTTGGACTTTAGCTTCAACCATCAACCGCTTCATTTCCCGCACCGCCTCCGCAAAACCACTAAACAAGGCACGCGCCACAATCGAATGACCAATATTCAATTCGCACACGTCTGGAATGACAGCAATCTCGGCGACATTGTGATAATTGAGGCCATGCCCGGCATTCACTTGTAAACCGGCCGCGACACCATGCATGACAGCGATGAGAATGCGTTGATATTCTTGTTGACGGAATTGTTCATCGGTGGCATCGGCAAAATGGCCGGTATGTATTTCTATCACAGGCGCACCAACTCGCACCGCGGCATCAATTTGCTCTGGATCAGCATCAATAAACAGAGAAACCCGTGTGCCAACGGCCGCTAACCGTTGACACGCTTCTCGAATACGCTCAATTTGGCCTAATACATTGAGGCCGCCTTCTGTCGTCAACTCCTCACGCCGTTCTGGCACTAAGCAGACATCGTGAGGACGGAGACGTTCCGCAAACGCCAACATTTCTTCGGTCACTGCCATTTCTAAATTCATGCGAGTGAGCAGAACATCTTTAAGTATGAGAACATCACGCTCTTGAATGTGCCGACGATCTTCACGTAAATGTAAAGTAATCAAATCCGCGCCCGCTTGCTCAGCCTCAATAGCGGCTTGCACCGGATCAGGATAACGAGTACCACGCGCCTGTCTAACCGTGGCGATGTGGTCAATGTTGACACCTAAGCGGATGGGCGTCGGGAGGGATGTGTTGTGTATATTTTCCATTAGAATTGAGTTTCTATCAAATATAATCTAAACTTATCACAGGAACTTGCTTCGAGCCAATCGCTAAAGCGAAGATATCGTTTGGCTAAAAGCTAAAGCACCCTGATGTTGATTTTAAGCTGATTTATGGTTTAAACGTGTTGCCTATAGAAAGGGATATGGATGGTGGGCAAGCGTTGGGATGGATTCAGGATAATGTTTGATTCAGTGCGGCATTGCTAACCCACCCTACGAGACTACAACCGCCCAGTTTCCGTCCAAAGCTTTAGCTCATTGCAAGAAAAAGTTTTGCACATAGAATAGTATATTATGAATCCTAACAAAGGAGCAACCTAATGAAAGTCTTTATCGTTCACGCTTAGCTGTGGTGGTTTTCGATGCTGGAGTACAATTGTACCGCCCAAGCTAAAGCTTGGACTCCATTAATTTTTCATTATTTTTAGCAGGAGTATTATTTTGATTGATCAAACAGATAAACACTTAAAAGAATGGGTAGCGACTATCGAGGATAATATCACTGTCTCGTTAGAAGCGCCCACTGACTTGAAAGACAAAGAGCAGCGAGTGATATGGCTCTACCTGATAGATTTGGCGGAAATGACACCCCACCAGGAATCAAAGAAATCAAATTGGCGAATTTTTCTACGCTATCTCGTCACCGTCTCCGCAACACCCCCGGAAGAAGCACATCGTTTATTGGGTAAGCTTTTACTCGCCACCTTGGAATCTTCTGAATTTGAAGTAGAACCAGAACCAATACCGGTTTCGCTATGGACAGCGTTTGGCATAATTCCCCGCCCAGCCTTTATGCTTCGCGTTCCGCTCAACACAAAAAAACTTGATCGAAAGAGCAAACCAGTACTGAATTTAGTCGCACACACGCCCCAAAGATAAAGTCGGTGGCTTCCAAAGCTTTAGCAAATTCCGTCCAAAGCTTTAGCTTTGGACGGAAATAGTCTGAAGGTTTGGATTTCAACAGTCTGAAGGTTTGGAGTCCAGCAGTCTGGAAACTTGGAACAGCATTTTATGGAAAGAGTAGCGTTTTTAGTAGAAGCCTCTGGAAAACGTATTGAATGTATGCTAAATCCTGAAAGTGTTGTCATTCGCCGCCAAGCCGGTGTCAGTACACGCTCGGTGGACGATAAGCCTTTGAATGGTATTGGAATGTCTGAAAATGCGCTCGTTTATACCGGCGGTGGCACCACTCAGTTGGAATTAGAACTGTTATTTGATGTCACCCAGAGCGGTTTGACTGTCAAAAGCGATAACGCGAGAGATTTAACGGCACCCTTATGGCAATTAACGGAGAATGTGGTTGGAACAGACGGTTTTGGTAGTTTGCCCTTAGTGCGTTTTGTTTGGGGTAAAAGTTGGAACATTCCCGGAATTATCACAGCTATCTCGGAACGCCTTGAAGCCTTTACCCCGGATGGCAAACCGCAACGCTCATGGTTGAAATTGCGGCTGATTAAAGTGAATGAACCTAAGACTCAAACCAAACCCTCACGGTTTTTACCCACTTCGTTCAAGTTGCCAGAGAAAATCCGTGACATCCCAGAAGAACAGTTGAGGTATCATCAAATCATTTCAGGTTCATCCAATAATAACGAAATGAGCGCGGGTGAACGCTTGGACGAGATAGCAGCAAAATGGTTTGGCAATCCCGCCTTGTGGCGTTTGATTGCTGATTTTAATAATATAGACAATCCTTTAAAGCCAAGTACACAAGTTTTAAAAATTCCTTTGTTATGGAGTCCAAAGCTTTAGCTTTGGCACGTCCAAACCTTCAGGTTTGGACTCCAACACTTTGATAATTATCCAATGAGTCATGTTCTCGCATTACCCAAGATAACTATAGCCTTCAACGGCGTGCCATTGCCCTCAGAAGAAACTCGTTTTCTGGTGGAAGTCAGGGTGCAACAAAAGTTGTCTCTGCCAAGTCAGTGTGAATTGCGGTTTGCCGGGCTGCAAGCACCTATTGCCAGCCTTGAACCCATTCCCGCCGGGGCCGAATGCCGTGTCACCGTCAGTGGGCATCAAGTGCCATTGTTTATCGGTGAAATCACGGTGGTTGAATATAATTATAGTATTTCCAATGACTTAGAAATTTATCTGCGTGCTTATGATCGTCTGCATAGACTACGCAAAAATCAGCAGGTGCGAGCTTTTGTCCAAGTGACGGCCCTTGATTTAGCAAAAGAAATGGTTGCGCCGTTGGGATTGAACGTTAAGGCGACAGAACCCGGCCCACTCCAACATCAACTGATACAATACCATCAATCCGATTTCGACATTCTTTCAGAAATCACGGAAAGCTGTGGCCTCTATTTTACCTTAGGTGAAGACACACTCCATTTACTTACTTTGGTAGGCCTTGGCGAGCCGATGCCTCTTGTTCGTGGCGACAATCTCTTTGCCGTGAAAGTAGAAGTCAATGGAGAGGCCACTTGTCGAAAGGTATCTACATCGGGATGGAATCTTTCCCAACTTGAAGTCCATGAGGGTTATGCCAACGCGGCCCAAATAGGCCGCCGAACTCGCGCTGAAATATCGCCGGCTAAGTTGGGGAGTTCTGGTGAATGGGTACAGGTGGACGAAGCGATACAAAATGAGCAACAAGCGCAAGCAGCGGCACAGGCCGAACTCAATGTGCAAGTAGCGCGAGAAGTCACACTATCAGGCACGGCCGAAGGTGATCCAAGATTACGGCCGGGCACCCCCATTCTACTTGAAAACGTGGTGGCGGCCGTTGCCGGACAACATGTATTGACGGCCGTTACCCATACTATCAATACACAACAAGGGTTTATCTCGCAAATTTCAACCATGCCACCGCCACCTCGTGCGCGTCAATGGGGCAGTATGATAACACTTGCCATTGTCAGTCGTGTTGATGATCCTGAAAAGAGAGGCCGAGTCCGTGTTTCGTTGCCTGTGTACAATCAGATAGAAACCGACTGGCTCAATGTCGTCATGCCCGCTGCTGGCACCAACAAAGGTTTAATCGCTTTGCCCGATGTTGGTGATAGCGTTTTGTTGTTATTTAGTCATAATAAACCAGAACGCGGTGTGGTGCTAGGTGGTTTGTCTGGTGTCAAAAGGGGGCATGATTCTGGTATCGAAGGTGGTGCTGCGGAGCAGTGTTACAGCTTTGTGACACCTAAAGGGCAACGTATACAATTAGATGATTCGCGCAATTGCGTCCGTATTGAAAACCAGCAAGGTAGTTATGTAGAATTGTCCAATAAAAAAGTCCGCATTCACTCAGAAGCGGACTTACAAATTGAAGCGCCAGGGCAAAAAGTCGTTATTCGAGGTAAAGCCATTGATTTTGAAAGTGCCTAAATGCCAAAGCATAGAGGTTAACAAGTTAGCCCCAACGGGGCGAAATTAATATAGCCAGGGGCAACGCCCCTGGATAGTTAGCCCCAACGGGGCGAAATTAATATAGCCAGGGGCAACGCCCCTGGATAGTTAGCCCCAACGGGGCGAAATTAATATAGCCAGGGGCAACGCCCCTGGATAGCAACGCCCCTAGATAGCTTTGGACTTTGGACGAAGAAGCATTGTCACAGGCAGCCTTCAACCCATTCGACTTCTGGCAATAGTCCAATGCGGAACTGTGTCACACGTTTTTTGCTGGTTTCAAAGATTAAGCGATACTTTTTATCCCATTTGTCCTTCGGCACGTAAATGAGATAATGCCCCTGCTCATCATATTTATGAGCCTCGACCACGATTTTCTTCCCATACAGTTTCCGAATCTTCTTCTCTCTGTCTCCTACCCGCGCGCCGCTGAGTGTTGAGACCGTTGATTCTGTTATGTCTATCCGTCGAATCTTACCATCGACAACCATAAACTTGACTCCAGCGGGTACCTTTTTCGAGGCCACATAAAAACAACTAGGGTCAGGATACGTATAGACTGTTTTGAGACGGACCCCAGAGCGTTTTTTGGCCTGTTGGACAGTCATGCCAATTTTGATTGGCCCAACAGAACGAAGGCTGACCTTCCACTGTGAATTTTCTTGTGCAATGAGTGAGTTTGGAAAAAAGCTCACGACACATAAACCAACAAATAACCACTTGAATTTTGAAAATTTCATAATCCTCTCTTGACGTTGTTATGCCCGGTGATTGACATGGTTGCAACAATAACTGGTCGGTGGTTTACAGTTGACCGACCAGAGTCTTTCAGAATTTAACCGGCGGTAAGGTTTTGAGTAATCGTGTACATTAGAGTTGTTGCGTTATAGAGTTTATAGAGTTTGAGAGTAAACTCCCATTAAACTCATCAACTCATCAACTCATCTATTCATAAACTCCATAAACTCTATAAACTCTATAAACTTTTTATTTAGCAACAACTCTTTTTTACAAGAGTTTTTTATTTCGCAACAACCCTATTATACCCAGCCGGTTAATATTCATCATACGCTGTCACTGAATCAAATTTCCACTGACATCCATCGTGAGTGAAGATTATGACTTTGAAGAGTCAGAATTCCATCATTCATAGATGTCGGTGCTTGACAGCCACAACATTTAAAGCAATATGTAGTTTACACACATGGAAAAAAAAAAACAACCCACTTTCTCGAATTGCGCCATAAATTGGAGTTGGAACCAAATTTCGCCATTCGTTTAATAGACTTTGCGCGGCTAAAAACAGAAGTCACGAGCGAAGCTGTAACCGTGCTAAGTATAGAAACCGACAAGTTTAATGTCATCATGTCCGCTGCAGCCGGCACCAACAAAGGTTTAATCGCTTTGCCCGATGTTGGTGATAGCATTTTGTTGTTATTGAGTCATAATAAACGGCAACGCGGTGTGGTGCTAGTGCAGGAGAGCGGAAGTTTCCATACCACCCCTTCGATCTGGCAACCACAAGGTGAGGACTGTTTTAATTAGGGTGAAATACCTAAATAAATAGTTTACTGACAAGAACGTCTCGTGCCAAAAACCTACAAAAAGTATGTATAAATAATTAGGCGCGACTGAGGGCCATAGTTTGATTTGAATGCATCCAAAATGTTTTATGGCCCTCAAACCAGACCGTCCCAAATAACCACAAAAGATTAAAAACCGGTGGTAGGGCGGATACGTTGGCAAAACACTCGTGCCGGAGAGCGGAAGTTTCCGTACCACCTAAAAATGATATCCAAGAAATCCAAATCGGATTTCTCTGGGAGCCAAGAAATCCTATTTTTTTGAAAAATCGGATTTCTCAATGGTCATTGCGTCCGTGTTGAAAACCAGCAAGGAAATCCGCATTCAGTCAGAAGCGGACTTACAGATTGAAGCGTCCGGGCAAACACTCACTGCCATTAAGTTAAGCAACAAAACACCTACAAAAAGTATCAATAATGAACCGCGACATTTAATGATTAATGATTAATTGTTAATTATGAATTTATGGCCCTCAAAATAGATAGTCAAATAACCCTAAAAATGTAGGTAAATAAAAGGGGCCCGCGTATCACTACTCTGCCAAACTAACGTTTGGACGACTAGTACAGTAAAGCGGAAGTTTCCATACCACCCCAACGCCAACGGCTAAAGCCGTTGTCTAAAAGCTTAAGTACCCTAAAGGGCACTATAAGAGAGTTAGTAGGCTAAAGCCTACTAACTCTCTTATGAGTACTCGTGCAAGAGTTTGAAAAGTTTATGGGTACAAAAGTAATTGTTTTTGTTAGGTTTATCTTTTTTTCCTGCACGGGCATTTAGTGCCCTTTAGGGTACTTGAGCTTTTAGACAACGGCTTTAGCCGTTGGCTAAGTGGTACTGGGATTTCCGCCCTCCTGTACTGCGCGTGAGGCGATTACAAGCCTACTACAAACGGGCCTTTTCCTTAACTTAATGGCGTTGGGGCAAACTCTCGTTATTCGAGGTAAAGCCATTGATTTTGACAGTGCCTAAATGCCAAAGCTGAAGCATTAATTGTTAATTATGAATTTATGGCCCTCAAAATAGATAGTCAAATAACCCTAAAAATGTAGGTAAATAAAAGGGGCCCGCGTATCACTACTCTGCCAAACTAACGTTTGGACGACTAGTACAGTAAAGCGGAAGTTTCCATACCACCCCAACGCCAACGGCTAAAGCCGTTGTCTAAAAGCTATCGTGACGTATCAGGGCACTATAAGAGAGTTAGTAGGCTTTAGCCTACTTTAGCTTTTAGACAACCGCTTTAGCGGTTGGCGGTAGGATGGTCCGAAGATTTCCGCTTTCTTGCACTGCGCGTGAGGCGATAAATCGCCTACTACAAACGGGCCTTTTCCTTAAGGCAAACTCTCGTTATTCGAGGTAAAGCCATTGATTTTGACAGTGCCTAAATGCCAAAGCGGCAAGCGTTGGATTCCAGCTAAAGACTTACTTTTCTATGAAAACGAACCAACAACCTACAGTGTTACTCGTCGAAGACGATGTCGTGGTTGCCGCGACCTATAAAAGCTTTTTAAGCGAAGAACCGATAAAATTGATATGTGTAGAGACGGGGGAGGCCGCTTTAACATATATACATCAAACTACCCCAAATGTCATTTTACTTGATCTTGGCCTTCCCAATATAAATGGCATGGACATTTTAAAGTATGTCCAACAACAACAACTCGGCACTGCTATCATCGTTATCAGCGTGGAGAATTCCGTCGAGATGGTGGTTGAAACGATGCGCTATGGCGCCTTCGATTTTCTTGAAAAACCGTTTACAGCGAATCGGCTTATCCTTACGCTACGCCATGCGCTACACCAAAGCATGTTATATCAAACGATTGAGTCTTATGAAGAAAAATTAAAACGTCGACAATATCATAACATGGTTGGTGGTTCTAAGCCGATGCAGACGATTTATCAAATTATTGATAATGTTGCTACGAGTAAGGCTTCGATATTGATTACTGGAGAAAGCGGCACCGGCAAAGAACTGTGCGCGGAAGCTATTCATAAAGAAAGTAAACGCAAGGATAAGCCATTTATCGCCATCAATTGCGCCGCTATTCCAAAAGAGTTGATGGAAAGTGAAATTTTTGGGCATGTTAAAGGCGCTTTTACGGGCGCTGCGAGTGATAGACAGGGTGCCGCTGGACAGGCCGAAGGCGGAACTCTTTTTTTGGATGAAATCGGGGACATGGATTTAGCGTTACAAAGCACCATGCTGCGCTTTGTGCAAACGGGTACCTTTCATAAAGTGGGTGGAGATAAATTGGAAAAAGTGGATGTCCGTTTTCTTTCGGCAACTAACCGTAATTTATTGTCTGAGATAGAAGCGGGGCAATTCCGTGAAGATCTTTATTACCGCCTCAACGTTATCCATATTACGCTACCGGCCTTGCGTAAACGCGAAGAAGATACCTTACTGCTGGCCCGAAAATTTCTGAGAGAATATGCCCAAGCGGAGCGTAAATCCTTTAAAGGTTTTGCGCCAGAGGTAGAGGACATTCTATTGCATTATGATTGGCCGGGTAATGTGCGGCAATTGCAAAATATCATCCAGAATATTGTTGTGTTGAATAATGGGAAGTATGTGACAACTGATATGTTGCCGGCACCACTGAACGAAATACCGTCCAATCAACCAAACGCCATGGCAAGTCTGCCTGAAACTGAAACGTCTGTGCCTAAAGAACCTGTTCCATTGTCCATGCCACCCCTAGAGGATATCTCACCCAAACCCATTCGCCCGTTCTGGCAACTAGAAAAAGAAGCGATTGAACAGGCGGTTGAGTTTTGCGATGGCAACGTTGTGCAAGCTGCTTACTTGTTGGAACTCAGTCCAGCAACCATTTACCGTAAGTTGCGGCGTTGGAATATCACATTCAAGCGCATACTTAAGTCCTCATAAATGTTACACGGAGTTTCACAGAGAATTCCTTTGGCTTTATGACTCTGTGAGACTCTGTGGTACTCTGTGAACTCCGTGTTGAAAAATAATGGCTTTTACAAACTGATAGGTGCTAAGGATCAGCTCAAAAATAACTTCCTCAATCCTTATACACCACTATTGATGTGCCATGAGGATATCGGGGGGCTTGCTGTTCTTGTGCTGAGTACAAGGCTTGCCTTGTCAATTATAATTTATAATCAATCACTTCAAACTTCAGACGGCCATCCGCTGTCATTCTCCCTTGCAGTATGATGTCTGTGATTTGCACTTCCTCTGTCGCTGTCTGGTATAAAACCAGCGGAATGTGTAATTGCATCGTTGCTGATAAGACGATTTCTTCCAGTTGGCAAGCCGAATTGTGATTCGGTGGCGCGACTGGCCCATAATTGAGTACGTCTAGTCTCAGTGTGCCATCTGGCAAGACGACCAGTTGTAGGCTGCCCCACAAGTAATATCCTTGGTAGTTGAGGCGTGGAATGTCTAAGCGTAACTGTTCGTCTAGCAGCGGGCTTTCACAAAACATAGAAGCCGGCGGTGACTCGTACGCCATAGGCGCTGAACCACTGGCACCTACACCTGAGGAAGTTCCACCACTCGCACCAGCACTCGCACCAGTAGGGCCGCCCGAATATGGCGTACCAACAACATTAGTAGGCGCGGGTGAAGGAGATAAAAGGAGTGCCGAGTTGATCATATCGGCCGCCACCGTTGGTTGTGGCATATAGGTCATTCCCGGCGGTGGCGGCGCTCCAGTCTTTTCGCTTTCGCCATCGTCAGTCCCTTGTCCACCAATTTGACTTTCATCGACAGTTGACGACGCTACCGGTTGCAGCGCAATACCCGCTGGGTCACGCGCAATGCGGTTAACGCTTTCATACAATTCTTCGTTTTGCAAGGCCAGCAGTGATGAATAACGAGTCACAATGCCGTAGCTACGAGCAAGGTCGACGGCTTTATTGACTAATTCGGCCGTTTCGCCTTCTGCGTCGATTTGTCGTTCTAACTGATCGGCCCACGTTTTGGCCGCTAACGGAGCAGCAATGCGATGAATAGTACTGTTAGAACTTAGCGGTGCCAGTGTCGTGTTTAATGCTATCGACGTTAAATCTGAGAGGCGGCCGTCCAAATTCAAGTTCATCGAATTTCCCACATCGCCTTTCGCGCCCATTTGCAGGGCAGTGCCGGAGAAAACGCGTCGCCACGTAAACTGATTATCCGACACACCCGCCGTCTGCACCGCGGCAATCACATCGGACACGCCGCCACCGCGAACTCGTGCAAATAAGTCGAGAATCTGTCCGGTGATTTCGTTATCGTCTAGGGCAAACGTAGACTCGCCGCCTCTTTGTTGGGCAAGGCTATTCAAAAGAACCTGATCAAGGTTATGGCCTATACCTACACTAAATATACGGATTTGACGGCCTAATTGTTCTGCTTCGGCGCTGACATCGGCCAAGATTCCGTCTACGGTGCTACTACCTACATTAGGACGACCATCTGTGATTAGCAATAAGTCAATACTTGCGCCGGTTAAAGGTGATCTAATGCCAATCGCGGCCCCTGTCGTTAGCCCAGCGGACATGCCAGTGCTGCCCATCGCTATCAAATTAGAAACCCATTCGATAGCGGCCGGTATATCGGCCCCACTTCTCATATTCGGGCGGAAGACATAAACTTGGTCATCAAATGCCACGATGCCAAAATAGTCTTCATTGCTCAGGGCTTCCAAACTGTTGATGACGGCTTGGCGAGTTTGGGCGATTTTCGCGCCGCTCATTGAGCCAGAGACGTCAATAACAAAGACCACATTACGCGGTTGAGACATCACCGCCGGATAGTCGGAGAAATCGGGCCGCCACCAGGTATGCAAATGGCCGACAAGATTGGGCGCTTCTGGCTGATAATAGAGGGCCGTTGCCTGAGACATTGGCTCGTTTGGTGTTAAGTCTAAGGTAATATCTTTAGACATGGCGAAGTCTTCCAAGCTGAGGAGTGTGGTGCCGTTGTCCAGATTAACTGTGGAAGGTGTCCCCATTTCATCGTCCAGCGTTGAAGGCGTTCCCATTTCGTCGCCCATTTGCCATGCGCCGGCTGTCCAATAGTTGGCATCGGTTCGCAGAGAAATGGTTATGCCATTGGCTGGGGTAGCGGCGGTTGCGTCTTTGTTGGCAAAAGGCACGCGCAAACGGTAGTGATTGTCGGCCGTTTCCAAGGTGTGGGCATAATGGACGCGCATACGCAAGTCGCCCTGTTCATTGATGGGATAGACGCGCGCCCGATAAAAATCGGTGCCTATTTTTTGGATTAACAACGGATCGAGCTGTTGCTCTACAATATCGTTGTAGATGATTTCGCCTTCTCGGCGGCCCATGGTTTCTGCCACTGTCCACTGTTCAAGTTCGGGCAGATAAATTTCGGCCTTGTGTAGCACCGAATCGGGCGGGAGAGGAAAGCGCAAATTGGCGGCATTTTCGTCGCCGCTGTCAGCGACAAATTGCACTTCCATTACAGAAGAGACGTAGAGGCCTCGCATTTCTAACTCGAAATCAACGGCTTGAACGCGCACGGGTGCGCTCGTGCCAACCGGCTGTAGGCCGGTGGCAAAGGCCCATTGGGCGGTGATTAAGAGCAGGAATGTTATATAACTCTTTGTTTTCATTGCGAGTTTACCTTCTTAATTGTGAATTGTGAATGAATAATGAAAAATGCCCATTTTATGGGCCGGGTAGTGTTATCGAGCTTATGAATTTTCTCCTTTTTGAAGTACGTTCCGTATGGCGCCGTGGTAAAATTTTCGACTGTTTTAAGTATAGATTATTATTATTAAGTCCACACCTTTCCGGCCAAAGTTTTGGCTTTGGACGGCCGGCTTTGTCGTTATCAGCTTTGGCTTTGGCACTTCAATTCTGATACCGTTATGCGCCAATTACGCGGAGGGAGTACTACTATACTGCTGAGAGAGTACAACGAATTACGCGGAGAGAGTACAACGAATTACGCGGATAAACGAATTTACAACGAATTACGCGGAGAGAGTACAACTAATTACGCGGAGAGAGTACAACGAATTACGAGGATAAACGAATTTACAACGAATTACGCGGAGAGAGTACAACGAATTACGCGGATAAACGAATTGTACGAATTACGCGAAGAGAGTACAACGAATTACGCGGATAAACGAATTAATACGTTGGTGATTGGTGTGTTTTTGCGTCTCAATTAAAAAGAACGGTAGTTTTAAATCAAGCCGTGCCGTTCTTCTTCGCCTCACTTTTAATTCGTTTATCCGCGTAATTCGTTGTACTAAAGAATTCGTTGTACTAAAGAATTCGTTGTACTAAAGAATTCGTTGTACTAAAGAATTCGTTGT
>Ga0190315_1000563_pt1 | contig 17980 bp, 15 predicted proteins | sample 48701101_MG_FD_161673 | JGI IMG/M metagenome (GOLD analysis project Ga0190315, IMG submission 161673) | Hydrothermal vent sediment bacterial communities from Southern Trench, Guaymas Basin, Mexico - 4870-11-0-1_MG | ecosystem: Environmental > Aquatic > Marine > Hydrothermal vents > Sediment ...
TCTCAAATTCTTCTCGACTAATATCGCTGGGGTAAATTTTTCTCATAAGTTATTCCTTAATTATTGATTATTTTAGTCTATTTTTTGATTTTAACACATATAAAAGATTTTGAACAGGTTCTAAGAAAGCGTGAGTACTTAAATGAATCTGACAAAGTAGAACTAGACTTGTCTATAAAATGAATAACGTTTTACAATGCTATATTGTCATAAGCCAATAGTTTTCAATAGAATTGTTATAGTACAGCGAATTGATAAATAAACTTAGCTTCGCTGATACTTAGGTTCATGGTCAGTAGTTCAGCAGTTCAACAGTCTATTAAATTTAAAAAAGTATTTAGTAATCTAATTTCGCCACTTTTAAGTCCTGAAAAAAGTCGCCAAAAAATTTTAATAGATAAGGAGAATTTTCACAGTATAACAAATTGCTAGAGTTGGTTTACCGAAAAAAAAGGTTAATTATTTGAATCTGATTTTGTCAAATTCATTTAAATAAATTATATCGAATTTAACACAACTCATTGATTTATTTGAAAAGATTATTTTGAGAACTATAGATGTTCATAAAAATAATTTACTTCGTTACTTCGTTTCATACGCACGAGGGCAACCACAAGGGATTGCCCCTACATGATTGTGAAATTATTTATCTTAAAAACTATAGAATAAAATCAAGCACTTTAATTTAATCTGTATAATGTCTAACAAATCACGCTTCACGCTAAGCTAAGAACGTGTTTTAAAAGTTCAAAAATCAATCACTTATAAAATGACAGATAACTTATCCTATGTACAGGACAAAAAACATAATGATTTGATCTTTTATAGCCAACAGCTTTTCACAATACCGTTTTTGCGCGCAAAAACGTTGCAGCAGTTGTCTGAAAGCTCAAGTCAGGTGGTGGTAACTAATCCTATTTGTAGCATTTTATCCCCTTAATGTGGATTTTTCAAAAAAGCAAAAACTAAAAGTGAGTATTCATACAAATGCACAAAAAATACAATAAAATACAGTAGATTACGTTTTTTGTCCTGTACAAAGTAACTTATGAATAAAATAACAAGTTAAGTCAAGTTTAAAAACAGGCTCTTAGCGAGGTTTGTAGTAGGAGCGAAAGCGACTTTAGAAATATTTGAAAACAAACACTTGTTATCAGCATCATTTTTTGTTAAAAATGGCTGCTCACTTTTTCAGTCAATTTCAATTTTTTTTCGCCAGTGGCGAATAGTATTAATAAAAAAAGGATAAATATTATGTCCAGAGTTTGTCAGGTTACCGGAAAACGTACCATCACGGGTAATAACGTTTCTCATGCCCATAACAAAACTAAGCGTCGTTTTCTGCCAAATCTGCATATTCATCGTTTTTGGGTGCCCAGTGAAAATCGTTGGGTCAAATTGCGTTTAACCCAAAAAGGTATGCGTATCATTGATAAAAAAGGTATTGACACGGTATTGGCTGACATGCGTCAACGGGGTGTCAAAATATAATATTCGAGGTTCAAGTTTTTGCGCGCAAAAACTTGAACCTCGAATGGATTTTATCAATGAACAATGAACAACGCTACGAGTGATTGACCAAAGTCTTTTTCAGGCTTTGAATCAATGAATTGTTAGCGAGTTCAATGACTTGATAAACGGTTATTTCTTGACTTTTCCCCTTGAATTTTAAGGGGGCTAAAGCTTGAGCTGTTATGCTATTTTGTACATAAGCATAAGTGTTGGTACCTATTAGCACTTCATTTGGTCTAGCATGGCTACATATCCGTGAAGCCACATTGATAGTATCCCCTATGGCTGTGTATTGATAATGCCACTGTGCGCCGATATTGCCGACAACAGCTATGCCGGTGTTAATGCCCACGCCAAAATGCAGTGAAGGGATCATATTATCAGTATTTTGTTGGTAAAGCGCCATCATGGCTTGTATTGTTAAACCAGCTTGCACGGCGCGTTGGGCATGATCTGCTTGTTCGTTTGGTGCATTAAAAATCGCCATGACAGCATCACCCATATAATTGACGACTACGCCCCCGGATTCAGCAATGGCCGTGGTGGCGATATCCAAACACACATGCAACATTTCAATGGTTTGATTGGGAGTAAGTTGTTCGCTGATACTGGTGTAATTACGCAAATCTGCAAATAGGGCGGTGACTTCGCGTTCTTCGCCTCCCAATTTCGGTACGATTCTTTTTTCCATCAAGGCCTTACCCACTTCTCGTGGTACATAATATTGCAGAATAAATTCAAGGCGTTGATTGGTTTCGTTGAGTGTGTGTTTTAACAAACTTAACTCATTACGTTGTTGGGTCAAGATTTGTTGAGTTTGTGCCCAAGCGGAAGTATCGGCTAAGATGACTAACAATTGCGGGTTGGCATCAAAGGATGCGGTGGGCGCATAGCGTAATAAGGTTAAGTTGAGATAACAAAGCCCATCATCGGGTAAAGTCCGATTAAGATTTTCCAATTGAAAACTCGGTAACACGCCATTAAGGATGTCTTGTAAAATCTCTTCACAACCATTTAATTCGGGAATGAAATCTAGTAGCGGCAATGGCTTAGGCAAGTCTTGCGTATCAAGAAATACCGTTAGTTTACCACCATAATTCAGTACGGTTAAGTGATGATCAACAATCACATAACCGATTTTTTGTTCACTGAGCAATAATTGTAGCAGGGGTGCCTGTAGACAGTCTTTTTCTGTCAAGAGACGCATAGCATTAGTATTTTTCATTTTAACAAGGGCCTTCTCCCTCAAAACAACCCTAAGTCAGTCACGGGGAGAGGGGTTATTGGGTATCGTGACAGGTGTATTGTTTTTTAGTTTTTAGTTTTTACTCATAAGAATTTATACGATTTAATTCAATGAATAATTATCAATGAACAATGAACAATGAACAATGAACCATTATCACTTCTCAATACCTTGATATTCTTGATATTTCCTGATCTATAAGGCCAACCGATTTATCTGAAACTATGCAAAAACGATTGTGATAAGGATTGTTAGGCACAACAAGTGGTAACCTATTTATAATTGCTAACTTGAATTAAACCGTTTAGAATCTTTAAAATGAGTTGCAATTGTATAGATAGTCACATTAATGAATATGGCTTGCCATCATACCCTTCAATGCGCGAAACTCTATGAGTTCAATAAACCAACAAGGTTTGCTCTATAGATTTTCTTATGATTACGCTAGGGCTTTTCACTTTGGAAAGCCCTTATAAATATAGTTTTTTTTTTGATTAATAACTAATTTCCACGCAAAAGTTTTTTTAAAAAACTTTTGCGTGGAATTGATAACTGATAATTTATAATTGATAAAACCTCTTTTCAAACTTTTTAAAGATTTTATTTTCTCAATAACCTTGCCTGTGCAAGATACTATTAAGACACCTACCCGCATCCCACGTTCAGAGCATAGCTTATCGCGTCGCAATATCAGTAAAGCGGCACTTAGCGTATTATATCAACTACATACTGCGGGTTATCAAGCATTTTTAGTTGGCGGCGGGGTACGTGATGTATTGTTAGGACGTATCCCCAAAGATTTTGATGTGGTAACCAATGCTCGGCCTGAACAAGTGAAAAGTTTATTTCGTAATTGCCGCTTGATCGGACGACGTTTTGTGTTAGCTCATGTCCGTCTTTCTAAAGAAATCGTTGAAGTGGCCACCTTTCGCGCTCACCACGATAAAGGCGGTGGTGGTGTGATGGAACAGGGGCGCATTCTACGCGATAACGTATATAGTAATCGCCTTGATGACGATGCCTTGCGGCGCGATTTTACGATCAATGCGCTTTACTACGATATCAGCGATTTTTCTTTACTTGACTATGCTAATAGCCTGGCCGATCTAGAGGCCGGGGTGATACGTTTAATGGGTGAGCCAACGCTGCGCTATCAAGAAGATCCTGTGCGGATGTTACGAGCGATACGCTTTTCGGCGAAACTGGGTTTTACTATTGAACCACAGACGGCCGGGCCGATTTATGAATTAAGTGCTTTACTGGCCGCTATCCCCCCGGCACGTTTATTTGAAGAAGTGCTTAAACTGTTTCTGAGTGGACACGCTGTACAATCTTATGTACAGTTGCGGCACTATAACTTATTTAAACAATTATTCCCTTACACGGATATGTGTTTGGATGATCCCCATGCGTTGGCGTTAATAGAGCAGGTACTCCATAATACCGATGAGCGGTTGGCCGACAATAAACCTGTGGCCCCGGCTTTTTTATTAGCGGCCTTGTTGTGGCCTCCCATATCGCGTTTAGTGCCAGATAAACCTATTAAAGGATTTAATCAACAAGAAGTCTTGTTGGAAGCTTGTCAACATGTTTTAGCAAAGCAACAACGGCATGTTGCCATACCAAGACGTATTACCGTGTTGATGCAAGAAATTTGGTTGCTACAAAACCGCTTAACGCGACAGCGCAAAGCCAAAAAAAAGAGTTTAAGTGTGCTAGATCATCCTCGCTTTCGTGCTGGCTATGATTTTCTGCTACTACGTGCCAGCGCAGGTGAACAAGAGATGGTGAATGAAGTCGAATGGTGGACAAACTTTTTAAACAGTGACACTGTCGGCCGTGAATCATTACTTTCACAAGGCAGCAGCCCCGCTTCTACTAAAAAACGGCGACGGCGTAAACCCAAAACCGAGTAAAATAATTGTGTTCGAGGCAAACGTTTTTGAGCGCAAAAACGTTTGTCTCGAATTAGTGAAAAAAATTGAATATTTGTTCATTGTTCATTGTTCATTGTTAACATGACAACTCGCAGCACTGTTTATGTTGGATTAGGCAGTAACCTTGATAACCCTATTCATCAACTTAAACAAGCCTTACTGGCACTTAATACCATACCTACCACTGTATTATTAAAACATTCTGCGCTGTATCGCAGCAAACCTTTAGGCCCCCAAAATCAACCTGATTACATCAATGCCGTTGCGGTATTGACGACTGAATTAGCACCCCTGATGTTGCTGAATGAACTGCAAGCTATTGAAAATAAACAAGGTCGTGTTCGCACGGCGCAGCGCTGGGGGCCACGGACTTTAGATTTGGATATGTTATTATATGGAAATAAACAATTAGAAACTCCCCAACTGACTTTACCTCATCCCGGCTTGTATGATCGAGCCTTTGTATTATATCCCCTTTACGAGTGTGCCCCCGATTTAGTTTTACCGAATGGACTTAAGGCATACGATTTGATACAGCGTTGCTCAGTGATGGAAATGGCTCAGTTGAATTGTTGATTGTCGTTTTTTGATTTGAAAGGGTTGATTGATTGAGATAAATGGTGGGCAACATTCTTTGCCCACCCTACATAACTGATAACTGATTATGAGAAGAAGGACGCTAACCCATTTGCATAAACTTAAGGCAAAAGGTGAAAAAATAACTTGTTTAACAGCATACGATGCCAGTTTTGCTCTGATGATTGATCAGGCTGGTATTGATATTTTATTAGTGGGTGACTCACTCGGTATGGTGATTCAAGGTCATGACAGCACTTTACCCGTCACGGTTGACGATATGATTTATCATTGCCAGCAAGTGTATCGGGGTAGTGAGCAGGCTTTGTTAATAGTGGATATGCCGTTTATGAGTTACGCGACTCCTCGCACGGCCCTTGAAACAGCCGCTCGCCTTATGGGTGAAGGACAGGCCCAAATGGTTAAACTAGAAGGGGGGGGTTGGTTGGCAGAAACCGTCGAAATGTTGACTGAGCGTGGTATTCCTGTTTGCGCCCATTTGGGCCTCACGCCACAATCCATCCATCAATTAGGCGGTTATCGTGTACAAGGTCGTACTGAAATTGGTGCCGAATGCCTTCGCAATGATGCTGTTGCTTTACAATCTGCCGGCGCTTCATTGCTAATCCTTGAATGTGTGCCGGGTAATTTGGCTGCGGAGATTACGGCCTTATTAGACATTCCCGTTATCGGTATCGGTGCCGGTGTAGAGTGTGATGGGCAAGTGTTAGTTTTGTATGATCTGTTGGGTATCACGCCCGGCAAACGCCCTTCATTTTCAAAAGATTTTTTGCAAGAAACCGGTTCTATACCAGCCGCTATTGAAGCGTTTATCAGTGCTGTGAAAAATGGCACGTTTCCCGGGCCAGAACAGACGTTTGAGTGATTTCGTTTGAGGTGGAGTTCAAACTTTAGTTTGATGTGGAGTTCAAACTTTAGTTTGAGGTGGAGTTGGGTGCGATTAAAAGTGCGGCGGTGAGCATCCCAAATAGACTGTCCACCTTCATACAATCAATCTTGGCCTTCGCAAAATAAATTTTGCACTCCAATTACCTTCGCAAAATAAATTTTGCACTCCAATTACCTTCGCAAAATAAATTTTGCACTCCAAACCCTCGCAAAATAAATTTTGCACTCCAAACCCTCGCAAAATAAATTTTGTACTCCAATTGCCGAAGCAAAATAAATTTTATTTGAAAATCGGGCCTTCAAGTATTTATCTTGATGACCCTTTTTTTAGAAATGCGCCCTCATATTTGGTTAGTCACCACCACCTGACTTGGCTTTAGTTTGATGTGGAGTTTCCGGGGCCAGAACAAACGTTTGAGTGATTTTCAAGCCTGAAAGGGCTGTGAAGCATTCTATTTTTAAGATGAACAATTATTATATCTCTATTACTAATATTCCTGGGATTCGCATTGGCCATTTCACTAATGACAAGTGTGCGACGGGTTGCACCGTCGTGCTATGTGAAAATGGCGGGGCCACTTGTGGCGTGGATATTCGGGGCGGGGCACCGGGGACACGAGAAACGGCCCTTTTGGCACCGACTTGTCTTGTCGATAAGGTGAATGCCATCTTATTAACTGGTGGAAGTGCATTAGGACTCGCTGCGGCTGACGGTGTGATGAGGTATTGTCAAGAACAGGGTTATGGATTTAGCATGGCTCGCAAAAAAATACCGATTGTGCCTGCGGCCGTGATCTATGATTTTAATCTGGGCGAAGATGGTGCACCTAGCGCACAAGATGGGTATGAAGCCTGTTTACAGGCTGCCTGTGCAACTGAAGTTGCGGAAGGTAATGTGGGCGCGGGAACGGGGGCATTAGTTGGTAAAGTCTGTGGTACACAACAAGCGATGCGTGGCGGATTAGGAACGGCCGCTATGCAATTTCAAACGGGCTTGAAGGTAGGCGTTCTTGTTGTTGTGAATACTTTTGGGGATGTCAGAAGTGATGAAGATAACCGCATTATTGCTGGCGCAAGAACAAAAGATGGCAACCGGTTTATTGATACCGTAAAATACATCATAGACGGCACCAAAACAACTACCCAGTCGTCTAATACTTTGATTGGTGTCGTCGCGATTAATGCTCATCTTGGCAAAACAGAATTAACAAAGGTGGCGCAAATGGCACACGTCGGGGTGTCGCAAGTCATCACACCTGCACATACGCTATATGATGGTGATACACTTTTCGCTTTAGCAACGGGAGAAAGTGAAGTTGAAGCGGATGTCAATTTGGTTGGCATTGCAGCAGCCGAACTGGTTAAAAAAGCTATTCAACGGGCAATATTGAAGTCTGTTGGAAGAGAAGGCATACCTGCTTATTCTGACTTCTCAAATCTAAAAAAAGAGTACAACGGATAAACTCGCTTCTCTTCGTTACTTCGTTTAACGAAACGAAGTTCAGCGAAGCTAAATAAACGGATTATTTTATTGGTCGCATTGAGTCAATCCGTTGTATTTCGTTAATCCGTTGTACTAAATAGAACTGTCAGATCGAGCTGTGTTCTGCTGATCCAAAAACATTTTTTATTCTGCATTGCAAATGACCTTTCAAACTCAAAAAAGCATTAATGTTTTTATACATAATCTTCATCCTAGCACATTAAAATTGAGCGCAGTAAGCAGCGATGAGAGCGATGGCTTCAAATTACAACTGCACGAATATCCAGAAAGAGCGCTTCTTCTTGTTGAACAAGATGACTATATTATTTTAAATCACCCCCCCGATCAAGCGTATCTTGATTACCTGATTGATATCGGTATTGGCACACGAAACCTCTTAATACCAAGTCCAAGTCATCAAGGAGAATCGCTTTCAGAAAAGGTATTGAAGGATAAATCGTTATTAGCGTTTTTACAGCGATTAGGAAAACAAGGCAATCAAGTTGTGCTTCATCCTTATATGAGTACACAGCTAGAAGCCCAAATTGCCCAAAAAATTAAGGGAACAGTCAATGGGCCGCCTCCTGAATTGAGTCTCAAAGTCAATAGCAAGATATATTTACCCACTCTCCTACATGAATTGGCATTGCCAGTACCCGAATATGAAATCGTCAATTCAATGAAGGTTGTCGAGACGGCTAAAAAGTTCATAGCGCAATACGATCAAATTATTATCATTGGAAATCATACTTATGGCGGCCTAGCTGTCTGGCCGATCACAAATCAGGCAGAATTGAATGCCTTAACAATCAATCTCAGCCAATGCGACACTGAAGAACGCTTTTTAGTCGAAAAAAGGTATGATGTTTTGTGTTCTCCTAATATTCAGTATCTAATCAGTGAATCTGCTATACAGGCATTAGGAATGAGCGATCAAATACTAGATCAGGCTATGAAACATCATGGGAATACCTATCCCTCTTCAGCAACTCAGCTTGAAACCTTATGGCACAATTCGAGGCGTTTATGTGAAGCCTTACAAACTCAAGGCTATAGAGGCCTGTTAGGGCTTGATTTTATAGAAACAACTGAAGGCAAGGTATTTGCGGTTGATATCAATGGACGAGCTAATGCTTCCTCTTTTGGACTTTATGTCTTACGCAAGCTCTTTCCAGATTCATACCCAGAAAAACACTTGATAATGCTAACCCATATCAATATAGGCAAACCGGTCACGTTTACTGAATTAACAGAGATTTTAGGACAAAAGAATCTCTTTGATCAGCGACAAGGCATTCTGCCCTATAATACTGGCCTCCTTCAGTGGGGCAAATTCAGTGCGATTATCATCGCAAATACGCAACCAGAGAGTGAGAGATTGCAGCGTTTTTTAAAGCGATTGTCAATCAGTTTATCATAAACTCTTTGCCACTTTTGACGCTGTTTCCAAGTCATAAATATATTAGAGTTGTTCTAAAAGAAGGGTTTTGTTAATTTAACTATTTGTTTTTTTTTATCAAAAAAATTATTTACGGACAAGTCTATTGCTTAAACTAGAGGTTAATTATGAAAAATTTTGAAAATAAAGATGGCATTTTAATGGTAGGAAACGTTAGCGTTTTAACACTGGTTAAAGAATACGGCACACCATTATACGTTTATGATCTTGAAATAATTAGAAAAAAATATGAAGCTTTAAGACGTTCTGTACCCGAAAAGATAAAAATATTTTATGCCATTAAAGCCAATCCAAATCCAAACGTCTGCTCATTTATTCGTTCACTCGGTGCCGGTGCGGAGATAGCCTCATCGGGAGAACTTTATATTGCCTTAAAGAGTGGATTTCAAGGAAAACATATCGTCTACAATGGGCCTGGAAAAACAGACGAAGACATACAATATGCGATCAAAAGTGGTGTGCGTACCATTAACATAGAATCACTGGATGAACTCTATCGTATTGATGCCATTGCCAAAAATGAAGATCGTCCCATTAAAGTCTGCGTTCGCATTAACCCCATACAGGGTATAACACAAGTCAAAATGCAAACCGGCGGCGGTTCACAAAAACTCGGCATAGATGAAGAACAAATTGAAACCGTTATAAAAACGGCATTAAAAATGAAATGGGTTAAACTACAAGGGATACATGTTTATGTCGGTTCACAGATACTTGATCACAATCTATTACTAGACAGTATAGAAAATACGCTGAACATTGCCTGTCGAACGGCTCAAGATTTAGGATTTCCTATCCAATGTATTAACTTTGGGGGTGGGTTAGGCGTACCTTACAATGAATCCGAACCAGAATTTGATGTCGAAAACTTTGGCAAAGGCTTAACTCAGTTAATCAACCAAGCTTCCCAAACATACGATTTATCTGATACTTGTTTTGTTCTTGAACCGGGTAGATTCCTCGTCTCAGAAGCCGGTGTTTTTTTAACCAAGGTGATTAGTGTCAAAGAATCCAGAGGCCAAAAATACGCCATACTTGATGGTGGGATTAATCATGCGTTTTTACCGATTAGAATGAATCGGACTTATCCCACGGCTATCGCCAATAAAATGAATTTATCTGATAAAAATCCCATCACCTTGGGCGGCCCTTTATGTACCAGCATGGATGTTTTTACCACAGAGGTAGACTTACCTGAGGCAGAAATCAATGATATTATCAGCATATTTAATTCAGGTGCTTATGGGTTTTCTGCCAGCTTATTATATTTCCTCAGCGCCCCAATGCCGGCTGAAGTCATTGTCCAAAATGGACAACATTTTGTAGCCAGACGTAGAGGTACAAAAGAAGATTTTCTGTCTTTGTGTGAAATTCGTTTGTAGCTGTTTTCCTACAAACCCTAATAAATATGAAAATTATAGAATCTATTTCTAAAACAAGCACTTATATTGATGAACTGAAGAAAAATGGGCAAACCATCGGTTTTGTGCCCACATTAGGTGGACTGCACCCAGGGCATCAATTATTAATGCAAAAGGCGCGTGAAGAAAATGATATAACCCTAATCAGTATCTTTTTGAATCCAATGCAGTTTAGAAAAAAACAATTCTTAGCCTACCCCAGCGATTTTGAGCAAGATAAGCGTGTTGCAAAAGAAACCCAAGTCGATATGATTTTTCATCCCACTGTGAAAGGAATGTTTCCCTTTGTCGAACAGATCGATGATTTTTTTAAATGCCAAGAAGATGAGTTGATAGATCGGGATAGAGCGCATTTTGTAATAGAGACAAAGGACAAAAATGGGATCGACAACTTAATTAGAGTCCCCACCAATCTAGTTTATCGGTTAGATGGGACAATGCACCCTTGGGTTTTTGATGGTGCTGCAACAATTGTCTATAAATTGTTTAAGCTATTGCAGCCCCATAACGCCTATTTTGGTGAAAAAGATATCCAGCAACTTGCCATCTTGACAAATATGGCAGCATCCTATTTTCCTGATATCAAGGTAATGGGTGTACCCACACTGCGAGATGCTGATCAGTTAGCCTTTAGTTCAAGAAATGTTTTATTATCTGCCGAACAACGTCAATCCGCTCTCAGCGTTTACCATGCTCTCCAGCACGGCGAGAAGCTCATTCGTTCAGGTGAATCGGATACGCATATCGTGTTAAACGCCATGAAAGAAATCATTAAAGCGCACCCTTTAGTACAAATAGACTATATAGACATTGTAGAGAAAAGATCGTTGCAATCATCAAAACAGATAAAGGGTGATATAGTTTTATACGCCGCATTTTTTGTTAAGGGTATCAGACTGACAGATACGCTTATTATTGATCTCTAAAGTTCTTCTGAAAAATAATTTAGGCTTGCCCTTTTGAAAATCATTATTTGAAACACTATAGATTAGATGTAATGTAGGGTGCGATTAAAAGTGCGGGGGAGATCATCCAAAATAAATTTGGAACGAAGACACGGGGTTTTTTGGAGTCCAAAATTTATTTTGGATAACTTTTTATGACTTGATTTTGTTTTACCCCCGCACTTTTAATCGCACCCTGTAATGTAGGTAGACTTGACTATGTGAAGCGAAGAAAAAGGTGTCTAAACTCACCTACCTATATAACAAGGCAAATCAATCCGTTTATTATTCCGCAAATCCGTTGTACTCAGTATGTTAACAGAACTCCGTTCAAAGCAGGATGAGAAAGATGTCATTAAACGCTGGTTTCAAGACGACTATTTTGATCTATTTACTTGGCAAGACTACAGCGGAACAATAACCGGTTTTCAACTGTGTTATGATCGTTTAGGAGAGGAACGTGTTCTGTCGTGGGATTGGCAAAGAGGTTTTGGACATCATCGTGTCGATGATGGAGAAGCTTCGCCTCATAAAAATATGAGTCCTATTTTTATCAGAAATGGGGGGTTTTCATATGAAGAAGTGATGCCTAGATTTGTCAAATCTAGCGAAAGAATAAGCCAAGATATCAGTTTGTTTATTATAGAAAAAATAAAAGAATATGTGCAATCTCACACAAAAAGGTAAGTTAATTCGATAGGTTCTGTCATCAATGACAACATTTTTCTACCTGCATGGATGGGCATCTAGTCCACAATCCAATAAAGCCCAGTTGTTCAAGCAATGTTTTGAGCAATATGGGTTAAACTTACAGATTCCTGATTTAAATCAAAATGATTTTTTTCATCTTACCTTAACTCGACAAATTCAACAGGTACAAGCCTTATTACCCAATTCACCGGTGACGTTGTTCGGTTCAAGTTTAGGCGGTTTAACCGCCTTATGGCTGGCCGAGCGGCAACCGCAAGTACAACGCTTAGTGTTACTCGCGCCAGCCCTAAATTTTTTAAATCATTGTATAACGGTGATGGGTGAAGCCCACTACGCGCAATGGCACAACCAAGGCGAATTAGCCGTTTATCATTATGGTGAACAATGTGAACGTTTAATAAGTTACGATTTTATACAAGATATACATCAGTATGTTGATACTGACTTACAGCGGCCTATACCCACCTTGATTTTGCATGGCCGCTTCGATGAAATCATTTCTATACAAACTGCACGCGATTTTGCAACTTCCCGCCCTTGGATTCAATTAAAAGAACTTGACAGTGATCATGGTTTAAACGATGTGTCATTACAATTGTGGGAAGAAACGAAAGCATTTTGTCAGATGTAGGATGGGTAAGTTCGTTTCGACACCCAGCGTCGAAACAAACTTGCCCACCATCCTAAAGTTTTCACTGCGATCTGCAAAAGTTTTCACTGCGATCTGCAAAGTTGAGATCGCACGCCAAAATAATGGCTTTTTAACAGTACCGTGTCAAATTGAAGCAAAATGGCAATAAACCAATGCAAAACTTAATGCAAGAAATACCTATCCCAAATGATCCAACAACCAAATTGACTTTAGACTATCATTACGCAAAACTACATTTAGCGTGGTATCGTAATGAGCAACAACTTTCACTCGTATTTGGCATGATGGAACTCTTGCCCAACGAGTTTCCCAAACCCATAGAAACATATAAAATACATGAACGTATAGGAAAAAAGGGTAGACGCTATATTCACATGCGTCGATTTATCCTTTCCATAGAGAAAGCCATGCAATGGTATCAAGATTGTCGTGCGGGTAGAGTTATCCTTCCTGAATCAGAATGGGATAATCCAGCTCACCCTGACAAAAAATCTTTAGCGGTTTCTCATTTAGCACAAGAACCTATTTGGCCTCAATTCAATACAGCTAATGCGCTGCCCTTTGTGCCTAATTGTCATACTTGTCCTCGTGTACATCATTTGATTCCAACCGAATTACCCGATGAATTAAAAACGTTTACCTCTCAAGAAAAAGAAATGATTTTAGATTGGTTATCAAAACACTTTTTTTTCACTTTTCAAGAATACCCTGAGTATTTTGGTTCATTACACTTAGTGGCACCAAACCCAATCATTCGTCACTTTAATAATAAATTGACACGTCATGACACCGGTTTAATCGAAAGCGAAATGTACTTTTTTATGCCACGGGCTGGCTATACGCTTGAAGCTTTACAATTAATTGTGGCAGAAAAACGTCCAACGGGTATCGCTTCAATTCGCTGTATTCCTTTACATTCAAATTTGCTCAAAGTCAACTATCACGATTCTATTGAGCAAGTTGCAACTGCCATTGTTTGTCCTGAACGCGGTGTCCTTTATTGGAGCGAACCGCTTAGTTTTGTGAGATCAATCACTTTATCTAAACATATCACCATAGCTAGAAAACAGATTTCAGCACCCGGTATCAGAAAATATGAACAGCCAGTGAAGAAAGTCTCTAGCCAAACAATTGGCCATCTCAGCCAAGAAAATAACGATGCTACAGAAATATTATTAGAAGCAGAAGCCCAACGTCAACAACGCCAAGAAGGTGAACGTTTTGGACAACAGTGGTTTCATGGAAATCAAGAAGCTGCCGAATTGTTTGTCAGAAACTTAATTACTAAAGCGCAAAGCAAGATTCTTATTGTAGACCCTTACTTTAGAACCACTGAATTATTCAACTTTGCCTTAGCAACCTCTAACCATCAGACAAAAGTCTATATTCTTTCCTCAGCAGAAGTTTTAAAAGAAGCTGATGACATTGAGTCCAAATTTGAGGCGGGTGATATCTTACTCAAACAATTAGAACACTTGGAAACAACTCAAAAACTCAAATTATCAATTAAGGTAATGATCGGTAAAAGACCCGATATACATGACAGATTTTTGATTGTTGATGATCAAGTTTGGTTATCCGGCAATTCCTTAAATGAAATGGGTAAACGGGCAGGTGTCATCGTCAAATTGCCTTATCCTGCTCCCATTAGACAACGTATTGAAGACATTTTTGAAAAGTCTCCTAGTTTAAAAACTTGGGTGGAAAATCGAAAAGCAAATCGAACTCAAATATTTCAATAGAGGAAAACCAAAATGAGTCTGCCCTCCTCACGTCCTAAAGAGCTCACTCACCATAAAGAGATCGCTCGTGAGGAAAACATTCATTTTCCAGAACCCAAAATCTTATGGCCCAGTATTGAATACGGTCGTGGTATTCAATCCCGTTCATCTGAGCAATTTCCTTCAGAGGATCGGATAAAAACACGTTATGAAAGTACTACTCTTGATCAAGCAGAAAAAAATGCTTCGGTTTATTATGCACTAGATGAGTTTGCCGATGCGGTAATGGATGCCATTGAACGATTATGGATAATAGATTCAAACTTTGATGCTTTTGGCGTGGCCAGTATTTTGGATGCTGTGAGTTTATCTAACGTAAAACAAATATGGATATTAAGTGGTGCTAAAGCTCAAAAGGTGCATCGTGATGATTGGTTATCACAGCTAAAGGAGGGTCGTAATAATAGAAAAGCTAAAGATCATGTTCCGGGTGATATTCAATGGAAAATTGGACTCAGTAATGAGAAATATCCTTATTTACATGATAGATTTGCCATTGTCGATCATGAATTATGGCATTTTGGTGCCACTGTTGGCGGTGGGCATCCTAGTTTAAATGCAGCCAGTCGCGGTTGGAATGCTGAAAAAACTGGGGCAATTGCCTTTTTTAAAAACGTATGGTTTAGAAATGATTGGTATTAAAACTATGATTGACGAAAGATTTTTTCACAAACATGATTTCAGGTATCACTTCGAGAACCGATTGCAAGTAGCGCGGACGCAAGCCCAAACTTTACCCAATTGGGAATCTCTACTTGAGGCCCTACAAAATTGGTGGAAAGCTGTGTTACCAATAGCCATTGCTGCTAATGTTAAAGACTCTGAAATTGCTAAATGGTTGAGGCACCAATTGCCCCCAGAGCATAAACCTTCTGTCTATATTATTGCCAAACGGATAAGTTTACCAAGTGAGTTTCTTTATGCGCTTGATAGTTTTGAGGTTCAACAGGAACAATGGAATGAAGCAATAAGTGACAGTGCTTGGTATGTTTTAGGCACAGCCATTGGGCAAAGTTTAGCCAATACAGTGGACATAAAACATAAGTTAGCGGCATATTCATTGTTTGAAACCCAAGAAGTTGGACGTTATGCACTTAAATATCGTTGGTTAGAAATATTACCAACAACGACACATCAAAAGGATTGGTTTAATGAAATCCAGAATGCTATTAAAGAATTTAACCCCATAAACGGTTTTTTTGAACATGATAGAGAACTTGCAAAAGCACAGTTAGCTGAATGGAACAAAACGACTCAATTGTCAAATACTTGGCATCAATCCCCAATTTCTTTGCCCTTTTTTAGTCATCTGATTGGCATATTAGATTTAGTACGACAATTAGACAAAACCCATTATTTAAGCATACTTGACACCTTGACTTATCCAATATTGATACGTCAAGCTCTGGAAAATTATAAAATAATGCCAGATCGTGAAGAGATACTTTCTTTACTAGAAAATGCCAAAACGGTGCTTGATGACAATGGAAACTGGAATAAACGCACAGTTGCTCCATTGCTGGCTGAAATGATCGTTTCTCATGCTAATCAATTGATTCAATCGGTGGAACGTCAACTTCAGATGCCTATTGAGGATTCTGAAATACTCCAACAAATCCGAGAACAAGAAATTCCTGACTGGTTTAATAAAGCTTTTGGGGTACTCTTAACACGGCAAGATGGTAATGTTATTGGAATTAAGTGGCTTATTAAGTTAATTGAGCGTTACCAAAGCGAAATTTGGCGTAGAGGTGAAACACAATGGTCAATAACGGTGACAGCTATTGAGTGTTTGTCAAAATGTCTTGCTGAAAAAGCCTATAGTCTTACAGAAAGCTTTGAAGAAAACAGTGAACAAAAGGGACTGTCAGCGTTTTTGGCAGCGACTGTAATAGCAGAGAAAAAAACGGCTCAATCGGAGACGCAGCTATGGCAGTGGTTTGAAAAGTTGTTACTGAATAGAGATAAAGACATTGAAAACTATTTTTATTCAGAACAATTGATTGGAAGCTGGGTGTATTATCAACCAGCAAATTTATTAGCGAACTGCAACGATAATCCGGTAAAGCAATGGCAACAAACATGGAACACTTTACAAGAACAACGCAACTGCGCCATGCATTGCCATTATAGTAAAGATAGAAATACCCTAGCACCAAGCCAGTTTCTTATCCAAACCGGTATCTGCACACTTGATTGGTTGTGGGATTATCACAAATATGAATTGGCTAGAGAGTTGTGGCAAGTGCTTTATGATGCTTTACGCGAAACTTGGCTTATTACACAGCGGGATATAGACAAGGTTTGGCCTCATTTAATAGCTGTTCTGTTTGCTCGTGAACCTAAGATATTTGAACATCAAGAAACTTACATGACAGAAATTTTACCTCGACATCTCAAACCACTCTGGGGAAATTCTGATTTACTGACTATGGTTTCTCTCAATGTTTGTAACAATGGTTTATCTCGACAAAAATTAATTGAAGCTTTTCAAACCATTGGAATTGATATTATAGCCAATATCAAAACAAACAATCTCTGGGAAGAAGCAACCAATAAATCCTTCAAGATGACTGAAGAACTTAATACGCTTTTGAATGAGGGCAAGCACAAGGCATTGCCCCTACATAGATAAGTCCCGCTTTGGATAGTGGAAAAATTCAGCCAGCGCACATCTATCAGAACGATCTACGATCATCACCGTTTGATTGTCGTGCTTCATAACAATTTTTTCATAAACAATGGATGATTGATTAGGATTTTTAGAAAAATTTTGTTTTGGCAAAGCACTTTTTAAGGCCCACTCATATTCATGGTTGGCATGTTCAAAACTCATTTGCCAGGCCATCCCATTGAGTTTATGCTCACCCTCTGTAGCAACATGACAAACCTCTTCCAACATTTTAAGGATTTTGGTTTTACCGACACCAGAGATACCCACCAATAAATTGAAGTTATCAAAATGGGTTTCTTCAATATGCCAATTTCTATTGTTATCGTCTAATTTAAAACTTTTTATCTTCATTTATTAATCAGCGTAAATCAGGCCATAATCAGTACAATCAACGTTCTATAAACGTTCAGAAAAATAACTTTTGAAAACCTGTCAGGTTTGGTCTGTGAAATTATTTATCTGAAAAACCATATCACGTTTTTAATTTTCACTACATGCTCTCATTAAAATGCTGTTAGCTATGGTGTTGTGGCTTGAGCCATAAACCCATCCAACTCAGCCAATAAATTTTGCTTCTCAATTGGATTGCTGAAAACTCGCTTGGAATGCATTTTTAGCCAATTGATAAATATCGTTATGACTCAAATTGAAGGCTTGTTGTATCGCAAGGAAATT
>Ga0190315_1000565_pt1 | contig 17912 bp, 8 predicted proteins | sample 48701101_MG_FD_161673 | JGI IMG/M metagenome (GOLD analysis project Ga0190315, IMG submission 161673) | Hydrothermal vent sediment bacterial communities from Southern Trench, Guaymas Basin, Mexico - 4870-11-0-1_MG | ecosystem: Environmental > Aquatic > Marine > Hydrothermal vents > Sediment ...
CTTTTCAAATTCTTCTCGACTAATATCGCTGGGGTAAATTTTTCTCATAAGTTATTCCTTAATTATTTCTTATTTTAGTATCTTTTTTGATTTTAACACATATAAAAGATTTTGAACAGGTTCTAAGCATAAATCAATCTGTTTGTCGTTTGTGATCATTTGAGCTTCTCATTTAGGGTTCATTAACGTGTCGCCGCGATGATTGGTAGCCCGTTTGACTCAGTCGTTAAAAGAGGATAGAACTAGGCTGTCGAAATTTGGCCTTTTGAAACAAAAACACATCCCCGCTTTTTGGATATTGCAATTGCACAAAACCCAGCGTTTAGTTGGCTTGCGGCTTTTATCCAAAAGCCAAAAAACGAGATGCGTAAATGTCATAAAAAGCCCGTTTTTCGACAGCCTAGGATAGAACGCTGATTGAGCTGAACAATAGTCGTAGAGTCAATGTCATTAATTCGTAGAGTCAATGTCATTAAGTACTGAACCACAAATAAACCGGTATTTTACCGCAAAGAGACGCGATGCCTCGCGTCGAAACGAAACCGCGAATTGTAGAGACGCGATCGCGAAGCGTCTCTAATTACAAATAAACATTGCTTCTATTAAAATACCTGAAAATTTATGCTTCAGTACTTATTATTGATGTGTGGAAATCAGGATTTCCAAACAATATCAAGTTCTTTAGCGGCCTTAACCTCATTTAAACGGCGTACTGGTAGAGTATAAGGCGCCTTTTTCAGGGTTTCTGGATTCTCTTTCGCTTCTTCTTGAATTTCACATAAGGCTTCGACAAAGCCATCTAAAGTTTGCTTGTCTTCCGTTTCGGTTGGTTCAATCAGTAAACATTCCGGTACCAATAGCGGAAAATAAGTTGTGGGGGCATGATAACCTTTGTCAAGCAACCGTTTGGCAAAATCCATCGCAGTGACACCGTCTTCTTTGGCTTGACGTTTCAAAGTCACAATAAATTCATGGCTGGCACGTCGTTTAGGAAAGGCCATATCAAATCCGGCTTGCGTTAAACTGGCTTGCAAGTAATTCGCGTTTAAGGTGGAAAAATCGGCTATCCTTGACATGCCTTCACGTCCCACTAATCGGGCATAAATATAAGTCCGTAATGCCACCCCAATATTGCCGGGATGGGCTAATAAACGCCCTATGCTTTGTGGATAATCTGATTCGTCTAACCACTGATATTGGTTGCCATCGTACCCCACGATGGGTATCGGTAAAAAGGGTAACAAACGATCATTCACACCGACAGGCCCAGCCCCTGGCCCGCCGCCCCCATGTGGTGTTGAAAAGGTTTTATGCAAATTGATATGGATAACATCAAAACCCATATCGCCAGGGCGTACTTTGCCTAAAATGGCGTTGAGATTCGCGCCATCGTAATATAATAAACCACCGACTTCGTGAATAGATTCAGCGATTTCGCGAATATTTTGTTCAAACACGCCCAATGTAGAAGGATTCGTCAACATAATCCCAGCCGTTTGTGGGCCAACGGCTGCCCGTAATGCGGTAATATCAACATCGCCATCACTGTTAGTGGGTATTTCCCGCACTTTAAAACCACACATCACCGCAGAAGCCGGATTCGTACCGTGTGCCGCATCGGGTACCAACATTTCAGTACGTTGCGTATCGCCTCGCGCGTCATGGTAAGCCCGTATCATGGCAACCCCGGCAAATTCGCCTTGTGCCCCAGCGGCGGGCACTAAAGAAACGCCTTTCATGCCGGTCACTTCTTTGAGCGTTTCTTGCAATTCATACAAACAACTCATGAGGCCTTGACTTTGTGATTCAAGGGCCGCCGGGTGATGAGATAAAAAGCCGGGTAGCATGGCCAAAGTATTACAGGCCCGCGGATTGTATTTCATCGTGCAGGAGCCGAGCGGATAAAAATGTGTGTCGATAGAAAAGTTTTTCTGAGACAAGCTCGTGTAATGGCGAACAACCTGCATTTCCGACACTTCTGGCAAAGAGGCGCGTTTTTTACGCCATAATTTCTCAGGAATATCAGTGATTTCGGGACAACTGGCAGGATATTGTGAAGTCGTAGAACGTCCTGGACTACTGTGTTCAAAAATTAACATAAAATGGCTCCAAATGGTAAATGAAAAACTTTTGCAAACTAAAGTTTACACTCCAATCTGCTCGGAGTGCAAACTTTAGTTTGCGTATTAGTCCTGCCATTCATCAGGTACTTGTGCCACTTTTTCTTTTCCAGTCGGTTGATGTATCGGTTTACCCAAGGGTCTAAAACGAAGTGTACCCTTAAAATAATCTTCCAATCTGTCATGGGCAATCTCAACATACTGCTCTTCTTTTTCACTGCCGATAGCGCGTCGGTTATGTTTGATAGCCGCAATCAAAGAAGTGCCTACACCGGCATAAGGATCAAATACCCAATCATTTTCATTGGTGAGTGCCAGTACACACCGTTCAACCAATTCAATGGGATATTGACAGCTATGAAGCGTTTTTTCAGGATGATTTGATTTCACATTGGGAATTTCCCAAAAAGCGTTTTCCCAATCTTGAATCACGATTTCCCATACATCAGAGGGGTTTTTCCCCAAAGGATTACCAGAAAGTTTTCCCTTATTCACACCTTTGTAATGACGTTTACCGGGATATTTTGAGGGAACACGAACAGAATCCAGATTGAAGGTATACTCGTCACTTTTTGTGAACCATAAAAGGGTTTCATATCTGCCAGAAAACCGCTTTGATGTGTGTAAACCATGACCAAAATGCCAAATCATTCTATTACGCAATTTCAGATTAAGTTGTTTAAACAGATCATAATACAAGATATCCAGTGGGTAAACTTCCCCATTTTCGACAAAATTACCGACTTGCCAGCAAATACTCCCCCTATCTGATAATACGCGATAAAGTTGAGTAATGATTTTGCTTTGCATCGATAAATAGTCTTCTATTGCAACGCGTTTCTCATATTCCTTACCTAAATTATAAGGCGGTGAAGTGACAATGAGAGAGATTGTGTTATCTGGAATCGTTGCCAGTAAGTCATTAGCATCTCCATGATATAAAACGATTTTAGCCTCTGAATTAAAACGACTTTCAATTTTTTGAGTCAAATTCATTTTTTTATAGCGTTATCAATTCTCAAGTGTTGAACCGTGATTTTTATGAGTTCCTGAACTATGATGAGTGATTATTTGATGATTCATAACATCATTATTAGCATAATAATAGAAGTCAGCCTACAGAGCAAGCACAATTCTTCCTACGACAGAAACTCATTAGCAATCACCCTTTTTCTCCACAATCTCAATCTCTTTCATTGTTAAATCGTACAAGCGATAAACGACTTGATCAATTTGTTTATCAGTTGCTGCAATTCGGCGTTCGATGATTTTTTGTGTATGGGGATCATTGTTAGCTGCGCGTTGTTTATTGAGTGCGAGCATTTGTTTTACCAATTGTAGCATTTGATGAGTTGAATCATCAGATAATGGTGGAAATGGAATTTGTAAAATATCCTTAATAGTCACTTGAGGAAAATCATCTTTAGTCGCTTGAGTCACCTGTTTCAAATAGAAGACAGATATGAACCTACTATTCAAAATACCAAGAAGAACACGGATATCACTCTTTTCATCGTTCATTTTGATGATATAAAGATTTTTGTTAGTGATAAAGGTTTCTTGGACAAGAACGGCCATTAAGCGTTGACGACGATTGACTAGCCGCCTTAGTAATATTCTCTCTTCTTTAAACCAATTCACTTCTTTGGGTTTTTCCTTCATCTGACTACCAAACTCTACCCATTGATCTGCAACGACATGAATCTGATAACGGTAAACATCGCCTTCAAAGTATCTGTAATATTGCGATGATAGGGCTTTATCTGTCAACAAAGCGTGATCAAATAAGACTCCCCGCTTCATGACAGCAATGTCTTTAATAAGCTGTTCACATTTTATATTAAGACGTTGTATAAGGGCAATCGTATCCTGATCAAAAACCAGCTTTTTGTCTTTGTGAAGTCTCCAATCTTGTTGTAAAACAGATTGATACTGTTCATCTAATTGGATTTTAGTCAATCTTTCACGTTTCCCAAAAACATAAGTTTTGGCAGTATGATCATTGCTTGGCTTTTTATTGGACAAGACTATAATAACCGTGTCCACATAAGCACTGACAAAAACATCAAAAGGAAGTAGAACCAGATTATCAATTTGTTTATCTAATATATAAGAACGCAAGATCAGATAACGAGGGCCACCTGTCCAAGCTGATGGCACAATAAACGACAGTTTTCCCTTTTCTTTCAACAGGTTAAAGCCTTTTTCTAAAAAGCAAGTGTAAACGTCTTTAACACCCTTAAATACATGATATTTTTGACAAAAATAGCTATTTTCACCACTCTGAAACCAAGCACCATAGGGCGGATTCCCAATCACGGCATCAAATCCACCGGCTTGCATCACGTCAAGAAATTCACTTTCCCAATCAAAAGCATTGACGCGATACTGCGTTTCTTCATCTATCAAGGCGAGTTGTTTTCCTTGATAAAAATCCTGCCCAATCAATGAATTTCCACATTTTATGTTATTATTGATGTCAGGCAAAACCCGTTCTTTAAATAAAGAGAGTTGCGAAATGACACTGTTTTCATCTTCTAAGACTTTTAATAACAAAGATAGCTTAGTCACTTCCACTGCTTGAGGATCGATATCAACGCCGTAAATATTGTTTAATAAGATACGTTTGCGTTCTGAAAGGGTTAATTTCCAAGTGCCCCTAATGGCTTGATAAAGACGCGGTTTTTTGCCTTTCATCCATTTTGCCGGTTCAAGTAAATATTGCTCAAGGTGCCAATCCAGCAAGAATTGATACGCGCCTAATAAAAAGGAACCGGAACCACAAGCCGGATCTAAAATTTTCAAGCGACTGCTTGACAGTTTGCCATTACCCAGTAGTTTGTTCAAAAAGCCATTAGCTTGAATTTTCGCACTATCCAAAATCTTGCCAACGCTTTGTTTTACAATATAATCAACGATATAACGAGGCGTGTAATAAACGCCACCCGCTTTTTTGACTTCAGGCTTTTCCTCAATAACAACTTTATTTTGGGTGGTAAGACGAATGACTTTACCTAAAAACCGTTCATAAACTTGTCCTAAAATATCGGCTGGCAAGACTGAAAATTCATAAGGGCTGACAGGGTAATACAGATTAAAAATGATATTTTTTAAGACATCATCGCCTATTTTTAAACGGGATGTTAATGTATCTGGCGCTTCGCGCCCTTTTTCATTCCGAAAATGAAAGAGGCCAGAATTATAACGTTCATCAGCTTGATTGAATAATTCAAACAAACGTTTATAAATACTAGGGCCGTTAGTCAGGCCCAATAAACGCCCATAATCTTCAATGCCCCGATCTTCACAAATCCGTAAAAAGATAATCCTATCAATGGTTTGCTGAACGACAGAGTTCAGTTGACGCTGCGTTAAGCTGGCATTATTTGAAAGAATATGGTGCGCTAATTTTTCTCGCCACGCTTCCATTTCATTCAAAAAAGCGGTATCCACTTCGATAGCGCCTTTTTTTGTCGCAGTCTCTGCGGCATAGTGATCAAATTTTCCCTGCCAAACCGCGTCATAAGAAAATCGTTCAACTAAGGCATCCCATTGTTCAAGATAATCAGTATATTTGAGATACCAAACGCGCCCAATGCTGGGATCATCTTCCTTTTCCGGTTTGATGCGGCAATCATAAACGGCCAATTCGGCAAAATTGGTGAGAATACTCAGCGATAATTTGGCATTCCAACCATAGCGGCGAATTTGATAAGCGGCTTCAGAATCGCTGGAGAGAGAAATTGACGGCTTTTTCGCTTCGACAAAAAATTTTCGCACGCCGCCAACACGAAAACTATAATCTGGGTGTTTATAAGGTGCTTTGTCAATTTTTAGCCTATCTTCATAAACCACTTGCCGATAAGATTCCGTCAAGCCTGCTTTATTATCAACATCCCAACCTAATGCCGTAAAAAAAGGATTGATAAAATCAATGCGGGTTTGTGCTTCGGTGTAATCAGCTTGTTGATAAATCTCTCGTTTCTGAGAAAAGCGTTCAGTTAAGTTTTTGATTTTATTAATATTATACATTTATTTAATTAGCTTTTTTGAGAGGAAGGGTAGATTTTGCCACGGAAAAACACGGAAAACACGGAAAAATTCATTCCGTGTGTGTCATTCCGTGGCTTTTAATCTAATCCGTTGTTCTAAATCGCCAAGGTTTCCATAAACGATGTGTACTTAAGCATTCCCAACCCCAGCGTAACCAGCGTAGCAGGGCAAAGGATAACCATAATGCCCACAGTAACATGGCGATACGATAAATCCACATTGACGAAGACAATACCCAAACTGAAGGGAGGGTGCCGGTGGTACGATCTTCATACCAACGTAAATAGTCAGCACTTGAACCATTGCCGGCGATGTGCATGTCTGGATGGCCGAGTAATCCTTGCTTAATGGCAAACACTAAGGTGATTAAAGCAATGCCTGTTAATATCAATAGGCCAATTTGAATGGCATTGAATTTCAGGGCGGGTAGATCAGGTGAAATACGGGCTCGCCAACCTAACAGAATAAACCATGCGATAACCACTAACATGAGTTCTACTTTGACTTGGCTTAATACGATCCCTAGCAGTAGCCAATGCAAGGTATTTAATGGCGTGAGTGAAATTTGTCCGAGTCCGACTGAGACTAAGACGATGACGATTAAAATGCCCCAAATCATGACGGCTGGGCCGATGGGATCACCGCCAGTAAACAATATCCAACGCTCTCTGGGCATGTTGATTTCAATCAGCGTGTTGACACTGTCAATACCGAGCCCAATGTTGGGTGTGGAAAAATATTGGCTCAGGCCAATAGGTTGTTGAAAGCGTAGAACAACTTGTTGTCTACCTGGGGTAATAGGCAAGGTAACCAATTGGCCATCTTGACGTATGGGTTGCGATTTGCCATTGATTTCTACCGATTGCAATAGGGCCTCTTTGGGTAGCGTTAATTCGTGTTGCATACCACGACTGCTGCGTAAGCTGAGTAGTAAGACATTATCGGTGGTACGTTGTCCAGGGCTGACGATGAGGTGACTACGATCTATTGTGAGCACTTGCCCAGTAACCCCACCTGGCCGGTTAATGTTTAGAGTAACCGTTTCGCCCGGCCAAGGCCGCCATTCAGGTAACCAACGTCCCTTATCTTGATGATGCACAACTGGAATCCCTTCAATCTCAACATGCCAGATGGCACTGGCATCTAAACGCCACACTTCGCTACTGAAGGTATTGTTTTGTGCCGTCAAGGTTATCGTTTCTTGTTTATCAAATACCGATAGCCAACTGATTTCAGAAGCATTGGGTGACAGGTTGATCAAGGCTTTCCTTTCTTTCACGCGAATTTGTTCGCTGGTAACCGATTCGCCCTTGAGCAGGGGAATTTCTAAGACGATTGCCGTTCCTCGTGGGGTTTTGCGAATGACGCGAGTTTCAATTTGCCAATCTAAGCCTAATAATAAAGTGCGTTCGATTTGTACAAATGGGGGCAAGCTGCCCATTTCTAATTCAGCCTGTTGAGAGTTATCTACCTGTTCGCGGGTAAATTGCAATTGAGCATCAGCGACACCATTTTCATGCAGCCCTTCAACGCGCCAACCTTTTGCTTTGACTTCAACTTGATGCGGTTTCAGCGGTAAAGGGAGCAGTACGGTATTACGATTGGGTAACCGGCCTGTGAAGTAAACTTCATTAATCCCTTTCGGCAGGCTGATCCAGAGTTGCCCTTTTGAATTGCGTAATAAGCCTTGTGCCGGTTCGCCATTAACGAGCACTTGTTGAGGCAACCATTGTTTTGCTAATCCGGGTAGCGGCACGGCCGTATCAGTCTGGCTATGTATTGTCATACGGGCACTGAGTTGCTTCGCATCTAATTCTAGCAAGAGACGTGGGCTACTGGCACAGTAAGGTAAACAATCGGGCCGGGCTAACAGCCGAGTTTTCAACTCATTCAATAAGAACTGAGGTGGAAATTCAGTATTGCTCATTTCAGTCTGATGATTGCCTGAAGACATCATCCGGTTAAAAATCACTTGATTTTTATCTTGCTGACTCAACGGTTTTTCTACCCTTGAATCATTGAATTGAGTGTTTATCATTGAATCTTGGAGTTGAATAGTCTCTGCATGATTGACAACAGGCCAACAGAGTAATAAACCCGCTAACAGTAATATTGTCGTGGCCACAGGGGTAATGGCTTTATTGAACAATTGAAAATAGGCCTTTTTAAACAAGCGTCGTGCCCCACTTCCCCAAGAAACCCATAAAAAGAAGACTATCAGAATAGCCAGCAGTATCACGCGCATAAACCCTAAAACACTGTTCATGATGGGCGAGAATAACCACAAGTCAATTGTCTGATTGTGTTGAACAGGGCCACTCCAATGCATTGTTATAGCACGCCATCCCCATTGCGGTAATCCTGGCCCGGTTTGCACTTGGGCATTGGGATCAATTTGTAGCAACTGTTTTTTGCTTTTTTTAACCGAAAACGAATCAGCGTCTTTATAAGCTTGTTGTTGAGGCAAACTATCCATTATTCTAGATTCTTGTCGCATGTTAAAAGACGGCATCGATTTTGGGATAGGTTGATTATCCATTTCACCATACGCCTCTGCTGAAACTGGGGCTATGTGCCTTGTCTGAACAGGCTGTTCTAATTTTTTCCACGGATATTCAAGTTGTGGATAGAGGCTTTGCCGCGCTTGCTGCATCATAAAGGGTAAGGCGATGATTAATAAAACAAGGAAGCTTAAATTCCGATACGAACGCACTATGCGGCTAAACCAGCCGATTTCCGGTAAAACGCGCAATAAGCCAATGGCGGCAATAATATTTAACCAAACCCAGTAGGGTGCATTGGTTTCATGGGAAATCAATACCATGGTGAGCAGTGTCAAAGCGCCCCACGCCCAATGCCAAAGTTTGCCAATTGCGGCGGCCATGATCAGGACAATAAATAAATCCAAGAGTGTCCATTTTTTTAGCCAAGTTCTCGGTACATTGTCTACGCCAGTCGCATTTAATAAACGCCAGCCTGGTGGTAAATGTAATGTGGCATTCACGTTTTGGAAATCATGCGCCCAGCCTACGGCGGGTAATTCACTGACAGCCGTTTCTAAACGGCTATCGGCGACTAAATCAATTTGTCCGCGTCGCATTTCAACGCCCGTATTGCCCCCCTCTTCTAAACGGGTGATAAATTGATCTTGCCCATTGACTGCCACGCGCCCTAATATACCCGGTTCGGCCATTTCTAAACGCCACCCTCGCGTCATACTGCCCGTGATGTGATCTTGTACACTGTAACCTTGGCCATCAAAATCTAACCAAAAATGCCGTTCGAGTGCCAGTCTATCTGGCGCTGGATCAGGATCGCCACGGCGTTTTTCGATAAAGGCTAACGTGTCGCCAGCACGCACTTGATAGGCGGGGTATTGCCGCCAAGTTGAAGGCAGTGCCGTTTGTTGGGGATCAATGGCCGTGACACCGCCGATCTCTACAATGCGTAAATCATGATGGGCCTTAAAAACCCAGATTTCTTCATCTACCCATTGCCCTTCTGACGGTGTGAGCGTTAATTGATAAGTCGCCCCCTCTTGGCGAGAGCGTAACGTTAAAACCCATGAACCGGGCCGCACTTGCAATCGCAAACGACCATCGCTTTCTAACCGCGCCGGCAAAGGGCTGTCTAAAGACAGCGCGATATGCCGATTAAGCATCACGGGGCCTAACACGACTTCACGGTGACGGCCGGCTACATCTAGCTCGATACGGGTGGTGATTTGTAAGGGAATTTCGTCGATAATCTGACGATAAACGTGTATATCCAAGCGATTTTCCTCAGCCGCTTGATCATCAGTTTGCTTCTGTTTTGTGAGCCATAAGCGGCCTTGATTATCAATTTGTGGCATAGCAACCGCTGTTTCGTCAATCGTTAAATCAAGTAAACCCGTTTGTTGTGGCATTTGCACAAATTCTGGCCGACGCGAGAATTGAAATGCGCCCTGTATCGTTAATAAGCCTTCAGGCGCAAAGACACTGGGTACACCGCGACGATCGCTCACAATTGCGGGCTTGTCGTTGAGCTGTACCGCTTGAGGCCAATGTTTAGCATTACCGGGTAGCGCCAACCAACCGGGGCTATAGACTTGCCATTGTTGGCGAAATTCAGCCTGTGTTGCGCTAACATTCAGCGTTAAACGCGAGGGCCAACGACAGTGTTGTGTCGTTTTGTCATACTCGAAGGGACAAGTATAATCCTGAGACTCAGGTAATACCCAGTTAATCCAAGATTGTAAGGGCGGGGGGATATTTTGATGGGGATCAGTTTGAGGCGGATCAGTGCTTGCCCATGCAGACAGACTGAATAAATACAGCATCAATCCGCTTAATCCCATCACAATGTTGCGTGATGGCAGAGAGTGAGGATGTTTTGTCATTTTTATATAGATTCTTATGGATGAAAGTTGTGGATTATAAAACTAACTATAAGGATTGTATAGATATAACTACAAGGATATATAACTACAAGGATTGTTTATAATAAAGGATAATGTATCTATAGCATTTTCCTTTTGCGTGAAATACATTCTTCAACTGGGCAAGCTTATGTTCTTGATTTTAAAATAAATATTGATGGTTTAAAGGTGTTGCCTATTTTTAGAGGGAGTGTCCCACTTATTCTACGGGGGATTGGCGTTGTTGCTACAAGGTATAACTACAAGGATTGTTTATAAGAAAGGATATTATATGTACAACAACTTAACCTACCAAATCAATGGTTGTCTATTCAATGTCTACAACCTATTGCGAAATATAACGATAACTACAAGGATTGTTTATAAGAAAGGATATTATATGTACAACAACTTAACCTACCAAATCAATGGTTGTCTATTCAATGTCTACAACCAATTGCGAAATTTCTGGCAAGTATAACTATAACTACAAGGATTGTTTATAAGAAAGGATATTATATGTACAACAACTTAACCTACCAAATCAATGGTTGTCTATTCAAAGTCTACAACCAATTGCGAAATTTCTGGCAAGTATAACTATAACTACAAGGATTGTTTATAAGAAAGGATATTATATGTACAACAACTTAACCTACCAAATCAATGGTTGTCTATTCAAAGTCTACAACCAATTGCGAAATTTCTGGCAAGTATAACTATAACTACAAGGATTGTTTATAAGAAAGGATATTATATGTATGATAACCTAACCTACCAAATCAATGGTTGTCTATTCAAAGTCTACAACCAATTGCGAAATTTCTGGCAAGAAAAAGTTTATGAAGAAGCTCTTAAGTTGGAATTACAGAGCCAAGGTTTACAAGTAGAAACTCAAAAATGGTTTGATGTGTTCTATTTTGATGAACAAGTGGGACTTTATTGTCTTGATGTTCTGGTTGAAAATACCGTCATTGTCGAGTTAAAAGCGGTACCTGAAGTACTGGCACTTCATAAGGCGCAATTGATTTCCTATTTAAAAGGTTATAACAAACCCGTTGGCATATTGGCGAACTTTGGTGGTAAATTACTGTATCATCAAACCTTTCCCAACCACTTAGCTCAAAAAACACCGCTCACCGATACTTTTGACTTTAACAAAGTGCAACTTGCCGAAAAAGAAGATATCAAAGAATTGCTCTTTATTGCCAATCGTATTTTAATAACGCTAGGTGCCGGGTATTTACCACAAATTTATCGAAGAGCTTTTTATTACGAATTAAAAATGTCTGGAATTTCTTTTGAAGTGATCAAAGAAGTGAAGGCTATGTATCATCATCAGAGTCTCAGTTCCAAAGAAGTGTATTTTTTTCGGATAGGTACTCTCCTTTTATCGGTAGTGACTGTTCAGGAATTCAAGCCATTGACTTTGTCAAGATTTTCTCACTATATGAAATATTTTAAGTGTCAAAAAGGATTAATCATTAATTTTAATGCTGTACGTTTGGATTATAGATATTTCTAACAACAAGGATTACTTATATAAATAATAAAGGATAAAAACTGTGCTTTCCCACGAACTTATCCGCATCGAATAAACAATCCTTGTAGTTATATATATGAAATAATAAAGGATAAAAACTGTGCCTCCCCACGCACTTATCCGCATCGAATAAACAATCCTTGTAGTTATATCTTGTAGTTATATAATCCTTGTAGTTATAATATTCCTTCAAGACAAGGGAAATTCTGGAACCGTTTCATCTATATCCGCCATTAACTGAATAGTGTGTTCCAAAGCGGCTAGGATATAGAGGTAATGATTGCAGTCATCGTAGTTGAGTTGTCTACCTTTTCTGTCTTTGAGCCATTTTTGGCAAACTTGATAACCGCCAATGTGGAATTGCCAGACGGCTTCACTGACGTTATCAAAGTATTGGGTTTTGTTGATATAGACTTTCTCGTTTTTATACGTGATTTTTTCAACGCGATTATCGCCTTCGATTGGATAACCGCTATCGCTCTCAATATCCGCTTCCATTAAGTGAATTGTGATCAGTTGCTCTCCCAAGTCGGCGAGTTGTTGAAATAGCGTTTTGTCGCGGGTTAACGGTAAACGCGGAAAATCGATTTTGAGAAATTCGGCATAACGTTGGCGGTAAGTTAGACTGTGAAAAACGGCGTACATATAGTGAAAGATATCTTCTGGGCCGATCGTGGTGGCAAAATCGCCAGTGCCATCATCTATGAATTGTAGTTTGAGACGGGTTTCTACGTCTTTGATGAATTTTGGAGCGAAATTGGCTTTTCTCTTTGGTTTACCATTACCGTTAAGAAATACGTCCTTTTCTGTGGGGTAAAGGTATAACGGAAAAAAGTAATTAATATCTAAAGCAGATACAGCAGTTGAACCTGAAATAATTGTATTAGCAATAAAAAATTCTTGATATGACTGAGAACGACGTGAACGTCTAATTGTAATTAACCCCAAGTTTTCCCCGGCTAATATATGTTGCATCACCTCATGTCTTGGTCTACAGATAAACCCCTTTGTTTTACCCGTATAATAAGTATATCGCTTATCAAAAGGCCGATATAAAATAGGGGTAACATAAGCATCATCAACCTCATTATTCCTAATATCCTCTTGGGCTAAATGCACTTTCCAATCCTGTGCGTCTTTACCCAATTGGTATTTTTCTCGCGCCATTTCTGGTTCTAGGGAAACAAAATCTTTGATCGTTTCCATAACCGCTTGCCGTGACTTATGGATAGTCAAATCATCCCTAGCAGTAACGATACCAACAGAATTAACGGGCATCATCTCACTAACTTTCCAATACTGTTCATATTCTGAACGTAATCTCATGTCTTGCGGAATAAACAAATAAAACGCCTCGGAAGGTTTTAACGCTTCCCAATCTGTCGTTTTCACATCTTGCTTTTCTAACCAAGCATATTTACCCTCACGCCCTCCCCATAGCCCCGCATGAAATACCTTCGCCGGTTTTGCAGACGCTTTACGGTACTTGACAAAAAAACTAATTGCCACGCCCTGCTGAATATCAAACACATTCTGATCGGCACTACCATCAGGCGCTTTTTCTTTTTTCAAACTATTTCCATGCAAATCAAGCACATAAATCTCATCAAAATCCTGCATTAATGCTTGACGCATGCCACGGAAAGTCGGGTTATCTAAATAACCATGATTCGTGATAAAGCCTAAAATACCATAACCGGTGGACTCAATTCGCCATTGGGCAAAACGGATGAATTTGACATAATCATCTTGCAACCATTTCGGATTTCTTTCATTCAAAGGTTTACCATCAACTTCAAAATAATTGGCCATTTCTGCATCAAGATTGTTGTCGATCCCCCTTAACAAATGGGTAATCCAGTCACCCTTATTCAAAGAATGCCCTGAATAAGGCGGATTGCCTATAATCACCATGACAGGTGAATCTTGTTTAACCTCACTTGCCGCCCGCCCTTCATTAACTAACCATTCAGCAAAAGGCAAAGTCGGCGTACTGCCTGTCTCATGAGCATTTTCCAAACTGTTGGTTAAAAAAATCTGCAACCGTTCATCTGAATCAAACTCATACCCCATTTCCTGCAACTGCAAACCCAGTTTCATGTGGGCGACAGTATAAGGGGCCATCAATAACTCAAAACCATGTACCCGTGGCAATAAATGCTCGGCGACATAAGCTGACCACATTCCCTTATTTTTCATAAACTTGGCAAAAATATGATTAAACACAGCATACAAAAAGGTGCCTGTTCCTACGGCCGGATCCAAAATTTGCACCTTATGCAAGCCCGACTCCAAACGGCTACTGTCTGCCAAGCCATCACGCAATTTAAAACGCTGTTTCAATAAGCCATCCACTGAGCGCACAATATACGACACCACTGGCTCCGGCGTATAATAAACGCCCCGCATCTCCCGCATTTTAGGATCATAATGCTTTAAAAACGTTTCATAAAAATGCACGACGGGATCGGTTTGACGAGTCCGTTTGCCAAAATCGGTTAAAATGGCCGCAATATCGGTATGATTTAATATCGCTACTAAATGTTCAACCGCCCACACTAAGCGATCATCGATATCTATTCCCACGATTTGATTAAATAAGCGGCGTAAAAACGGATTCGTTTTGGGCACATAATGTACCGCTAGAATCCGGGAAAACGGTTTTTCTAACGCGCTGCATTTCGCCGCAAATAAACCATAACAGGCCGTTTGCGCGTACATATCCGCGAATTGTTCTTTAGTCAAACTGTCCACTAAAATGCTGCGGAAACTGTCAAACTGATCATGTAAAGGGCCTGATTTTTCTAATTGGTAAGCGTTCAAAACGGCAGAACGCATTGGAATGGCGATTTTCGCCATGCTTTCTGCCAAATCTAATGGATTTTTGAGAGTTATTGCTTGAGTCTGCACAAAAAGCGCAATCAGGTTCTCAAATTCCTGGAATGACTCATTGAAAATTTGGATATGCCCAGACTTATCCACTGTTGCTAATCGCACAATGATTTTAGGTTGCCGTTCATGTTTCACAAACCAACGAAATTCTAAATAATCGGTCAAAATCAAGTTATCTGAAAACGCCAAATAACGTTCCAGTTGCTCCGTTTTCAAAGCATTATCTAATGACAGCCCGATATCCTTAGCTTCGATATAGCCTAATGGCATATTATCGGCTTTTGGATCAAGTATGACTAAATCCGGCGAACCACATTCAATACGTTTTGGCTCATTAACGACACTAATGGCAGGCTGTAGCGTTTCCAACAACTTCTCTAACGCCGAACGGTGAGTCAGTTCTTTAGCAACGCCAGTTTGCAAATTCTTTTGAATTTGGTTGAGATATTGACTAATTGGATTGTCCATACGTTTAATGTTAATTGCTTTACTTTCATAGAGTGGAAAGATTGTACAATGTATAATTCATTAATAACAAGTTGATATGATTTTTTCGACTAGATATTATATATTCATTTTCAAAGAAGGGTTCGATCTAAAACCAATCTCACGCTTCGGTGCTTCGGTGCCAAGAGACGCACGGCCGTGCGTCTCTACTAAATTTTATTGATGCCTAACACCTAAAACCATGTACCATCAGACTCCTTTTTTTATATTTCTCTTTTTCCAACCGCTTTTGACTTGTCATGCTGAAATCACCTTCGACGGAAGTCTTGGGCCAGCAATGGCATTACCTGGCCCCACTTACCTGATTGATGCCGATAAAGGAACACTCAAGGGCCTCAATCTCTTTCATAGTTTTCAAACCTTTAATATTAACACCGGTGAAACCGCCACTTTTACAGGGCCTGAAAGCATCGCTAATATTATTGGGCGTGTCACAGGCGGCAAGGTTTCGTATCTTGATGGCACATTACAATCAACGATTCCAAATGCTGATTTATATTTGCTTAATCCGAATGGTTTTCTATTGGGCAACAATGCACATTTAAATGTAGCCGGTTCTCTCTACTTGAGCAGTGCTGACACCTTACGTTTTGCAGATGGGAAACTGTTTGAAACGCAGGCTTCAACGTCCCCTATATTAAGCGTTGCCGCGCCAACGGCCTTTGGATTTTTGGACAACCCAGTTGGCAATATCACAATTAACGGGCGCGTGAGAGTCGCCGAAAATGAAACCTTAGCCCTGATAGGGGGAAAAATACAGCTCGCTGGAAGCGATTTATACGCGCCCAAAGGCGATATCAACATCCTCAGCGCCGCCTCGTCAGGTGAAGTGATGCGTACCAAAATGATGAATAATACACTTAATCAGTTTGGCAAAGTGACGATAGAACAAGGGAGTTTTTTAGATGTCAATGCACAAACGGGTAAAGCCGGAACCGTGATCATACGCAGTGAAGCCTTGTTGATGCAGGATAGCCATATTCAAGCGATGGGTGAGACGGGTACGGGTAATATTGACATGCTTACCACTCAAGGGCTTCATCTGACTGAAAACTCAAGCATTCATAATCGCACTGTACAAGGGCAAGGTGGTGAGACAATATTACGTGGACAGCAAATTGATATCGCAACAGGCAGCTTTGTTTTGAGTGCGACTGATGGTACTGGGCAAGGCGGTAATCTCCGCATTGAAGCGCAAGAAACCCTGACATTGAAGGATGACAACAGTCTGATCATGACAGTGACAAACCATGCCGGCAAGGGTGGCGATATCCAATTGCGTGCTAACACTATCGATCTGCAAACGGGCACTCTCGTCACGACAGAATCTTGGGGAAACGCTCAAGCCGGTGATCTCCATATTCAGGCGAACACGCTCTCACTGCATCAAAGTGAAATCAGTAGTCGCAGTTATCAAAGCGGTGGAACGGGAAAAATCCAGTTGAATATCGATGGCGCGTTACAAATCGAGAAGGGTTTGATTCAGGCCCTCACTTTTAATCAAGGTGATGCCAATAAAATTGAATTGGATGTCGGCAACTTAATATTGGCAAATGGAGCACAAATCAATGCCAGTACTGAAGGGACAGGAAAAGGGGGAGACATCGAGATTCAAATAACCAAGACGGCCGAGATTACCGGCTTTAGTTATTTAGTCGATCCTGAAACAAATCAAATCACGAATCAGATGAATCCCAGTGGTATTGCCAGCAGCACATTTGATCTGGGAGACGCTGGCACTGTGCGCATTTCAGCCCATTCAATCCACTTAGATAACTGGGGAACGATTCAAACCTTAACCCAAAACGAAGGTAACGCTGGCGATATGCAAATCATTGTCCATGATTTGCAAATGAAGGGCGGCAGTGATATTGATGCCAGCAATGAAGGCACAGGTTCCGGTAAAGGGGGGGAATATCACGATTAATGCAACAGGTTCAGTCTTTATCACAGGGCAAATGGTTGATGATGACAGCATTGGGCAGGTGAAACCGATTGTAAAAGAAGGCTATTTAGGCGGCATTTACAGCATTGCCGAAAATACCGGTAGTGGAGGCGATGTGATCTTATCAACGCCTCAACTGATAGTGCGTGATGGTGGCGTGATTTCGGTAGGAAGTACCAGTACGGGCAATGCTGGAGATATGAATTTGTCTATTGGCAATACCCTAAAAATGAATAACGCGGCGATCATAACACAAGCCACTCAAGCTGGCGGGGGCAATATCCATATCGAAACGCCAACCCAGTTACATTTAATCAAAAGTATGATATACTACAGTGGTTCATAAACTGCGATTTTGAGAGAAGTAGAAATTAATACTTGAATTAGTAAAAATCATCCCCTTTTTAAATAATAAAAGGTAATGTGTCAACTAACCCGAATAGGTTAAATTTA
>Ga0190315_1000569_pt1 | contig 17871 bp, 18 predicted proteins | sample 48701101_MG_FD_161673 | JGI IMG/M metagenome (GOLD analysis project Ga0190315, IMG submission 161673) | Hydrothermal vent sediment bacterial communities from Southern Trench, Guaymas Basin, Mexico - 4870-11-0-1_MG | ecosystem: Environmental > Aquatic > Marine > Hydrothermal vents > Sediment ...
GATATTTAGGACATAGCATGTAATTCAGTATTCGCCAAGTTCCTTTCTATAGGTTTCACATATCTTCTCTCCCCAGTTATCGATATCCTTGAGCCTTCCTCGAAGGCTCAAACATACTACCATCTAGGACTAGCGGTATACCATACTCTTCAAATACCTCCTTGACATCCCTGAGGTTCTCCATAGAAAAGGGTTGACCATCTAATAGGTTAGTAGTCGTCTCCATTCTGACGAAGGGTATTCTCTCTATACTTCTTAATTGCTTTTCTTAATTTCTCTATATCCATATTACCCTTAAATGGACGTCTACTCTTAGTATTAAGTGCCTAAAGTTCAAGTACCTTACCACCTGCAAGTTTAAAGTGAACTTTAGTAGTGGTAAAGTGGTAATTCATTAGTATAACAGACCCTTTCTCAATAACACAGAAAATATTTAAACAGAACTTAACATTAAAGATTATGAAGAATAGAGCAGGCTTAATACATTCGCATAAACTAAACTTAAAATACAAGTAATTATAATAAACTGAAGAATAATAAAAAATTAGTCCTCAACGTCTTCTATCGTAGCTTCTTCGAACTCCTCTTTACTCCTTCCTCTCCAGAGCTTAAGTGCTACTGCAGCTGCAGCTACTCCTCCTATCAGCGCCCCCTCAGTTGTTGTTATTGGTATTCCTAGGAATGGTAATTCGAAGAGCATTCCTAAAGCTATCCTAATCTCTTCATTCTTCTCTAGGGCGAAGTTCTTCTCCATAGCTTCTAATCTCTTATAGGCTACTCTAATATCGTAGTTACCTTTTGGAAGCTGATCAATTACCACTGATCCCTGATCCCCCGTTTCACACCTATATACTACTTCGTTTCCGGGACTCTTTATGACCTCTACCGTAGCATGTGGTATTGGATTACCCAGTACACTTACTGTACTCACTGCCAGCATGTAGACCTCACATGCGATCTCATTCACCTCGTCCTCAGAGAGCTCTGATAGGTAGCAACTGTATACTTCAGTACCCCTGAAGATCACCTTTACCATGTGTATTCCTGGCTTCCATGGTCTTATTGTGACCATTCCCTCGCCATCTGTAGTAAAGATATTTGTAGTCTCATTCAGTACGACATTAGCGCCAGCTATAGGTTTGCCATTAGCATCTATTATATGCAATTTGAACTCCTTCCACGCTATCTTTACCCTATACACTCCAACATCTATGAGACTTCCACTCTTGACCTGAATATACATCTCATCCCATTTAACACTGAGACTTCTAGCTTCCTGGCCTCCCCACATTATACGACTGTCCAAATATCCGCTCATAGATGCCCCTCCAGGAGTTATCAAGTCCTCAATAGCACCATAGGATGGCATCTGGACTACGAGGTAGGCATACTCTGAATCACTTACATCCTCCTCTGTTATAGTGATAGTCAAGCCCTTCTCACTCCACACGCCCACTTCCCTTATAGCTAAAGGAACGTATATCATACTCACGGGATGGTTCATAGAGTTAATTATTGTGAACTCCTTACCGAACACAACAAAAGCCCTAACCCATAGTCTGAACTCTATGGGGGGAACTAAGTAAGAGACCCCTTCGATCTTTATGTCTTCATTCTTATCATATACCCTATCGACAGGAGCCCCCTCTATCAGTATATCTCCTCTTATCTTTCCGCTTGGTGCGAGACCATACAGTACTACAGCGTATCCGATGAGCTTGGCTGAGGAATCTCCGTATGAAAAGCTCTTAGTACTCCTAGGAGGTATGGTCGTATTGAGGAATTCTTTCTGAAGTACTAGATAGGAACATGGAAGTATATATTCATTGGAAGTTTCAAACTCTATGGTATAGGTACCAGTACCAAGGTGCTCGCTAAGTTTGACTCTAACGTGGTGTGGATCAAAGTTCACTGCATCGGCGGGTAGGGAAGCCTGGGTAGTCGGCTCAAGTAAATCTCTACCCTGTGGATCTATGACATGGACTATTCCTATGGGCAGGTAATTATCCGTGGCTACCTTAAACTCCACATTCTCTACCGTAAATGGCTCAGGAATACTCTCTATGGTTACCTCTACCTTATTGTCGACAATAGGAAGTTTATAGTCCTTAATGTAGACATGTCTTATGATCACCGTGAACTCAGTAGTGTCCTCAGCTTGATTCACCAGTTTAATAGTTCTTCCCGTTGAGATTACGGCTCTTACACCGTTAGTACACTCGATTTTCTTATCAAAGCTTATGGGGATTATACTCTCGGGGAATGTATCATCTGAAGCTACCTCTAAGTACATTAGCTTATACCCCTTTGGTGCAGGCATCGGAGAGAACTCCTTAATCTCTCCACTCCCTAAAGATATATTCTGCACGTCTTCTCTAGTGAGTACTACAGACACTCTAGCATAATATGTTATCTCAGGTTCACCATAGGTCATCGATCCCTTAGCTAGGGTTATCAATAGCATTACCATTACCATTAATCCTATTTTGTACACTCTACTCATAGACAGCTACCGTATCCTTCACTACCTAATATATAGAAAACGGACATGTACACCTATAGACGATATTATTCAGATCAGCTCTAGACTATCTCTTACATATAGAGCCTATCTATTGATCTCTCTTATACGCTTAACTTAAGTTACATAGAGTGCCAAATAGAGGTATTGGAGTTCTCCCCCTCGTGAGGTGACGAAGAGCTAAAATACTAATTAAGTCATAGTATATCATGTCTACTCTCCCCAGGACGGATATACATATGCATAGCAACTACTCGCCCTGCGGAATTGATGTGAGTATAGAAAAGAATATAGAGGTAGCTGTAGAGAGAGGAATAGAGCTTATTGCTATAACGGATCATGGAACAACGCCTAGACCACAGTGGATAGATAGCTACTTTAGAGATATCGCAACAGTAAATCCACCCATAATACTACTTACTGGAATGGAGGTGGATGTGAATCTAAATGGAGAGTTAATAGTGGAGAGAAGTATTAGAAAGAGATTTGACATACTAGTAGCAGCACTCCATACAAGACCCGGACTAACTGGAGAGAAACTCTATAAATGGTGGAGTAGTACATTAAGGAAGGTTATAACCTCAGGAGAGGTACTTGTAATAGCCCATCCTACAGACATAGCATGGTATAAGATAAATCCCCCAACAGAGTACATCCTAGAGGTAGTAGATGAACTCAAGGATAGCGGAGTGGTAGTAGAGTTAAACTATCACCATAGAGATCCCTCAAATACCTTCCTTAGACTATGTATAGAGAGGGGTGTTAAGATAACTCCGACCTCAGACGCACATAGATTAGACGAGATAGGTAGGTTTAACTGGCATAGACATAAGATCAGATCACTAGGCTTTAAATTAAACGATGTTAACTGGTTAACACCTGAGGAGATTCTGAACCATATAGCATGAATTTTCCTCACATCTAAGGGGATTACTTCTTTATGTGATCTCTAGGAAAATTTAGCTTATTATCTAATAATATGCTATAGTAAAGTTCAAAACAATTAAATTAGAATATAACTAACAAAAAACATGCCAGTCTACAAATATATAGAACTCATAGGAACTTCTAGAGAAAGTTGGGAAGATGCTGTTAGATCAGTAGTGAGAGAAGCCTCGAAAACCGTTAGGAACATAGTAAGAGTAGAAGTAGAAGAATTCACAGCTGAAGTAAAAGATGATGAAATAGTAGAATATGGAGCTAAAGTGAAGATACTATTCCTCGTCGAAAGACCCTGATTATATTACCTTTCAAAATATAATACAACAATTAGGTCAATCTGAGAGTTTAAGTTATCAAGATGCGAATATTGCTAGTATCTAGGAATAGAACTGTAGAATGCTAAACCATTTCAATTTCGACTTTAACATCAAGAGGAACCCTAATCCTCATGAGCTCCCTGATAGCTCTTTCATCAGCATCCATGTAGATAATACGCTTATGAATCCTCATCTCCCAGTGATCGAAAGTATGAGAACCCTCTCCAGAAGGAGCCTTCCTCACAGTGACTACAATACGTTCAGTGGGTATGGGGATAGGACCCCTTATCTTCACACCAGTACGTTCACTTATACTTTTAATCTCCTCACATACATAGTTTATGCTCTCTATAGAGTTACTAAAGAGTCTTATTCTCACCGCTCTAGGCATAGTACTACCCCACTAGAAGATCAAAACGAGGTATTTTAAATTTTCCATAGAACGCTAATAAATAAGGCTTTATGGTAGCCTCTATTCCCTTACAAGAACAGATCTACAAGTTCAACTCATAGATGCATTAATAGACATGTGTAAGCTTTGGAATCCATTAGACTCAGTTTCTTTCTTAAGTTAATTGAAGGCCTACTATCGCTCTATCTCTTCTTTCAATAACTCTCCCTTTTAGTTTTCACCTTTCATTCTTTTGGGAATAAAACATGATTTCCTAAAGTTTTCCGTAATGTTTATATGCTATCCGCTCATCTAGAATAGCAATACTATGTATATATGAATGTCTAACATTTAGAGGTAGAGCCTCAATGGAACTGTCAATAGTTTTCACCAAAAAGGGGTCTTAGGTCCCAATGAAGCTGGAAAGACTACGATAGTGAAAATTTTGACTACTGTACTGATCCCGGATTCAGGAGAAGCTAAAGTGCTAGGTTACGATGTTATAAAAGAAAGTCTTGAAGTTAGGAAGAGAATAGGCGTACTTCCAGAGGATTCCCGAAGAGGATTTGGGTGGCGCCTAACAGCATTTGAAAATTTACTATTCTATGCATATGCATATTTACTACCCAATCCTAAGGAGAGGGTTAAAGAGGTACTTAAGTTGGTCAAGTTAGAAGAAGAGCATTGGGATAAGTGGTATCAGAGACTCTCCCAAGGAATGAAGCAAAAATTAGCACTCGCTAGGGCTTTACTACCCAATCCTTCAGTAGTATTTCTCGATGAACCAACCAAGGGCCTAGACATAATGTTCGTAGCTAAGTTTAGGGAAATGGTTAGAAATAAATTTGGAGATGAGGATAGGACAATATTCCTTAGTACTCACGACTTAAGATTAGTTGAGGAAACATATGATAGAGTAGCTATAATAAACAAGGGAAAAATAGTAGCCATAAAGCCAGTTAACGAACTGAAGAATTTAGTACCTAGTAATATCAGAAATTCTTACGTCCTTGAGGTTGACCCCAAATCTACTAGTAGACTAAATGACTTAGTGTCTAAGTTGAAAGAACTCGATGTTGGGTGGTATCAAGTTGATAATCATGAACTTGAATTTCTCGTTAAGGACGGTAGTCTAGAAGTGGCTAATGAAGTCCTAAAGATGGCGATCAATAATAATGTGCTAGTACACTCTTTTCACAAGAAAGAGATAGATATTGAAGAAGTTATAATGAGGATTCTAAGAGGTGAGAAAAATGCAAGCTAAGAGATTCCTGGGATTCCTTTACATAGACTTTAAGGAGTGGCTAGCCTACAACTACGAGTTATTCTTCTGGCTCTTAAATACAGTAGTTGGGGCATTCACTTATGCGTTCTTGGGGACTTATGTTACTCTTTACGAAAAAGAACTCATTGTCAAATACGGATCTTTTCTCTCGTTCCTAATAGTGGGTATGGCATACAACTACATAATCTATACCTCTTTAATGGCTCCACGAATGGCAATAAATCCTTGGAACCTAATGTGGAGACTCTTGATACCAGCGAGGCTCTACGAAATAATCATAGGCTCAGTACTCTTCAGGTACTTAATAGGAATCTTTCAGTTCTTGACCTATTTCGCTGTAGCTATATTATTTGGAGCTAAATTCAATATAGATCCCATTTCAACTCTTACAGCCATAATCTTAGGGGTTGCCGTGATGTGGGGTCTAGGGATGATAAGTGCTGGCATTCAAGTCATAACTAAAAGATGGGATCCTGTGACTTGGTTCCTCACAATGCTCGGCGAATTATTTTCCGGTGTCTGGTTCCCATACCAACTTCTACCCGAGCCTCTACAATACATATCACTAATCCTCCCACAAACATACATCCTAGAAATGCTAAGAAGAGCTATGCTAAGAGCTGAGCCTTTGACATTAATGATGGATCAGTTAATACCATTAGTCCTATCCGCTCTCATCATTGTTAGTATTGGTTACTTCATCTACATGAAATCGATAGAGTACGCAAAAGAACGTGGAACTGTGGGTGAATATTAGATAGTAAGGACTGAGTGAGATTACTAGTAGAGGTGATCTGGAAAATAGTAAAAACTTACAAATAGATTACCTCGCTCCACCCCCTCCCCCTCCAAACCCCCCACCAGCTCCAAATCCTCCTGTAACCCCTCCCTTACTAGGAGGACTAGCAGCAGTTATAATAGGTCTGAATGTTGTGGGCATTACGGTCAGTATACTCGCTTCAGGTAAATGTACATTCAGCTCCTTCATCGCCTCAACCACCTTGTCCCCGACACCCAGAGCCGTCCCGTATACTAACCACTCACCCCACATCGATAAATCCTGAGGAGCATACTGCCTTATCAAGGCTAGGTCTGAGAGAAGTCTTCTAAAGGCATCCCATTCGAGTTTCTCCTTATACTCTACACCCTTCCACCTCCCAAAGAGAGTTGAGGGAGCCGAAATAGCTACTATCGATTGAACTAAGAGTACTCCAGATCCTATCATAGCTTTCATAACCGTAAGCCCTGCACCCGGTATGAGATCTGCGAGTACTATAGAGACTACGAGGAGAATTATCGATACAACCATGAAAACAGCTACCCTACTCCTACCACTGATCATAAATTTCAATGCCACCCTCCTGTCTGGACTGGATACTAGGTACCTGAGTTCACGAGACAGTTCAGAAATTCTAAGCCTATCATCTTTAAGCTCTTCTATCTTTTCCCTCATGTACCTAGTATCGACAGTATCATTAACCGAGAACCTAGATAGAAATCTCAGAACACGGCGTTCATACCTATCGTCAACATTCTTATCTACGATCTTAATCAAGAGATCACCATCTCTAGGGATTATCCTGATCTTGCCCCTCCTATGGAGATCTAGAATAGTAGCATAGAATCCATCTTCATCAAAGTCGAGAGCATCCCCCTTAAAGACTAAATTTACAACCCATGGCTTTCTCGCTGGATTTGGAACAAAACTCAAGTACCTCGGAACTGTATAACTTCTCTCCCTACCATACTTAATGTAGATCACTAGGAGTAGAAAAGGAACCGCCAAGACAGTAATCTCAACAATCCAGCTAAGTATCTTAAGTACAGAGTATTGAAAACTATAGATCAGATTAGGCCAGAAAGTTCTAGACTCGACATCATCAATTTTCCTAACAAAACAATCTAGGTACTTCAGGGCTTCAGGCTTAAGTAAAAGCTCAACTTCAAGAAGTTCATCCTTCCAACTATACCCCCTAAGCTCTATATTGGATCCTTCAACAACCTCAAGCGAGGGAGGATGAGGGTATACTCTCTCGATAAGCCCATTATTCTCTATGAGTATACTGACACTTAGGTATGGGATATGCTCATCCGCAAGCTTTAGATTTAGATGACATAACTTTCCATCGTACTCAACTGGTGGATACAGTCTGAAGACATATCTAACCTTGTACCTACCAGCATCAAATCCACCAGGCTTATAGCACCCAACTTCATTACACTCTGCTAAACTTGATATCACACGAGTATGCGATTTAGAATAGACACGCCCAGCGTGATCCTTGATATATCCCACAGTTCCCTTTGGAACCTCAACCTTAAGAACAGTCACACATGGCATTTCAAGCCTACTAGTGGATAGAGGAGCATCCCAGATCCTATAGAGCATCTTAAACTTTCCAGGCTTTCTAACCTCATAAACATACTCCTCAACTAGAGTTCCATTCAGATAGAACTCAGCTCTATACTCTAAGACGACCACATCCCCTTCGAGCAGAATCGGAATATAGCGAGATAGAGAGAGCCCCAGGATCCCTATGATTACAGTAAGAGTGAGGACTACTAAGAGCTGCTTGATCTCACCCATATACTTACCCTCAAAACTCTATCTTAGGTCTCTTCTCCACCTCCTCAGGAAACTTCAAATACTCCATCTTAGCCATCCCTAGAGAGGCTGCTACGAACTTAGAGGGAATAGTATCCAACATTATATTAAATGTCTGAACAATATTATTGTAAGTGTACCTATGCCTAGCTATTTCAGACTCAAGATTCTTAATAGCATCCATAAGCTTTGAAACAGTCTCAGAAGTCCTCAGCTCTGGATAGTTCTCAGCAACCGCGAGTATACCACCAAGAATCCTACTGGATTCACGATCTATCTCACTAAGCTTACCAGCACCAGCCTTGAAAACTTCACTCCTCAAACGCGTCACTCTCTCAAAAGTCTCCCTCTCAAATCTCGCATAACTCTTAACAGCTCCGAGAAGCTGATCTATCATATCAAGCCTCTTCTTCAACGCAACCCTAACCTGACCCAGTGTAGCCTCAGCTGAATTCTTAAGACTATAGAGTCTATTGTAGATCGAGATGAAGTATATGACTAAACCAATAACCACTATAATCGGAACAGCTAAAGCCAACAGTATAAGCCAATCCACCAAATACATCACCCTCATGAGAGGAAAACTAACTACATAATATATCTTTCCTATTCTCTAGGATTATAGAATAACATCTAAAAACTAGAACCGAACCTATATAGAGAAATTCCCTTATTAAATTCGATAAATGAATATTTAAAATATAATTTAAGAAAAACTATTTAATCTCAGCCTTAGTCAGCTCAATGACAGTACCAGCAGCAATAGTCCTACCAGAGTCCCTGATAGCAAACCTACCTAGAGGTGGGAGGTCAGAGTACTTCTCAATCACCACAGGCTTCAGAGGCCTAAACTTGACGATAGCAACATCACCCTGCTTGATATAGGCAGGATTCTTCTCGATAACCTGACCAGTCCTAGGATCTATCTTAGATATCAACTCCTCAAACCTGACAGGAGCATGAGCAGTGTGCACATGAAGGACAGGAGTATAGCCAGCAGCAATAGCAGTTGGGTGGTAGAGTACGATAATACGACCCACAAACTCCTTGACAACAGTCGGAGGATTATCCAAGTGCCCCGCCACATCACCCCTCCTCAGCTCAGCCCTAGCAATACCCTTGACATTAAAGCCGATATTATCACCAGGAATAGCCTGAGGAATCCTGACATGATGAGTCTCAATAGACTTCACCTCACCCACCTTATTAGGAGGCATAAAGACCACTCTATCACCAACCTTCAGCACACCAGTCTCAACCCTACCCACAGGAACAGTACCCACACCCCTTATAGTGTACACATCCTGCACAGGAATCCTCAGAGGCTTATCAATAGGCCTAGGAGGCTCCTCAACCATATCAAAAGCCTCATACAGAGTAGGGCCAGTATACCAAGGCATATTAGGACTACGCTCCGTCAAATTATCACCCTTCAGCCCAGAGACAGGGACAAAGGGAATCTTATCCACCTTATAGCCCACCATCCTCAACAGCTTACTGATACCAGCCTTAACCTCCTCATACCTAGCCTGACTATAGTCCACCTCATCCATCTTACTGATAGCCACAATCATCTGATCAATACCCATAGTCCTAGCCAGGAATATATGCTCCCTAGTCTGGCCCTCAGGAGACACACCAGCCTCATACTCACCAGTCTTAGCAGACACCGTCAACAGAGCAACATCAGCCTGCGAAGCACCAGTGATCATATTCTTCACGAAATCCCTATGGCCAGGAGCATCGATAATAGTAAAGACATACTTACTGGTCTCGAACTTATAGAAGCCCAAGTCTATAGTAAGCCCCCTCTCCCTCTCCTCCTTCAACCTATCCAAGATCCAAGCAAACTTCCAAGTCTCCTTACCCATCTTCTTAGCAGACTCCTCAATCTCCCTAAACCTCCTCTGATCGTACTGACCCAACTTAATCAATAGGTGTCCCATCATAGTACTTTTTCCGTGATCGACATGGCCGATTATAATAATATTCAGGTGTGGCTTTTCTTTGGATGTTTTTGTAGTTGCCATTTTCGTCTCACCCCTGCTGAGTTAGTTATTTTTTGGGTTATTTAAATTTTCTCTTGTTGGTTTTGGTGTGTTTAGCTTGTTTGTGGTGGTTTGTTCGGGTGCTGTAGTTGTTTTGTCCTGTGGGGGCTTTTTTGTGTTCTGGGGAGAGTTTCTGCTTGGAGTGTGAAGTGATGAGGTTTGATTGATGGGGGTTAGTACTGGTGTGGTTTTTGGGAGTGTGGTGTGATTGGTGTGTGTTCTATAGCTGGTGTGGGTTGTTCTTGGATGGTGGAGGTCTTGGATTGGTGATCTTGATGGGTTGTTTGATGGTGTTTTGGTGGTATTTTTGTGGCTTGTATTAAGGGTGTGTGAGGTGGGGTGTTGGATGGGTTAACTTAGGCTTTGCTGTTGTGATTTGGGTGTGGTTTTCTATTCTAAGTGGGGATGGAGTTTGATGTAATTTATATTGATGGGATGGAGTGTGTCGGTGGGTTCTACGGTAGTGTTGTAATGTATTCTTGTAACTGTTTGTAGGCTATGACTTCTACATATTTTCTGGCCTTTTCTCTGAGTTCTTTATCATCGGTTGTGAGAATGGCATTTAGCTTGTCTGTAGCAACTATATATGTTGAATCGTAGAAGGTTAATCCTTCGATTGTGGACAGCTTAATGATCCTAGGTGGATCTAACTCGCGAAAGTAGATTACTTTAATAAACTCTTTCTCTATTAACTCCATTAAAACATCCATGATGTCTATGGCATCGTCTAATCTAATGGTCTTTAATAGGAATGCTAGCTTCCATAAACTATTACCGATTTCGTAAATAGTCAGGTCAACAGTATACAGCAATGCTCTATCAGCTATATCGAGTAGTTTCTCGCCGTAATCGAGGAGTAGTGGTACTAGTGCTGATGCATCTAGTAAAAATTTCATCTACTTCTGTCCTCCCTAACGAGGATAGCTATAGTACTAGCATCTACTTTTCCAGCTAGTCTCTTGTTAAGTTTCTTTAGCTTCTCTCTAAGCCTTTCCAACTCGACTTCTTTAATGTATTTCTCAAGAAGGCTTCTGACGACTTCACTAACGTTAATGTTTAACTTGTCAAGTTTTTCCTTAAGCTCTTGGGGGATTCTAACAGACACTACTACGCTTCTCAAATCAGCCACCGTAATACATAGCGTAATACACATATAAAAAGCTCCTTATGTATTTCGTGTTGATTTAATGTTATGTTGATTAGTAACATCGTTGGTAGTAGTGCTATTGATATTATGTAATCTTCTCTTATGCACATTTCTAGTGCCATTGTGATGTGTCTTGATGATAGTGTTAGGAATATGAATGTGAGTGATAGTACATTTATTATCAGAACTAGTAATACGATTATGAGGGATTGGTTGTTTATTTCTCTATTGATTACTTTCACCTACCTGTTCGTTAAGCTATTTAAGGATCTTTGAATATTTTTCACGTGCTCGCTAGGATCTTGAGGGACGGAGGTATACTTCCTCTCTGTCCCGTAGATTCTAGTGTTGCTAGGCTTATTGGGGATTTAGGTTTTAAGGCTATTATGGTGAGTTACCATGAAATTCTTGAGAGGAGGCTCTTTGATCGTGTATCTTCGGGTGGTATTAATAGTGTTCTGGATTTTGATGGTGATGTCTTCTTGTCTTCAATAATGCCTGATGAGCTTCTTCTCTATCCGGGTACTTTTCATGATTTTGTGAGGCTTCTAGACTCTGGTGGTTTTGCTGGTAGTGTGGTTTGGGATATGCCTGTGGAGGTGGATATACCTCTTGAGGTGAGTTGGAGTAATCTGAGGACTTCTATTGAGCGTGTGGAGTCGCTTAAGGAGTATGGTTTCAGCATAATTCCACTTCTCAAGGGTGCCAATAGGGAGCAGATGCACTACTGTGTGGATAGGCTTAAGGATCTAGGGTTTAAGGAGGCTGCACTACATGCTACTGAGTACGTTCTGTGCTATGATGAACTTCTGGCCCAGAGGTTGTTCACTATGTTCTTAGTCGCACTATGTGAGAATTTCGATAGGGGTTTGGTCATTGGTGTGCTTAATCCAAAGTCCTATAGGATCATCGAGTCGCACTATGGACTGCAGTGGAGGGATAAATTAGTACTGTCTGGAAGAGGTTGGTGGTTGAGCGCGGTCAAGCATAGGCTGTTCTGGAGGGGTGGTTCTGTAGATTTGATGAAGTACTCTGTCAGGTGTTACTGTAGGGAGTGTAGAGGTAGGATACTGGATCATAGGAGTTCTGTGGAGGAACTGGCTAGTCATAACTTACAGCTCTTAAGGGAGATGGTCGGAAGGGAAGTATTTTCTTCTAAGAGCGCTCACATTGAGAAGTACGATGTCTACCTCAGGGGTAGGATCCTCGTAGTATCGGATCTACATATAGGTACTGTAGAATCTATGTTAGATGAGTTCATTTGTATGCTTGAGGAGATCAAGCCTGATTATGTAGTTTTTGTCGGTGATACTTTTGACCTGGTTAGGGGGAAGTTAGCTCTCTATCACCTCATGAAGTTCTTTGCTTCACTCCACAGGACTGGAGTTGAAGTAGTCCCTGTACTGGGTGATGCCGAGGGAGGGGGATATAGTAAGAGGGATAGATTACTACTGGATTCGCTCTATAGAATACTCCTAGTTGATGAGGGTTGGACTTCTCCTCATGTCAGAATGTACGCACTGGATTGGTATATGGTGTGGTTTATGAAGTTCTGTAGATCTATGAGGAAGGAGGTTTCAGCTATTCTTCCCTGTGGTAGAAGAGTGTTCTTTGTACATGGACATGAGTGGGGTACGGATCTCGAATATGTTAAGAAGAGGGCTAGGTTGAGGGGAGCAAGACTTGGAGATTGGGTAATACTAGGACACCTGCATAAGTTCCATGTGGACAAGGAGATGGGAGTGATAGTGTGTGGTTGTTGGCAGAGGGCTACGGAATCTATGGAGAGGAGAGGTTTTACACCAGATACTGGTACTGCTCTTCTTATCAATAGTGATGGTGACGTGGAGTTGATGGAGTACGGGTCAGTACAGGCTTAGAGAGCTCGCAAATAGGAGGACCGAGAGGACATGGGAGAGACGGAATCAGTTAGCTAAGACTTTAAACACGATGATAGGTGAGGGGGAGGAAGTAGACCTAGTACAGCTTATGGAGAAATTGGAGAGTATGGGTTTCAGGATAACTTATTCGGAGCTACTAGATGTACTGAAGTGTATAGCATCTGATGTGAAGGTGAGAGGGAGTGTATTAGATGTGGTCGTAAGAGGGCTTAGTGCTAGGGATAGGGCTGTAGTGAGGGAGTTACTCGAAAAAGCTAGAAAGAGAGGACTAGAGGGGAGTGTACTTGAACTTCTTGACAGAATTAGGGGTAGATTTGGCGTAAGGGAATTGATGATAGTAGTAGAGGATCTACTGAGGAAGTTTAGAACACCAGCTGTACTGGACTTCTGGATTAGGGCATGGAATGAGGTAGCTAAGGGGGAGTTCAAGATCCCAGCCTACCTATCTATGACTGGGAAGTTTATTGAACTGAGCTCTAAGACTGCGGTTAGGCTAGGTCTTAATAGGGGGACAGTAGTGAGGGTAGAGGTTCCATGGAGTGATAAGTGCTTCTTTGGTGTAGTGAGTACTACTGAGCCTATGTGCAGGATCTCTATTAAGGGACAGTTGAAGAATCTTATAGAATTCTCTGGACTGAGATGGGATAAGATACTAAAAGAAATCGAGAGAAAGGGGAGTATAGCATGGATCACAATTGAGGATAGGGGTAGGGCTTTCTTCTTTGGCAGAGTACGCACTAGAGGAAGGCTCGATATACCGATAGACCTGGTAGGTCATCTGGGTCGAGGAGAACCCATATTCCTTAAGTTGAGTGATGAGAAGGGAAAGGTTATCGAATCTGTCAAGGTGGGCACTGAGAGGAGTAAGATCGTGGCGGGTAGAGAGTACAGGGAGTGTTACGTACAGTTCAAGGGATTAAAAAGTGGTCTTTACCACGTAGAGGCTATGAACTCGAAGTACTACTTGAGTAGTTTGAATGAGTTAAAGATGGGGTTCAGTGGATTTAAAATAGCACTTAGGGATTTCGAGCCTACCGATCCTGTAAGGTTAGGCAGGTATACGTTTGAGATAGGAAAGGGTGTATTCGAGATAGATGGAGTTTCTCTCGATGCATCTATCTCAGTAGATGTTTTTAGGAATACCCTTAGAGGCTCGGTTGGTGTGGAGGGAGGAGGAGGGGATGTTGAATTGAGGATGGTGAGAGTATTCGGTAGTGAGCCACAGGTAGAGCTGAGGATTAAGAATGAGGTCTATAGCTTAGCGCGTATTGAGAAGTATAGGACTAGTTATGAGGGAAATGCTATAGATGCCTACCTACTGATGCTCGAGAGAGGAACTGGAAGTAGGGTAAGAGTGAGGAAGGTCCTATTTACTCCAGTAAGTGTCTACTATCAGTGCACTCCCATGTTTCATCATCTCCTATCCCTAAGGTTTCCAGTATCTCCTCCCGACTATAGGATACATCACCCGAGACTTATAGAGGAGGAGATTACTATAGGGGATAAGCTATTAGTGAGTAATGTCATAGGTTTTGAGATAAGTAGACGGCTTTATCAAGAGATATACTACTGGTCTACTGTTAAGGACAAAAAAGGACTAGGAACTATTGGTGAAAGTATGATTGACTTTCTCAAAGAACCTATACTTGAGTTTGTATCAAGGGAAATAGGATTACCAAAAGAAGAACTTAATATGAACTGGAGGGGTACGAAAAGATACGGTCTAAAAGTACCAGATTTTGAGATTTATCATAGAGGTAAAGTAGTGGCAGTTATAGAGGTATCTTTGGGGAAGGACATGAAAACAGTATTGCATTCTCACTTAATTCCCGAGATGATAAGACGCCTCACTCATAACAAGTTTAAGGATGCCTTGGGTATTGTTATAGGGTTAGAGTATAGTCCTACATCTCCTACACTGAAGATGATATTCATCATAAGAGATAAAAGTGGAATGTGGATGGATAAGACGAGAGATTTGTATGGATTGTTAGGGTGGTAGTATGGCTAGATGGTATGATAATGCACAGACTATTGAAGAACTTGTTTTCAGGATATCCGAATACCTAATCGAGGTTAACGGATTAAAGAAAGAGAGTACGAGAGTGGAGAAAGCACCAGAGGAATATCGAAAATACGGTATGGATTATATTATGGATTCCATTGGAATACTCTTAAGATGTCCCAAAGATATAAGACTACTTGAATTTCACATAAAACCACTATATGATAGATTATGTAAGAGAGGAATATTCCCACCCAAATACCCCATAAGTATTGGAGGAGAATTTATAGCGTCACTACCATTCGGCAAAGATAAATGGATAATCTACGTTGTAGCGGCTATCTTACCTTATCTAGGAGAATACCTAATAGATGAATGGATGGAACATCATAAGAAACAATCCACTTATAGAGATATCATGGAATTTAAAGAGTCTATAAGGAAGAAATGGCTCAAAGGGAACTATGAAGGTAATATACTAAGAAAAGAAGACCTAGAGATTCTGAAAGACCTTGCACCAGATCTCTACAGAGAGTTAAAACATGGTATAGAGGCTGTAGAGAGGACAAACTCAGAGATAGGGGAGGAGTTAGTAAACTTATGGGCATGGCAGATCATGAAGTCCATTAGTATGATCTGTATACTAGATGCTACTGACATGAGTATAGAAGAGGTTATGGAGAGAATACCGAAAATGGTAGAAGCAGCCGCCATGGCTCAGAGAAAACTAATAGAAGTCTACGAAGAAGAACTAGAGAGGAAAATGAGAGAAGAACCATACACAAAACTGATAAGAGTAAAAGTAGACCCCTGTGAAAGGAGAATGTGGGGAATAGGAAACTGGATACTAGCATCCTGGTAAAACTCTTTATCCTCTCTATTTCCCCTTTTCATTAGTGGGAGTGGGCTTTATCCTAAGTATATACTGTTTAATCCCTCCTCGGTAGCTACTTCGTACAATCGTTTATCCCCCGTTAGAAAAGGAGTCATACTTTCAGATAGGGTAATAGCAGAGTTAGGTATAGTTGTGGCCTTATGAAGTATTGGTTGTGCGTTCTCTAAATTCACTGGTTATTTCCACCATTTTTAATATCTCTTCAAACGATAAATCATGGTGGCTATGGTGATGTTCCTTAATGTGTCTAAGGACCCACGGTGGCAAGATTACTCTTCCCTTTGGTTTGTCAAATAATGGTATGTATGGCTTTAGATCTAAAACAGGGGTTTTATCCTCTGCATCAATATTGTCTATCAGTAATGTCCGTCCTTTCCTAGACAATAGTTTGACTGTTGTAATCCCTATTGGATTTGGCCTAGCAGGGAATCTAGTAGCGAATATTCCAAGCTCTGGGGTCCACTCAAACTTTGGCTTTATACGCAAGGTATTCCTTAACTTATCAGGCACCCTATTCAGCCAATATAAAACAATGAGATGCGAGAAGTACTCAATTTTCTCAAGTGCCCTCTCATACTCTTCTAGTATTTCTATGCACTTTCTTCCATCCTTAAGCTTTTTTACGAAACCTATAGGCTTAACTTTGAAGAACATAGACAAACACCACTAGGTAATCACTGGAATTATTTTCCCAATTGCTAAATAGACGCCTAGTATAGATAGGAGAGAGCCTGCGAGCACTAATGGAATAAACAACGTGCTCGTTAATGTAATCCAAGCCTTCATTGGCATGAATAGTAAGAGGTAGAGAACCTTGCCTACAAAAGTTTGTGTGAAAAATGCTAGAGAGGCTGCTAAACTATAACATGAGAACTTACACCTACCTCTATGAAAACCAAATACTATAACATCTAGAACGAGTCCTCTTAAAAGCCAAGCTACTAAAGCAGGTCCTTTAGCTCCAAAAAACGTCATGAGTAAGCCTGTTGTAAATCCAATTAGAGTTGATATCCCGGGTCTACTCGATATCCTCATTACGACTATAAAGAGAGCAGTACAGAATATCGCATCAATAGTTACGTGCGCTATACTTACTCCAAACATGGGAGATACTAAGAAAAACTTGTTGAGTAAGGCTATGGCGAAGATGAGGGCTGAGGATATAGAGATTAGTGAAATAGTACGTGTATCCATTTTATAACCTCTCTGACCTGTAATAGTATTACTATTTAAATTTTTTCGTAACACTATCTTACTCTTTTATTAGTTTTCTTTGAATGTTTAGGAGCAAGGAGAAAGCTGAAAGGCTAAAACTCGGAGGCTAAGAAGTGAGCTAGGAGAAAGAGGTAATTCGATTAAAGAAGATTATAGATAAATGCTAAAATAGTCGTTAATACTTCGATTATCTTATATTTGCTCTAATTTTAGATCTGGTAGTTAGAGAGTTAAATGAGTGGTAGAGGGTGAAGTGAAAATTTAATTAGAGATTACATAAACTTAAAGTGGGATAACTATGAAAATGAGGTATTCACTTCTAGTACTAGTGCTCGTTGTATCAATGCTCGTACTGGCGATACCTTGGAGTGGAGGGCAGGTTGAATACGTATACTATGGATACGTACCATGGAACATATACTGGTTTAAGCCGAAATATCCTCACCCTCGTGAGTATGAAGCTATGGTCATTGATGAGGAGAGTGTTAGGTCTAGTGCTTTACTGGTTATAATAGGTAATCATGAGGGTACTCGTGTGAGAGTCTATAGACTACCCTTGGAGTTGGTTGATGAGTTCACTCTGAATAAGATGGAATATA
>Ga0190315_1000570_pt1 | contig 17829 bp, 16 predicted proteins | sample 48701101_MG_FD_161673 | JGI IMG/M metagenome (GOLD analysis project Ga0190315, IMG submission 161673) | Hydrothermal vent sediment bacterial communities from Southern Trench, Guaymas Basin, Mexico - 4870-11-0-1_MG | ecosystem: Environmental > Aquatic > Marine > Hydrothermal vents > Sediment ...
CGAGGATGGCGCGTTTGCCCAGACAATAGCCCACGACTCGCACAACCTGATCGCGGTCGGCACGAACTTTGAGGATATGGCGCTCTGCGCAAACGAGCTACGCCGAATGCATGGCGGGATTGTGGTTGCGTACGACGGAGAGATCATGGGCAGCCTCGCGCTGCCGTTTGCAGGCATCCTCTCGACCGGAAGCGTTGAGTCTGTGGATGCGAAACTCCGGGGACTCCATGCCATGATGCGGGAACTCGGGTGTGTGATGCCGTCTCCGTTCATGACGCTCTCTTTCCTTGCGCTTCCTGTGATACCGAGACTGAAGCTTACTGATAGGGGGCTTGTGGATGTTGCGAAGCATGAGATTGTGGATGTGGTGCGAAGGGCGGTGTGATTGTTGGCATGATGTGGGATTCCAGTGGGTGAAGGGTGCGGTCAGCAGAGTGACGATTCCCCTACGGCAGCACGTTTATCACCCCAAAGCACCCACAACCATCCACAATGCAGTACGACGTCGCAATGAAATGCATCTCCGCGGAACTCTCGCGAGACCTGATGCTGCTAATCTTCGGCGAAAGACCTGTTCTCGAACCGATCTCGGGATCGCTCCCGTCAACCGAACACCGTGCGGATTTCCTTGCACGAGTGACAGGACCACCCAACGACGATTTTATCGTCCACGTCGAGTTCCAGACCGCACACGACCCAAATATGCCGATGAGGATGCTCTCGTACTATGCGAGGATTCTCTATGCGCATAAGCTTCCGGTCTACCCGATCGTTGTCTATCTCAGTCAGAAAGATGCTCACATCGAAGCTACGTACAATTCATCCATTGGCGGCAGGGATGTAATAGCGTTTAAGTACGAGGTGGTCAGGATCTGGGAGCTTGAATCAGCGAAGATATTCGAAAGCAAGCTCTACGGACTGTACCCGCTCACGCCGCTGATGGCGGATAGCGACCTTGCCAGATGTCTCCAGGAGGTTGAGAGCGCAGTAAGAGATAAGAACATGGATGTGGATTCGTATACATGCACACAAATATTTGCAGAACTGAAGTACCCGGACGAGGTGGTGAAAGCGATGATGACAGATGAACTCTTGAAGAAGTCAACATTTTACAGGGAGGCCCGTGACGAGGGGATCGCCGTGGGTATGGAAAAGGGCAGGGAAAGCGGCATTCGCTCTGTTCTCTCGGTGCGTTTCGGCTCGGTTTCGGCTCGGTTGTCCGAACGAATACACTCGATCATGGAGCGGAACAGTTCTCTCTTCGATGACCTGATCAAGCTCGCTACGACCGCAAAAGATGTGGGCGAGTTCGAGAGAAAACTGGACCAGATGATGTGAGATTCCAATGGCAAGGAGGTGCTGATGCCGGTGGGATTGTTGCTGTGGAAGTGGACACTCATAAGTGTTTGTGAAAATCCGGAGGTCTGTGATCGTTGATCCGGCACCCTGATAACTGGCGCACCTCATGAATCGGAAGATTGTTATGACCGGACAGTCAAAGACGAGGACGTTATGAACCCGACTACACACACGTACGGTATGATCGTTCTCGTGGTGCTGGTGCTCGCGTCTTCCGGATGCGTAACCGATGGGAGCGAGCCTCTCACTCTCCCCACCACTCCTACCCCTCCCGCCGCTGCCACGCACCCGAACGCGACAGAGATTGCGCCGGCAGAGCTATTCGGGATGCAGAAGGTGGTGGTGTCCACCGGCGCGGATGCGATGCGCCGGGTGGATCAGACACACATCGGCAAAATCGAGAACGTTTACGACCTTGCAATCATTCATTACCACAGCGAGGACGGCAGGTTCCTGACGCTCTGGACGACGCTGTACGAGAACGAGACGCTTGCGAGTAGCGAGACTGAGAAGATGGTCGTCGGCATCCGCAAATTTGGCGGTGATTGGGCGTCCACGCTTGAGGAGATCCCGATCGGTGAACTGACAGTCTACCGGATTGCGCCGAACGATCTGCCGCAGTATTTCTGGGCGGACGGTGCGTGGGTCTTCTACATAACGCCGCACGACTTCACACCAGATGAGTGCTTTCAGATGATCGAGGCGATCCCGTAGGTTCTGTTGATGTTGATGGATAATTATATGGTTCTGTATGGGCAGCTACCTGACATCTCCGAGTATTTTTACCATTACCGGAAGCTGTGGGATGATTGCAAGCGTCGGGTTTCTGCTGGCCGCTTTAAAAACTATAGAGAGCAGGTTGCAGCGATAAACAGGTTCAAACGGTTTAAAAATCGAATAGAAGCTCAGGGGATTGTGAATGACTGAGACTGGGTCGACTGAATCGACTGGACCGACCGGATCAAGAGAATCAACAAGATCAACAGAATCAATGATCGAACTCGTACACCTCTGGAAGACCTTCGGCGAGGGCGAGGCAGCTGTTGTCGCGGTTCGTGATGTGAGCCTGACGATTGAGCGGGGTGAGTTTGTATCGATCATCGGCGCATCCGGATCCGGCAAATCGACGCTCATGTACCAGATTGGAATCCTTGACACGCCAACTATGGGCGACGTCTACATCAACCGCAACAAGGTCTCTGATATGGGCGAGAACGAGCGTGCGAGGGTCAGAAGAGAGGTGCTCGGATTCGTGTTCCAGCAGTTCAACCTGATACCGACGCTAACAGTTCTCGAGAATGTCGAGATACCGATGGTGCTTCGGGATATGGGGGTGGATGAGCGAAAGGAGAAGGCAGAAACGCTCCTCAAATCGCTGGAACTCGGACACAGGCTCAATTATTATCCGAATCAGCTTTCGGGGGGTCAGCAGCAGCGGGTTGCGATAGCAAGAGCTCTTGCAAACAATCCCGAGATCATACTCGCGGATGAGCCGACAGGCAACCTCGATACGAAATCAGGAGCTGTTGTGTTCGATATCCTGAAGAGTCTGAACGATCAGGGAAAGACGATCGTTCTGATCACACATGACCCGGATCTTGCCAGGAAGACGAAGCGAACCATCCGGATGGTCGATGGGGCGGTCGTTTAGCGATTATGGCACGTATTGCGCACTCTACACCGCACATCCCATAACCCTACATCCCCACCACTCACGCATCCGAAAGATCACGCAGGTCACTCAAAGCAGCTTCAGCGCATCATCAACGCTTGTACCGTCGTGCACGATCGCTGCAATCGCCCGCGTCATCCGCGTGGGGTCATCTGCCTGAAACACGTTTCTGCCAGCAGCCGCGCCAGCCGCGCCAGCGTTGATTGCGCCGTAAATCATCTCCAGAAACTCGCGGTCAGTGTTCGTCTTCGGTCCTCCGGCGATCACCACAGGCACAGGGCATCCCCGAACCACGTCCTTGAATGACTCAGGGTCGCCAGTGTAATTGGTCTTGACGATGTCCGCGCCGAGTTCTGCGCCAGCTCGTGCCGCGAGCGCGACCACGGTCGGATCGTGCTGGTTGGGGATATTGCGACCTCGCGGATACATCATCGCAACGAGCGGCATTCCCCAGTAATCGCAGTCGTCCGAGACTGCACCAAGATATTCGAGTTGATCTGATTCGGTGTCTGATCCGATGTTGATGTGTACGCTCACAGCATCCGCGCCGAGCCTGATCGCCTCCTCGATCGTACATACCTGCACCTTGTTGTTCGGATCCGGTCCAAGCGACGTGGACGCGCTCATGTGAACAATCAAACCGATGTCGTGACCGTATCCGCGGTGTCCGTGCTTGACCATCCCCTTCTGCACCAGCACCGCATCTGCGCCGCCCTCCGCAACCTTATTTATGGCGTCTCCGATGTTTGCGAGCCCATTTATCGGACCTTCCGACACTCCATGATCCATTGGGATGATAAGTGTGTGTTCACTCTTCCGATCAATGATCCGTTCGATCCGTATCTTCTTTCCTATTTCTGACATGCTTCACCATTCCGAATCGCTATGTGTGATATTACCCAGTCCAGACATTATAAGTATTATCCGGTGCGGCAGAATCACGGCAGGAACACCTCCAAATCGAGAGAACTGCTGCGAGGCTTGTTATCGTTTTCTGATTGCCGCGATTTTTCCCGGAGCCATCACAAACTGATTATCAGCTCTCCCTCGCTCTGGTACTCCAAAAACAGTTCCGCGACGACATGCGACTCGATCATCTCGATTCCGGGTATCAGTTCGGACGCATCCATCCCGATAATATCCGCAGCAAGCTGGCAGCACATGAACTCCACCCCGAGCTCGATGCACTCCTCGATCTTTGCGTCATAGATGGGTGCGCCGCGGTGCTTTCCGTCTTTCCCGAGAACAACCCCCATAGGCCCCCATAAGATCACTATAACCTCAAGCCCCTTCTTCCGGTAGTATTTTGCAAAACGCAGCGTTTCAAGCGGGCTTGTGCTCTCGTAGACCATGTTCTTCAAGAGCAGGAGAACCCGTTTGACTTCAGGCATCGCCCTTCTTTTCCTTTATCGCGGCGTGCGCTGCCGAGATTATCGCCACAGGCACCCTGAATGGCGAGCAACTAACATAATCAAGCCCTGTTCGGTGGCAGAACTCAACCGACGCAGGATCGCCCCCGTGCTCGCCGCAAATCCCGATCTTAAGGTCTGGCTTTGTGCTGCGCCCCCTCAGAACTCCCATCTCGACCAGTTTTCCGACGCCGTTCTGGTCGATCGTTGCGAACGGATCAGACTCAAGGATGCCCTCTTCCAGGTAAAACGGCAGGAACTTCTCAGTATCGTCCCGTGAGAACCCAAACGTCATCTGGGTCAGGTCATTCGTCCCAAAACTGAAAAATTCCGCCTCTTCTGCGATTTCATCAGCTGTGACCGCAGCTCTTGGAACCTCAATCATCGTTCCGACCAGATACTCGATCTCTGTTCTGTAGCGCGCAATCACGTCTTCTGCGGTCTTGATGAGCCGCGCCTTTGTGAACCGCAGCTCGTTTATGTGCCCGACGAGCGGGATCATGATCTCAGGAATGACCTTGATCCGGTCACCCTGCTCATGCCCCTCCCCGGACCCGTCCTTCGCAAGCTCACATGCGGCTTCAAAGATCGCCTGCACCTGCATCTTGTAGATCTCCGGGTATGTGATCCCGAGCCTGCATCCACGGTGTCCGAGCATCGGATTTGTCTCATGCAGGCTCTGCACGGTGGTTTTCAGCTCATCCAGCCCAATATCCATGCTGGCTGCGGTCTCACTCATCTCTTCATCGGTCTTCGGGAGAAACTCGTGAAGCGGTGGGTCGAGCAACCGTATCGTCACAGGAAGACCTTTCATGGCTTTGAATATCCCGATGAAGTCCTCCCTTTGCATCGGAAGGAGCTTATCGAGTGCTTTCTTTCTCGATTCCTCGCTTCCTGCAAGTATCATCTGCTGCACGATCGGGAGCCGGCCCTCACCAAAGAACATGTGTTCTGTCCGGCAGAGACCGATTCCCTCTGCGCCGAACTCTCTTGCGACCGTACTGTCATGCGGGGTATCCGCATTCGTGCGCACGCCAAGTCTCTTCGCATCTTTCGCCCACTCCATGATCGTCTTGAAGTCGCCGGTCATCTCAGGGTCAATCAGGTCTGTTTTTCCGAGAATAACCTCTCCTGTTGTTCCGTTCAGTGTGATGAAGTCACCCTCGCTGACCGTGACCCCACCGACAGTGAAGCGTTTGTTCGCCTCATCCACAGCGATATTGTTGCATCCGACGACGCAGCACCTGCCCATGCCTCTACCAACAATTGCGGCATGGCTCGTCATCCCGCCGCGAGCGGTCAGGATTCCCTGCGATGCGTGCATCCCGCCAACGTCGTCCGGCGAGGTCTCAAGCCGCACCAGAATCACTTTTTCGCCATTTTCAGCCCATTCCAGCGCACTGTGTGATGAGAAGACCACTTTCCCGACCGCCGCGCCCGGTGATGCTGGCAAGCCCTTCGCGATCACCGTAACACTGGCATCCGGGTCGATCATCGGGTGGAGGAGCTGGTCGATCCGGTTCGGGTTGACGCGGAGAACCGCAGTCCACCTGTCGATCAAGCCCTCGCCCACCATATCAACGGCGATCTTCACCGCAGCCCGTGCAGTCCGCTTTGCGCCCCTCGTCTGCAGGATGTAGAGCTTGCCCGACTCGATTGTGAACTCCACGTCCTGCACCTCGCGATAGTGATTCTCGAGCCGGTCGCGTACGGCTTCGAGCTCTCTATAGATATCGGGCAGATCCTCCTTCAGCGTATCGAGCTTGGCAGGAGTCCGCAGACCCGCAACAACGTCTTCCCCCTGCGCGTTCATCAGATATTCACCGTAAAACTCGTTCTTTCCTGTTGCAACGTCTCTTGTGAAGCAGACGCCGGTTCCGGAATCGTCCCCCATGTTCCCAAAGACCATCATCTGGACGTTCACAGCGGTACCAAGGTCGTGCGGAATATTATTTAGATTTCTGTACGTTATCGCCCTATCCGTGTTCCATGATCCGAATACAGCGTCAATTGTCATTTTTAGCTGTTCCTTCGGGTCTGTAGGAAACTCTCTGCCGGAATCTTCCTTTATTAGTGCCTTATATTTTGATACAAGATCTTTGAGGTCGTTTTTATCGAGATCCGTGTCCAGTTCGGTGTTGCGGAGTTTCTTCTTCTCCGCAAGAATTCGCTCAAACTTGCTATGTTTCATCCCTAAAACGACGTTTCCGAACATCTGCACGAACCTGCGATACGAATCGTACGCGAACCGCTCGTTTCCCGTCTTCTTCGCAAGCGCTGCCACGCTTTCGTCGTTCAGACCGATATTCAGGACAGTATCCATCATTCCCGGCATCGAAGATGCCGCACCCGAACGTACCGATAGGAGGAGTGGGTTTTCCGCGTCGCCGAACCTTTTTCCGGTCATCTCCTCCAGTCGAGTGAGGTGTCTGTTGATCTCGTCCTCCAGGCCATCAGGATATGCACAATCGTTTGTGTAGTAATATCTGCACGCCTCTGTGGAGATTGTGAACCCCGGGGGCACTGTAATTCCAATATTCGTCATCTCTGCAAGATTTGCGCCTTTTCCACCGAGGAGGCTCTTCATTTCCACATTGCCTTCGGCTTTCCCGTCGCCGAAGAAGTAGACGTATTTTTTCGTGCTCACGTATCTTCCCAACCTTTAGACCTGTGGTGTATCGTGGTTTGTGTGTGTTGTAGGTTTTTAGGCATAAAATCTTTTCCTTTCGCGCGGTAGCCGCCACAACCCGGTGTTGGCAACCGTTTTTGGAAGTCGTTTTTCTGAAGTTGCGCCCTCTCCGGAGACGGATGAACGATTCTCCGGAAGGCGATTAAATCCATGACAAAAGAAAATGAGTTTTCGATGCCATCCTGGCGGCATGACCCTTACTTCTGAGCAAATCTCGATTCGAGCACAACAGTTATATTGAAGGTGCACATCAAAACTCTTGACGTTGGTTTTCCACGCGTGTTGAGAACCAACACAGAACAAGAAACCCGTCATTTCGGTGGATTACAAACCAACGTCATTATTTTATCATTTTACTCATGCGCATACTGAATTCGATGTACGGGCAGGCGATAGGCGATATGCTCGGCGAGCCTGTTGAGGGTTTGACCCGCGAGGAGATCGCAAGCAGGTGGGGCAGGATTACAGGATTTCGCAGCCAGCCCATCATTACGGATGACACCATGATGACGCATCTTGTTCTGCAATCGATTCACGAGCAGCAGTTGGTCGATCGCCGCCACATACTGGGGACTTTTTTCAAAAATCGTGCGCGCATACCGAGGATGGGACCGACCACATTACACGCGCTCTCAATGTTTGCGGCTGATCCTGATTTTACGCCGACAACAGGAACGACCGATGGCGCGGCGATGCGCGCTCCTGCGATCGCATGGCTCTTTCCCGCGGGTGCAGTCATTCAAAACACGATCGAGTCCTCGCTTGCAACGCACGGGGGTGATGTTGCGATCGCTGGCGCGTGCGCGATCGCGTGCGCAGTGTCAAAAGCGATCGCCGGGGCAGGGATCGAGACTGTGATCCGCGCGGGCATAAGCGGCGCAGGAGCGGTATCTGACGATCTCGCATCCCGCATCCGGGAATCGGTCTCGCTTGTGTCGCAGATGCCACTTTTTGATGTGATCGATCTCATCGGATGCGGGATTGAGACTGATTGCGCCGTGCCCGCCGTTTTTGCGATCATCGCAAACGACCATGATCCTGAGAATAGTGTGCTTGCAGCTGTCAATCTTGGCGGAGATTCCGACACGATCGCAAGCATGGTCGGCGCAATCACGTGGGGCATGTCAAACACGCACGCGCTGCCACGCGAATGGATTTTGGCATGTGCAGGTTCGATCGAGGAGATGATTCTGGAGTCGTGGAGGCGCGTTCGGGAGTTTTGGGGTGGAGATTAATCTTCAATCCAATATCAATCGAGACCGAGCGCAATCATCAGCAGTGCCTTCTCCGTGTGCAGCCTGTTCTCTGCTTGATCGAGCACAACGGAATTGGGACCGTCCAAAACCACACCAGCGATCTCCTGACCGCGATGCGCAGGCAGGCAGTGGAGCACGATGCAATCGGGATTCGCATGATCCAAAAGTTTCTCATCGATCTGAAACCCGGTAAAATCCTGCAATCTCTTCTCCTCTTCCTTCTCGTCACCCATCGAGACCCAGACATCGGTGTACAGCACATCGGCTCCGGTTGCAGCCTCGATCGGGTCATGCGTGACCATGACATCGCAACCGAGAGCTCTTGCGCGCGACAGGATGCCGGAATCCGGTTCGTATCCGGCAGGACATGCTACATTGAGCTTCATTTTTGTGATTGCACTCGCTAAAATCAATGAATTGCAGACATTGTTCCCATCTCCGATCCACGCGATGCAGAGGCCCTCAAAATCGCCTTTCCGCTCCCGGATGGTCAGGAGATCGGCGAGCAACTGGCACGGATGTTCCAGATCAGAGAGCGCGTTGATTACAGGGATCCGGGCGCACTTCGCAAGCTCGCAGACCGTTTCGTGATGATAAACACGCGCTGTTATCGCATGAACGTATCTCGAGAGCACTCTGGCAGTATCGCAGATCGTTTCGCTCCTGCCGAGCTGGAGGTCACCTGCATTCAGGTACATCGCATGTCCTCCGAGTTCTGCCATCGCAACCTCTAAGGAGATCCTCGTGCGTGTGGATGGTTTCTCGAAGATCATGGCAAGACTCGTGTTTTTGAGCGGGTACGCGCTCTGACCGCGATTTTTCTTCAATTCCGCGGCTAAATCAAGTAGTTTGAGGATATCCCCGTATTCCAGGTCTGATATGGAGAGGAGATGCATCATCTAGTGGTAACCTCGCACCCATCCTCGGTGACGATCATGGTATGCTCTGCCTGTGACACAAGCGCGCCCGTAACCTCCCTCAGGATGGGATAATACTCGATGTGCCCGGATTTTACCAATTGTCTGAACGTGAAATCGATTTTATCTCCGGAAAACCATCTCTTTGCAAACGGGAGGGTTTTGTACTCCATCATCTCTCGTAGCAGCTTCCTCACTCGTGGGATGCGCGGAAGTACAGGGTTTTCTGTTGTCAGGTGGTATATCTCCCAACTCGACGCGTTTTTGACTTTTCCATCGCCATCAGTTGCGAACGGCTCGATTGCGATCACCTGTCCCTCACAAAGTACGGTTCCGCTGCGTGTAGGTATGTTCGGGATTCCTGGTGGGGCGTGCGTCTGGTATCGCAACAGTCCGTGTCCAGTGAGGTTTGAAATCGGCTTATACCCGAACTCGTGTATCGTCTTTTCGATTGCAGCACCGATCTCTGAGGTATCGACTCCGGCACGAACGACTCCGATTGCACTCTTGAGCGCAGCTTTTGACGCCTCCACAAGTTCCTGATGATCCGAAAGATCGATCGTTATGGCAGAATCAGCGATGTACCCATCGACGTGGACTCCGATGTCAAGTTTCACCATCTCCTCACCAAAAACCGAAGTATCGTCTGCGCCAGGGGTGTAATGTGCAGCGTCCGCATCTCTTGAGAGATTGCACGGGAACGCAGGAGCTCCGCCAAGATCGCGCGTCAGATCCTCCACAAAGACTGCGGTTTCAAGGACGCTCGCTCCAACAGTTATTTTCTTCGCGGCTTGTTTTCGTACCTCTACAAGGATTTTCCCGGCACGCCGATACTTCTCGATCTCTTCGGATGCGTGACAAATATTTATCATATTATATTTACCCTATCTTGCTCACAATATCTTACCCACCATATTTATCTGTAAAAAAATAAGACCGCCCACGGCAAACCTGTGCTCTGGGCGGTACGGCGGTAAACGCCTGAATCCGGAATTTTATTCCAGTTTCAGTATGTCAAGTGCCCTGTTGATATCTTCTGCCTTGACGGTCTTCCTTCCAGCGTGCTTCGTCTCGATGATCGCTTCTTTTGCGATCTTTATACCGATCCTCTCGAGTATCTCGGTCAGAGCACCGCGTGCCGATTCGCTTACCCGAATGTCTCCGTCGGATGCAGTCCGTATAAGTCGCTCTACCGGAGCCAGTGGTATTATCTTCTTTGCCATTCGTTTATGCCTCCTTGTTTGGTCTGATTTAGTTCACAGTCACGATGCACATCTGATTTTGCACATCGACACCAAGCATGGAATTATGCACGGAATAGAACCCTATTCCATGACCATATCAATGCTCGATGTTGCTATGTACTTACTTTTTGAAATAAGTCCTATAAATACTTTTTGATCGGAATCTGGGAAATGGTGAAAAATATCTTCGAGAAATTGAATTTGTAATTTACCGACGTGGTGAATCATCGGGTATGAAGATTCATAGAATACATTCATAGAAACAATCATAAGATATTGGGTGTATTGTGGTCTGCAATGATGACTGTAACAGGACTTACACTGAAGAATCCGACGGTGCTTGCCGCTGGCATTCTCGGAACCACTGGCGCATCGCTGTTGCGGGTTGCACGAGGCGGGGCGGGCGCGGTCGTCACAAAGTCCATCGGCTGCGCCCCGAATGCAGGACATCCGAATCCGAGCATGGTTGAGACCGAATGCGGATTCTTGAATGCGATGGGGCTTCCGAATCCCGGGTATCGGAACTATCGGGAGGAACTGTCAGTCGTAAGAGGTGGGCGTGGGGCTGGAGGGGTGGGAGGGACCGGAACCGCGGAAGTTCCTGTTATTGCGAGTGTCTTTGGCGCGGACGCCCGCGAATTCTCAGATGTCGCGTCCGGACTCTCTGATCTCGCAGATGCGATCGAACTCAACCTCAGCTGCCCTCATGCGGATCGGTATGGCGCGTCCATCGGAATTGACCCCGCTCTCGTTTTAGAGATCACATCTGCGGTTAAGGATGTCGCTCCTGTTCCTGTATGGGTGAAATTGACGCCGAATGTGACCGACATAACTGAAATTGGGCTTGCCGCAGAGGAAGGAGGTGCAGATGCGGTTGTCGCCATCAATACTGTGCGCGCGATGGCTATCGACATCGAATCAGGTGTTCCGATATTGGGAAATCGATTCGGCGGGTTGTCAGGTGCTGCGATAAAGCCGATCGCTGTCAAATCCGTCTATGATCTGTATGGCGCGCTCGATATCCCGATAATCGGAGTCGGCGGAATTTCGTGCTGGCAGGATGCTATTGAGATGATTTTGGCTGGCGCATGCGCAGTTCAGATCGGTTCTGCGGTGCATAACGGAATCTCCGTCTTCAGGGATGTTGCAGACGGGATCGCGGAGTACTGCCATGCGCATGGCTGCACGGTTGATGAGCTCTGCGGGATCGCGCATCAGAGGTGAGGTTGGAATTGGAGATCGAATCGGATATCTCGTGGTTCCGATGCAGGCAGTACGCGATTACGCAATACGCAATAACCAATAACCAATACGCAATAACCAATAACCATCGCAGATCAATACAGGCACATGCTTCAGCGCATCTACGAACGTGTCTACGAAGATCGGCTGCGCTCGCGGATCGTTCGGCACGATCTGCCGGTCGGGATCACGCTTATTCTGACAGAAAACGATCTTCTCGCACCAAAAGGCGTCAAGCGACTGCGATCATTTGTTTCGTGGTGTGCGGACATCGGTATCGGATCGCTCATCGTTTACATCGCTGTGGTTATGGGTGAGCCTCTGGTGGATGGTGCGACCTCGCAGATCATCGACCGGTTGACCGGAACTGATCTGGTTGCAAGAATCTATGCCAGAAACGATTCCGGCGTTGCGATATACCCACTCGGAGAGTGCGATCCGAAGAGGGCTCCGAAGGTCGATCTCGAGATATCGATCGGGTATGGCGGGAAACTTGAGCTTACCGATGCGATAAATGCCATTTTGAGGAAAGTTGAGAGCGGAGAGGTTTCTTGTGCCGACATCACCCAGGATATGATCGAATCTCACCTGCTCTTCAAGCACAACCCGGATCTGGTCATCCGTGCAGGTGGGAAGCATCTGACTGATTTTTTGATATGGCAAACAATTTATTCTGAACTATATTTTACGGATGTGAATTTCACTGACATGAGGCGACTGGATTTTCTCAGAATAATACGGGATTATCAGAAGCGGCAGCGGAGGTATGGGCAGTGAAGATCAAGAACAGACACAAGGGCGCGTGCGTAAGGTGCACACAACAAACACCCCATGAAAAATCCGGCAGCTATGAAGGCATACATCCTTGACATCGACGGCGTGATCTACCGCGGAAGCGAGGTGATCGAGGGCAGCGTCGATGCGGTCAACCGACTGATGGACTGCGCGGAGGTAATCTTTCTCACGAACAACTCGACCCGCAGCAGAGCCAATGTTGCAGGAAGGCTGAGCGCATCAGGCATCAGGTGCGCCGAAGACGATGTGATCACGGCAGGATACGCCGCGTCTCGTTACATCAGGGAACGATACGGCGCAAGCACGGTCTATCCGATCGGTGAAGCGGGTTTGATCGACGAACTTGAGGCAGCAGGGCACACGATCAGCGAGGATGCCGATTTTGTCGTTGTCGGACTTGACCGCGATTTCAATTACGAGAAACTGCGAATCGGTCACCGAAACATCGTTTGCGGTGCAGTCTTCATCGCAACGAACACTGATCCGGTTCTCCCGACTGAAAACGGCTTTGTTCCGGGCGCAGGCGCAATCGTGAGCGCTATTGAGACGGCATCCGGGGTGCCGCCGCTTGTGATCGGCAAACCGAACCAGCCGATTCTGGAGATTGCGCTTGAGCATATCCGGGTTCCTGCGAGCGAATGCACGATCGTTGGCGACTGCCTCGACACAGACATCCTTGCAGGAATCAGATGCGGCATGAGGGCTGCGCTCGTTCTATCAGGTACAGAGACGCTGGAGAGCGTCAGGCGGTCTGAGATTACGCCTGACTCTGTTTTTGAGAACCTGTCTTCCCTGTTACGGAGAAACGGGGCTGCGGGGGACGATCGATGCTAGTACTGCTGAGCGAACTGATCGACGGGCTGGTCGCAAACTACGACATCAACCTGAAATACGTCGAAACCGAGACCGCGGATCCGTCATCGTATATCTATGTCTTTACCGCGTCCAGACACGCTGATCTGTACATCAAAACCCGGAGCGATCAGAAAGACCTGGCGAGGCTCCTTGTCAGGCATGAGATCGCACATCTCTTGCACATCAACGACCTGATCGCGGGATACCGTGAGATCACCGAGGTAACGAAGCTGAGCGATGCTGAATTCTTCAGCGGCGCGTATCTGGACGCTGACATCGTGCATTTTGCAACGAACGTGATCTCGGATTACGCGATCAACTGCGAGCTGGGGCTGGACACGGACGCGTACGAACCGATGGACGCAGCACTACTGAAATCGCTCGCAGAGTCAAAGAGCGAGGATGCGTACACCGTTTCTACGTTGATCCTCCTGTCACGGCATCCGCACACCTTTCCGGCATCGATCGAGGATCACCGCGGCGTAGGCGGTGTGGGCGTCGCAGGTGGTAGCAGCGACGTGGGCGGCGGTGGCGGCGGTGGCTGCGGAGACGATGAGGTCATCGGCGAGATCTGCAAACTCGCAGCGTCCGAGCGGTTCGGGCGCCTCACCCGCCTCGTAGCAGGTGGTGCGGAGCATCTCACAGAGAGGCGGTTTACTGGTTTCGTTGAGTCGGTCTCTTCTCTTGCTGGCGAACTGAACGCGGTCTGGCGGTCGGATAACACGCCGTGGCGGATGATGAAGAAGAACGCTGATGTGATTCACGAGCGCACGCCGCAGTACATCAAGCAGGAGAAGTTCTGCGAGTTTGCGCCGGAGACGCTCGCCCAGAAGATCGAGGGAAAGAGCGTGGGCGAGGGCGAGGGTGGGCTTTCGTTTGAGGAAGCCGAATGCGCCGGGCTTGCGCAGGAGCTGAAACTGCCGTCGCTTCTTGAGCGCGGGCTCGGGATCGAGAGACCCAGACTCATAACGCGGTACCGGGGGGTGAGCACGTCTTTGACCGACAAGAAACGCCTGATCCTCTTTGATTCGAGCAATATGTGGCTCGAGCGGGAACTGGAGAAGCGAAAACAGGTCTGGGTTCTCGTTGACACCTCGTCGAGCATGACCAAATCGATAACATCAGCAAAGGTTCTGGCAAACACGATCCACAAATATTTCAAATCGAAGACGAAGCTGATCGGGTTCGATGCGGGCGCGTACCAGCTCGACATCGCTGCGCTGCGACATGCAACAGCCTGCGGCGGAACCGATGTGAGTTCGGTGATCTCGCACCTCAAGATGAAGTATGACGACCCGATCATCCTGATCAGCGACTTCAAGTTCCTGATCTCGCACTTCCATGCATTTCTCGGATCGGTCGAGCGGTACCGCCCGAGAGTGGTCTTCATGCCGACCGATCAGGAGAGTATGGTGCGCATCAGTTCGCTTATGTCGTCGTGGAAAGGGAATCTCAGGTATCTGGTGGTGTGACATGGGGGTGGCTTGGTCGTGTGGCTGCTTGAAACCGCTCACGGGCAGAGAGAACAACGAGCCGCTCCCCCGGGCACCGCACGCTCGCAACCTCACGCACGGCGAATCCCGACAGTCCCATGCGCTCGCGCACACCGGAAATCCCGTCAAGCGAGGAGACCAGCAGGAGGATACTACCACCGTCAGCGAGAAACGCGGGCGCATCCTCGATGAACCGGTTGATCGTGGCGCACCCGTCGTCCCCGCCGTTCCATGCGTAATCGAGCCAGCCGCAGACGCGCTCGTCAGGCGCGGTTGGGAGGTACGGCGGATTGAAGACGATCAGATCAAATCTCCCCGAAAGTCCCGCGAAGAGATCCGCACGAACTACCTGCACACCGTTTCTCCTCGCGCATGCGACCGCATGAGGGCTGATGTCGGTTGCTGCGTAGAAGTGCATGGGCGCATGACGCATCATAGCCGACGACACGATCCCGGATCCGGTGCCGATCTCAAGGATGCGCAGCATTCGTTTGTGCCCGTCTCTGTCGATTGCGTCGAGTGCCGCGTCGATTATGAGGTGTGAGTCCTCTGCGGGTTCGTACACGTCCTCTGTGGTCAGGATTTGCAGTCCGGGATGTATATGGTCTTCTGTCAAGTTCGCGACTCCGGACTCTACAATTTAATGCAACTAAAACTTAAATTTGATGCGGAGCATGGATTGGGGTAATTGATGATTGAAATGCGCAGCCCCGGAGAGGAGCTGCGCCACCCACGCGAACGGATTCTTGAGAACAAAAAATACGTGGTAATTCTATGGTTGGTGCCACATTGATATATGTGTATTTGTGAAGGGTGTGCCACGAGCATGTCATCATGATGGTAATTTGGTGGCAATTTGGTGACAACACGATGTTGGGGATGACAATTGGACAACCGCATCAGGGGGGTTGTCATTGCGCATGGACGAAGAAAACCCCACATATCAGTTGGATGCGGTACATAAAAGAAGGAGAAGTGCTCATGTCCTTTGACATTTCTGTATATGAAAAACGAGACTTTTTGTTATCTTCCGGGACGATTTGAAAAACCGCAGAGAGCGCAAAGTGACGCAGAGTAAAATAACGACGCTCTGCGAACCTCCGTGCCCTCTGCGGTTAATCTTTTTTGCAATGATCCATTTGTCCGGAATAAATTAAAAAGTCACCGAAAAACAACTAATTCGCGAAATCGAAGAGACGCTACACGAATGTCTGCCGAACCTGTGCATACAGACTCACGACTTCCCGCTTCCGAAAAACTTCGAAAACAGACTGCCGGTCTTCTTCTTTTCAGGAGCTTTCCACTCCTCCATACCATCCTGCCCCTCACGTTCCTCTTCTGGCTTTGTCTCAAAATTAAACAGCGGTTCAGTCGCAGTTCGCACTTCTTTTTGCTCTTTTTGCTCGCTTCGCTCCCCAGGCTCGGTAACAGAGACCGAGCCGCCGCCATGCCTGCTCTTCCGTGCGCGGATCTCGACTATTATCGGTCGCTCGATGTCGCCGCTCACAACCATCGCCACCCCGGGAGGCAGCCGTTTGATCTCATCCTCTGCTTCGACACTGATTCCTTCGAGTCCTTTCCTGATCGCCTGCAGATCGTTCGGATTCGTGACCTTCAGGATGATCTGGGTGTTGCACTGCGAGAGCACGTTCTTGTCGATCCTCGCCGGGCGCTGGGAGATCACCATCATGCCAAGCCCGAACTTCCTGCCCTCTGACGCAATCGTTCGCAGTATGTCGGTGCTGACCATCTTGCCGAAACCCTTCTCAGGGCAGTAATTGTGCGCTTCCTCGATGACAAGCATCATCGGAGGGATGAGATTGATCTTCCGTGCCTCGAAAAGCTCCTCGCAGAGCCGTGCAACGATCATCGCCTGCATATCCGGCACAACGCCTTTCATGTCAATTATCGACCCCATTCCCGATTGAACCAGTTCCTGAACCTGGGTTGGATCTTGAGAGAAGATCTCCGCATCCCGAATCGATTCAAGGGTGCTCAAAACGCCCCATTTTGCATTGCTGCTGCTGGTTCCCACCTCGAAGATGATGTCCTCGATCGTGTATCTGCTCTTCTCTGCGCGTATCTTCTGTATCGCTTCGTAGATAACGCCCATCTGGGTTCCGGACTGGATGCCAAGAATCCGTGAGAGGTCTCCTGCCTTAAGATTGACTCCATTGAGCCGAAACACCCGGTCTGCCCCTGGATTCAGTACCATGTCCGCAGGCGTGTACGCGGTCAGCCGATCTCCGTATCCGGATGGCGATATGCCGAAGCGCTCGAAGTCCCCCTCTGTTGCTGGTTCTCGGAGTGAGGTGTACTCGCCGTGCGGGTCGATTATCAGAAGGGCGATCCCCTGATCGAGGAGTTCCTCCATGATGACGCCCGCTGCATACGACTTGCCGCTGCCTGTGCGTGCGAGAATGCTTACATGTTTCTGCACGAGCGTGTTCGCATTGAGGTGCACAGGTATCCTCTGCCCCTCAAGGAGCCCGAGATATACGTTGCCGCCTCCGAGTCCGAGCGCCTCCGCGATCAGTTCCGGGTCAGCACGAAAGACCCGATCACCCGGGACGAACGGCGTTTTTGGTACCCTGAGGACTCTGTTCTGCCGCGATCCGATGACCATAGCCTTTGCAACCACCCGGTCGGAGCCCACATCGTTCCGTTTGTCCAGTGCGCTCGCAACCGTGATCTTTTCGTTTGATCTGGTGATCGCGACCACCTGAGCAAGCACCCAACCGTCGGATTCGTGCCATATCTTGATATAGTCCCCCTGCAACGTCCGGGGCTCCGAAACCGCGAATCTGAAATCCGCAAAGCCTGTTTCGCCGAATATGGTACCGATCGAATCTATGGGCATGTGATAATCCCTCTCACGCCCGTTATCATAAAGGTTCG
>Ga0190315_1000571_pt1 | contig 17782 bp, 17 predicted proteins | sample 48701101_MG_FD_161673 | JGI IMG/M metagenome (GOLD analysis project Ga0190315, IMG submission 161673) | Hydrothermal vent sediment bacterial communities from Southern Trench, Guaymas Basin, Mexico - 4870-11-0-1_MG | ecosystem: Environmental > Aquatic > Marine > Hydrothermal vents > Sediment ...
CATACGCGGGGTTCGGGTACGTGCCGCGGTACGGGATGGAGGATGGGCTTAGGGCGACGATCGGGTGGTTCAGGAGGGGGGCTGAACATGGAAAGTAATGCCGCCGTCTGCATCGTCGGACTTGGGTATGTGGGACTGCCGTTAGCAGAGGCATTTTCCAGACACATCCGGGTGATAGGCTACGACGTGGACAAGGCGAAGGTAGCAGAGTTGAACATGGGCGAGGGCGGTATAGAGTTTACAACAGATGCCTCCCAGATCAAAGAAGCGGATTTCGTGATAATTGCAGTCCCGACCCCGGTAACGAAAGCTAAGGACCCTGACCTGTCGTACGTAATGTCCGCTGCAAGGACGATCGGTCAAAACCTGAAGAAGGGCGCGATAGTTGTTCTGGAGTCCACGGTGTACCCAGGAGCGACAGAAGAAGTTGTTAAACCTATTTTAGAGGAAGAATCCGGAATGCGATGCGGCACAGACTTTAAGATCGGTTATTCGCCAGAGCGAATCAACCCCGGCGACGAGAAGCACACTACAGAAAGCATAACAAAGATCATCGCTGGCATGGATGTGGACTCCGCTGATCGTCTTGCCTGGCTGTACGGTCTGATCACCAGTGTTTACAGGGCGAAGGATATAAAGACTGCCGAAGCTGCAAAGGTGATCGAGAACGTCCAGAGGGACCTGAATATAGCGCTCATGAACGAACTGACCCTCATCTTTCACAGGATGGGACTCGACACCAGAGCCGTCTTAGAAGCTGCCGGGACGAAGTGGAACTTTCATCGGTACACGCCCGGACTGGTGGGCGGACACTGCATCCCGGTCGATCCGTATTATCTGGTGCATAAGGCAGAGGAACTCAGGTACCATCCGCAGGTGATCCTTGCCGGGCGTGCGATCAACGATTCGATGCCCGGGTATGTTGCTTTGATGGCGATAAAGGGCTTGAATAATGTCGGAAAGGTGATAAAAGGGTCGAAGGTTCTGATCATGGGTCTGACGTACAAGGAGAATGTACCTGATACGAGGGAATCTCCTGTGCGGGAGATTGTGAGGGTACTTCTGGAGTTTGGTGTGACTGTGTATGGGTATGATCCACTGCTCAGTGATGCGATGATCGAGGGGTTTGGTGTGAAGGCTCTGGATGATCAGGACGGGAAGGTTGCCTGTGTGATTGTGACGGTGGCGCACGATGAGTTTAGGGAGATGGGGCTTTCCGATATGGCGCGGTTCATGGCTATGGGTGAGACGCCGGTGCTGGTGGATGTGCGGGGGATGTTTGACAGGGAGGATGCTGAGCGGAGGGGGATTTATTACAGGAGATTGTGAGCCGCAGATATGTGTTTTGCATTTACTATGTGTGCGGCGGTGAACCGCGTGGTCGCAGTGGTTGTGTGTGATGGGGGTATCGTGCGATTCACTGATTGCGATAGGCGGGGTTTGCATGAGTGACAGAGATCGGCTGGATGAATCGCTCAGGACGATTGCGAAAGGGGCGGGAATCGGGTTTGTCGGGACTGCGATCGGGCTGGGGTTTGGGTTTTTCACAAGAATTGTTATTGCGCGGTTTCTTGGTCCTGATGAGTATGGTCTGATCTCGCTGGGTTTTGCTGCTCTGAACATAGCAGTAATTATCGGGCTGTCGGGACTGCGAACAGGAATTGTTCGATATGTTTCATATTACCGGGGCAAACGGGATGATGCCAGAATAAAAGGCACAATCATCTCGGCTTTGAAGATCAGTCTTCCGTTGAGCATTGCTGTAGCGTGTTTGTTATTCTTCAGCGCAACGTGGCTTTCTATTGATATATTCCATGAGCCCGGTCTAATACCGATCCTGCAAATATTCTCTATTGCGGTTCCATTCTGGGTGCTGGCGCAGATATTCCTGCCGGCTACCGTTGGGTTCCAGGATGTGAAATATAAAGTATATACAGAAGATATATTTCATAATTTATTTAAACTGGTAATGATCAGTATCTTCCTTTACTTCGGGTTTGGCGTAATAGGCGCGACATTTGGCTGGCTACTTTCAATTATGGCGATGGCGGTCATGGCGTTCTACTATTTAGAGAAAAAGGTGTTTCCACTACTTAATACAAAAATAAAGGCAGTATCTACAATGACTGAACTTCTTTCTTTTTCAATCCCGCTAATTTTTGCAGCTGCGGCAGGATTATTGCTGGGATACACGGATACATTGATGCTTGGCTACTTTTACAATGCCGACGAAGTTGGGGTGTACAATGCCGCATTACCAACAGCGGGGCTGATGCGGGTCGCATTGGGATCGTTTGGGGTCATCGTCATGCCGGTTGTCACTGGATTATATGCACAAAAGAGGTGTCCTGAACTACGAAATATCTATTTTACCGTTACAAAATGGATCATCGCCATTGTTTTTCCTGGTTTTCTCCTCATGCTTTTGTTTGCAAAACCGATTATGTGGATTCTTTTTGGATCAGATTATGTTGCCGGAGCGACTGCCCTTGTCATACTGGCATTTGGATACCTCGTTACATCCGTATGCGGTACTTCCGAACGTATTATCATTGCAGCCGGAAAAACCAGGATAACAATGTGGTGCATTTTCTTCGGCTCATCAGCAAACTTTCTTCTGAATCTTTATTTGATACCGATCTACGGAATAAATGGGGCGGCAATCGCCACTGCGATGTCTTTTATTCTTATGTATCTTTTGATGCTTTTATTTACATATAAACTCGAAAAGATGCAGCCGTTCAGATCGAATCAATTGAAACCCGTTATCGCAGCCAGCATTGCTTGTTTACTGGTGTATGGCATAACGGAATATTTGCTTGCAGCCACTGCGTTTGTTCTGGTTTTGATGTTTGTTCTGTTCATCGGGCTTTATTTTGTACTGTTGCTGCTTATCAAAGGATTTGATGAGGATGATCTGATGATAATGAGGGCGATAGAAGAAAAGACAGGGATGAGGTGGGAACTGGCAAGAAGGATTGTTGGGAGATTTTTGTGAAATCGCCCCATTGATTTACTGAAGGATTCTTCTATTTCCGACAGACGCAAAACATATACGAAAACAATTCATTTTGGTATCGCTTTCGTTTGAGAAATGGATTGAAACCAAATAAACTGGAAATGTTGAATAGATACCTAAAAGGTAGCACTTTTTTAAACCAAATTTGGTATATTTTTCCATACAAAAGAAAATGCAATAAATCACATGCCTGAACCAATTCGACATCGGCGAAGTATTTTTCAAGCAACGCTTCGAATTCACTTGGGAAGAATTCATAAACATGCATGGGATCTAACGGTTTTTCGGTGTATTTTATTGGTGTACCGATAATCAAAAAGCCTTTCGTCTTAAGTAATCTATTTACTTCTTTTAAAAAAGTTTCTGGTTCATTCAAATGTTCGATAACATCTGAGGATATGATTATATCAAACAGCCCATCCTTAAAAGATGTGTCATAAACACCTTCTGTTCTGAAGAAAAATTCGTTTTTCACACCTTTTTGCTCAAATTTGTTTATGGCCGCCTTTACAGCAGCATCTGACAAATCTACACCATATAACCCAATATCAGTGTTTTTAATGCTTTTACTTAACAAGTAGAGTAGCACCCCATCCCCACAACCCATGTCTAAAATCCTGATATTTTCTTCTGCGTTTCTGTAATAATTATTAATTAGTATCTTTACTTGGTCTAGAATAATTACGTATCTTGCATGAACAAAACTATTATATTCAAATATCCTCATTTTAGAGATTTGACGCCAATGGTAATCAGCACCCCGTGTTTTGTACTTTTGAAATTCTATTTCGTTCATTTTTTAAGTATCCTTGCTAATTTCTTTGCAATAAAAGAATACAACTCAATTTCAATTGGAAAACTAAAATTCTCTTTTTCCAATCGATAATTATAAAGCATATAAAGGATTTTTAAGTCAAGCCTTGGGTAAACTCGTGCTCTACCTGCACGCATAACATAGTTCACCAATGTCTTCGCTTTTTCAATTTCAGGAACCCATGGTAGATCTAACCCTATCTCATATCGTTCTAGCGTGCCCCAATCCAGGGTCTTGTTGGGGGGTTGAAATCCATATTCAATTGCGATGTCATATAATGGGGCTCCAGGGTATGGAAGATAGAAACCTATCCTAGAATGAAACAACTCGGGAGTGTCGGAGTAATACTCCTCAAGTTTGTGCACGAATCGAACGGTCTGAATAATTCCATCCCATGTCTCAGTTGGAAATCCTATTACAAAAGAATAAGTTGCGGGTATTCGATATTTAGCCATCATCTTTGTAGCCATCTCAGTTTGAGCTACAGTGATACCTTTGTTTATGTATTGGAGAATTCTATCGGATCCACTCTCAGCCCCACTCATAACACATATGCATTGGCTTTCTCTGAGTTTATTTAAGAATGTCTCATTTGCCAACCTGTCAATTCTTACTTCACCAAACCATGGCAGGTCAATGCTGTGGATGATGTTGAATGCACGTTTCGTATTGACAAAAAAGTTATCATCGTTGAACCAGATGGCATCCACATCATAATCATTTTTAAGTTGTTCGATTTCAGATATGACCCGTTCAGTTGAGTGATAACGCATACGCCGATCGTTATCTACTGCAAGATAACAGAATGCACATCGGTACGGGCACCCGCGAGATGTGAGATACGAAATCATTCGCTTCGAATCTGCTCCGTATTCCTGATACTTGTTAAGATATCTCCTGATGTCGATTAAATGCCATGCAGGCCCATATTTATCGAGTTCTTCGATTTTTGGTCTTGCAGGATTTACTACTGGGTGATTGTTTTGTGTATAGGCAACCCCACGGACACTGTTGATATCTCTCGTCCCCCCTATAGATTGGGCAAGCTCAACGGTCGTTTCTTCTCCCTCACCAATCACTACAAAATCAATATAATTCTCTGAAACACATTGGCTGGGTAATACTGTTGGATGCACACCACCCCAAACAATTGGAGTTTCGTCATTGTTGTTTTTGATAGACTCACTTAATATCGCAGATTGTGTGGTACTGCGCCCCGTATTTACCGAACAACCTACAAATAGTGGATCTTTTTTTTCAATGATTTTTTTAAATTTCTTAAGGTCTTTGTCCAAAGAGTATAAGTGGGTATTATGCAATATTTGTACTTCGTAACCTGCTTTCTCTAAAGAATCGGCAACATATAACAGGCCGTATGGCGGATAGGTTATGTTGGTTGCATACGCGTCTATCTTTACTAAAATTATCATCAGGTACCGCCCTCTTTCTTAATAATTTCTTTACAGATAATTAGCCATTCCATCTTCTCTTCATGTCCTTTTATTTTCCTCACTGCTTGGTTGATTATTGGTAGACTTAAGAATTTGCCCAAATTTTTGTACTTCGCAGCCCCCAATGTAGACCCTCTACTGAAATGGCAAGCAAAAACCCCATCGTAACCTTCAAGATAATACTCGGCACAAATAAGATCTCTAAAAGGTCCCCCTTTATATTCACGCGTAATTCTCCCCTCTAAAATCTTGCACCAGTATCCATTCTCAAGGAATTTCCCCCGCATCTCCCATGCGGTATCCAATCCTGCTTTATAATCTTTGGGTCGCATATCTATTTTTAAAGACTTAAAAGTTTCAGTATCAAATAATGTTGCATAAACAGAAGGAAAATCGCTTGGCTTGATTGGGTTCTTTGTGGGCGGGCATCCTATAATCTTAACGTTATTATCAAGCTGACTCATTAGTATGTCATCCCATCCGTTCATCAAAAAGATTGCATCTGCATCCAAGATAACCCCATACGGAGTATCTATCTTTTCGATAAGCAGATTCAAAGCTTCTCCGTGTCCCATACTTCCAGATGTGGACTGTTTTCTAAAAAATAACTCAACATTGTCGTATCTACTTACGATCTTCTTCAATTTTCTTTTGTCAAGATAACGCGATCCATTATCACAAATAATTACTTTATATGCATTCTTTGTTAGTTTTTCTATTGCAAAGAGGCTCATCTCAATAAAATCAGACGTGTTATAATTTACGATTATCGCAGTCAATAGTTCCCCAGTCATATAGTTCCATCCTTCTTTGTAGCGATCACAAAAAATCCAGTCGTAAAAGAACTCATAAACTTTGAATTCCTGACAAAATTTGTTCGATCCAATTTTACTAAGAGGTCCATCAGTGGAAATGTCCAGTACAGAAGCAGTCTCAGCCGGGATTTGATGTTGAGTACATTCTGTTTGACCATGTAACACAAAACAGTAAAGTAGAGCCCTTGTTTTTTGATCGTTCTAATTTCGAAATCATTTTCCAACATCCTATTTAATTTATAATCAGTAAACCTCTGAAAGTCATGCGGATCAGCATGTATCCCAAAATTAAATGGCATCGATAGTATCAAAGTTCCGTCATCTTTCAAAACCCTTATAATCTCTTTAATGACGATTTCAGGATATTCAACGTGCTCCAGTAGTTCGGTGCACTTCACACAGTCGATAGTTCTTGACTTTACTGGCAACTTCTGTGCATCAGCCATAATGCTGGGCGAAAGTTCTCTGCTAATATCCAAGACGATCCACTTTACGTCATCCGGTCTTTTGAACCGTCCTCTTTTCCTACCACCGCCGATATCTAAAACAATGCCGACCATATATTCTATTGCACCCTCCAATTCCTTATCGAGCAGAATCCTCCGGTATGACCACATAATAGTATTACTCTCGATTTATCCCAATAAAGATTTCACTTCTAAAAAACACCAAGCAGATCATTTTCGATCTCATTGGCCATCGTTTTTCAGTATGCGGGCAAAATTCCAATTTTTCGATTTTCATGGATATCACCACCTGTGCAGACGGTGAGAGCATCTTCGGTACAACGTTCTCACCACGTTTTTGATTTGATTTGTTAGTTGTAATTGCATGTGACGATATCCCAACAGTCTATCCATCTCTTTTGGCCGATATTCTCCTTTTACATACAATTCATATACTTTATACATTATTTCATAATATTCAGTTGCAGTCTGTTCAATCGTGTTTACATCAATATTTTTCTGATACGTCTCGTAATTATTGGTAATCGTTTCAATGGCATTTAGACATTCTTCCCCCGTATTAAATGTTGTACCACTATTTTTAATAAGTTCTGGGTGACCCCCCTCATTTTTTACGACTGCCGGAAGCCCGCAGCTCAATGCCTCGATAAGAGAATTTGAACATGGGTCATTCTCACTAGCTGTAATAAAAATATCATGTTTCTTCAGTTGCTCGCTCAACTCTTTGCTTGAAAGTGGATTTATATGCTGTATGTTTGTAAATTTAACAGGACTGTTTCCAATAAAAGTAAAATCGTATCTATCGAAGTCTAGTGTTTCATCTAACCATTTGTATAAATGAAACCCCTTTCTCCAGTTATCTGACCAACTTGTAGCAATCAGTTTTATTTTTCGGTCAGCGGAGAATTCAATCCTGTTTTCTCTATTAAATACATTTGAATCTACACCATTGTGAATGATTTTTTCATATCGATTTTTATTACATCCAAGCTCCAAACATTTTTGATAGCTCCACTTTGATTGAAATATCGATATATCCGCTAAATTGTTGTTAATTAGAAAAATGTCTCGATCGAGTTCCAGATCATAATTTCTAATATAGAATATAGGACCATCAATTCTATGTACAAAAATCTTTTCAGGGTGTCCTTTTTTCAATTTTATTGCTGAATTAAGTTTGTGGTGGCTATTGAATAAAATAACATCAGCATCTTCTGGGGATTCTACATAACACCTCTTCTTTACAAAGCACTTTCGCAATGCCTTGAGGAATTGATTTCCGCCACCCCATGCTCCGTCCTTGAAATTATATAAGATATGTATTTTCATTCACTTCACAACCTCCTCATATATGGTGATATACTCGTCACTGATGCGTTCGACATTGAACCGGTGCATACTTGATTTTCCCGCCACCCCAATTCGTCTATTCAATTCTGTATCCTCCAGTAAAGCATTGATACTCTCCGCAAGCTGTACATGGTCCTTTGGCTTGCATAACAGTCCATTTTTTCCATTCTCAATAATCTCTGGAATCCCTCCAGTATCAGAAGCCACAACTGCTGTGCCGTATCGCATCACATCTAAAATTGCTATACCAAATGACTCATAGAGAGATGGCATACAAAAAACATCACAAATACATGTCAGTACGTCTTTTTCCTCGCCTTCTATAAACCCAATAAAATCAACATTATCCTGCATTCCCATTTTCAAAACCAAGTTGCGAATATGATCTTCATATTCCCCCCTGCAAGTCATCAGTAATCGCGTATCAGGATTTTTTTCCAGTACTATTGGCATGGCCCTGATTAAATACTCAAGACCCTTTATAGGACGCATTCCAGAAAGAGTGAGGATTGTTTTTGAATTATTGATATTGTACTTTTTGCGGACTTTTTCAATGGCTCGAGTAGATATATTCCGCTTGCCCGGCGGGGCTATATCATGAATTTTACATAGTCGATCCATCGAACTTCCCGCATCTATGGCAAACGGCATCATCGATTCGCTGACAACAACATGTTTATTGCATCTTCGTAACACTGCTTTGATTATCATGGCGTATATGGGATTCAAACGATATCCGTAGCCAATTTCCTTTATCGTGACAATATCAATCCCGTGAGATGTTATTACGATTGGAACATTCATAGAAAATGTAGCGATAACTGCATAAAACCCATCTGGGATAACTGAAGGAACATGAACCACATCAGGTTTTATATGTTGTATCGCTTTTCTAACTTTTATGATATTTAAAAAATGACTTTTTCCAAATTCAAGATTAACATTTTTAGGAAAACCGTTTTTTTGCTCAATGTATGCACTTGCATCATTCGGTGTGAGTAGGTAGACCTGTTCTCCATGTTCTGCTATTCCCTCAGCCAGCCATTTTACTTGATACTGTAATCCACCTATCGTGGGCAGAAATGATGATGTGAACATACAAATCTTCATTCTAACCACTTACCGTTTCAACGCCTTCCACCACCATCCATTCCCCGTATACCACCTTATAGTTTCCCTCATAGCACTCTCAAATCCACACTCTGTAGCCCACCCAAGTTCCTGTATCTTCTCAGTATTCAGCGAATATCTGAAATCATGCCCCGGTCGATCCTCCACAAACTTAATCAAACTCTCTGGCTTGCCCAACTCTTCCAAAATAAATTTCGCAATCTCTAAGTTTGTTCTCTCATTATCCGCACCGATATTGTAAATTTCACCCACTTCGCCATTCCTGAAAACAACATCGATCGCCCGGCAGTTATCCATAACATAGATCCAATCCCTGACGTTCAACCCATCCCCGTAGATCGGTAGGGGCTCATTGTGGAGTGCTTTGATGATCAGAACAGGGATCAACTTCTCAGGAAACTGAAAGGGTCCGAAGTTGTTTGAAGATCTCGTTATCATCATAGGCAGACTATAAGTCTTGTAATATGCCCGAACCAACAATTCAGCCCCCGCCTTGCTTGCGGAATAGGGTGAAGAAGGATCCAACATATCCCCCTCTTTGAACGAACCATCCACAGTTGATCCATACACCTCATCCGTGCTTATCTGGATATATCGATCAACCTCGTGCTGTCTTGCATACTCCAGCAGGTTATATGTGCCGATAACATCGGTCTGCACAAATATGCCGGCATCCTGTATCGATAGATCTACGTGCGTCTCTGCTGCAAAATTGAAGATGACATCGCAATCGCCTACTGCCTCAACATCGTTTCTATCGCAGATATCCCCTTTTATGAATGTTATCCTATCCCGCACATCCTGCAGGTTCTCTAACCTGCCTGCATACGTCAGCTTATCCAGAACAACGATCTCGTCATCGGGATATGTACCCAGCATATACCTGACGAAGTTGCAGCCGATGAACCCTGCACCACCTGTTATTAGGAGTCTCAATTACTCACCTCAACCATGTTTCAATCCGGGCGTAAGCCCCCAGTCATACGGGATCTCGTCAGTGTCCGGAGGCAGTCGATACTCATCCGGTTCCTCATAATTATATGGTAGTGTCGGGATGCTGACGAAATATGCGGTCTCTGTACCAACTGCCTTGAATCCATGGTATACGCCCGGTGGAACACTGATCAGTATCGGGTTCTTCTCGCCAGCAAATAGTTCCATCAGGACTTTATGAGTCGGTGAATCCTCTCTGGTATCGTATAGCGCAACCTTCATCATTCCGCGTACGCATGTGAAGTTATCGGTCTGCAACTTATGGTAGTGCCATGCCTTCACAACACCAGAGTATGCGGTGCTCAGGTAGACCTGTCCAAACTGCGTAAACATCTCGTCGTCGCATCGCAGGATCTCCATAAGCCAGCCCCGTTCATCAGGAATAACTTTCAGGTTTTTGATGCGGACGCCTTCAATAACACCCATTTTATCGTATCTCCTTTTTATTTTTCACGAGTTCACTTGCCTTGAAGAGTGACTCAAAGGTTCCTGCGTCACTCCAGTACCCTTCGACAATTGAGAAACTCATCTTACCATCTTCAATATATACATTATTCGCATCGGTTATCTCAAGTTCGCCCCGGTCAGAGGGTTTCAGAGTACGTATGATTTCAAACACATCATTGTCATAAATATAGAGCCCTGTAACCGCATAATTCGATTTAGGGTTCGTTGGTTTTTCTTCGATTGAACTAACACGCCCCCCTTCTATCCGGGCAACGCCGAATCTCTTCGCATCCAAAACCTCTTTTAAGAATATCTCAGCGCCACCTTTAAAATCATCGAATTCTTTCTTAAAACCGTCTTCAAAGATATTGTCCCCGAGTATTACTGCGATAGCCTCACCTTTTGCGAAGTCTTCAGCCAGCTTGAGCGCCTGTGCAATTCCACCTGCTTCTTCCTGTATTTCATAAGTTAACCTGACGCCAAACTCGGTTCCGGAGCCAAGGAGTTCAAGAAAATGTCCTGCGTGACCCCTGCCGCTGACAATCATGATGTCTGAAATACCCGCATCGATCAATGTCTGCAATGGGTAGTAGATCATCGGTTTATCATACACCGGAAGCAGATGTTTATTTGTGACTTTTGTGAGTGGGTACAGGCGTGAGCCTGAGCCACCCGCTAATATAACTCCTTTCATTGTAGTTCCCTCATTTTTTCTAACGATTCTTCAATGGTCAATGGCTTTTCAATATTTGAAATCTTTGAAACGTCAAGAGACGAATCCGCTGGTCGCGTTGCGATCCAGTTCAACTGGTCAGATGTGATCGGTTCGATCAACTCAATATTCATATCAAATATTTCCGCAATCTTGATCGCAAAATCATATCTGCTTATACGCTCACCACCAGATATATGAAAGACTCCGTGTTCATCTCTTTTGATTAGTTCAATGAGCATATCAGCAAGATTATCTGCCAGTGTCGGACTGTTGAACTGATCGTTCACTATTCTTATTCTGTTTCCTGCCATCAGTTCATCCAATGCCCATGTCACAAAATTAGGTTTTGCATGATTCCAGCCATATAAAACAGATGTTCTGGCAATCACCCAGTCATTGCACGTACTTTTCACAACATGTTCTCCTTCCAATTTCGTTTTCCCATAATAATTTATCGGATTAGTCACATCTCCTTCTCGGTACATACCCTTCGCGCCATCGAATACATAGTCCGTTGAAACGTAAACAAGTTTAGCACCAATTTCATCAGACGCTTCCGAAACATTTCGTGTTCCAGCGACGTTTACGTTATATGCTTCGCTCCTATGAATTTCACAGTAATCCACGCCAGTATGTGCGGCAGTGCATATAATATAATCTGGATTCAGTTTTTTAATCAGCCTGGATGTAAGTTTTTGGTTAGTTATGTCCAATTGGTATAACATAGTGCTTCGCAGATCCACTGGATTTTTATTATAGGTATTAATAATCTCAAACCCGTCTGATGCTATCTCAACGATTCTGCTTCCCAGAAGACCTGTGCCGATTATCAACAGTTCATCCATAATTCACACCAACAACCGCCCATATCTCGCTGAATTGAATGCTATAATTCTGAATCCCTAATCCTACTTCTTCCAATTCTTCCTCAAAGCTTTCAAGCGTGTATTCAACATAATGCTCTTTATCCAGCCGGTAATCCAGTCCGAGCTCCTTCTTATATATGGTTATCCAATCCCTGTTTATCATGGGAACTCGTATCAGAAACTTGGGTGCCATCTCTCTTAAGCGTTTTAGGAATTCCACTCTCTCGTCGATATGTTCCAGAACATTCGAGAGAATGACCACATCAAATCGTTCGTCTGGCAGGTCGCTCAACACGTTCCCACAGATATACTTTATATTCCCTCTCGAATATCTCTGCCTTGCAAGAGATATGCTCTTCTCTTTTAAGTCGATCCCCACAACTTGTCCCGCCTTCCTTGCAACATCATACGTCAGCGCGCCATTCCCGCATCCGATATCCAGAACGGTATCACCATCGTTCACATTATCCACAAAAAACGCGTGATAATTCATTATCCGGTGTTTTGGGTGCAGGTTCTTCTCGGCTGGTGTTGCTGCAAGAAACCCTACCGCCCTGTACGAGAATGAATGACCCCATAAAAGAATCTTTATGAGAACCTTGGTCAGTTTATCACTGCAGAAGACCAGTTTTCTTGCCGGTGTCGCTATTTTTTCCATTCCCATATTTCAACGATCCTTAAGTATTGCCAGATTCACCAGTCACAACGCTGTTAGCAGACTTAACTCCTTTGTAGCCAATGATTTCACACTGTAATGTTCAACAATCGTTTCTCTTGCATATCTACCCATTCGTCCCCTCAACTCGTCACTTTCCAGCACATTCATTATTGCCTCTTTCATCGATTCAGCCGAAGTATCACATAGATAGCCATTTTTCTTATGGTTTATAACTTCTTTTATTCCTCTGACGTCTGTGCCTATTACTGGCAGTCCACATGCCATAGCCTCCAGTAATGTTTTCGGATTGCCCTCATATATTGACACAAGCACGAAGATTTCTGATCTGTTGAGTTCCAGCGGCAACCGTTCGTTTGGGATAACACCAAGAAACGAGACGTTTCCGATCCTTTCACTCTCTACCTTAGTTTTCAGGATCTCTTCATAAGGTCCTTCGCCGATCAGTACAAGTTCGACATCGAGGGTTTTTACCGCATCGATCAAGTTAACCAGATTCTTCTCCCTGTCGAGCCGTCCAACAAAAATTATTCTATTTTTTTCCTTTCCGGTGGTTTTAGATGGCTTGAAGGCATCCGTATCCACATAATTAGGGATAACCACCACGCGCTCCGGATTTAATCCGTACTTTTCAATAACATATTCTCTGGTATGTTGGGAGGTCACCACGATCTTATCTGCAACTTTATAGGCGATAGGTTCAATTAAAGACGCTATAATGATCTTAACCTTACTTTCTTTCTTCTCTTGTAGGGTTAACAACCACGGGAACCCCTGCCTCAAAATCAACCTTTTTTTGAACAGCATCTTTGCGATCACCGCCGTCCATGAACCCACCATCTGGTTGGTCTTAAAGAAATCAGCACTTTTGAGAGCGCGCCGGTGAATAAAAGGTGCTAAGAAACTGTACAGCAGTGTGCCTATGCCATGTTTATCGAACAGTATCTCGATATTATCGGCAAGAAGTTTCCTGTACTGAAGTTCATTTTCATCGCCATAGCTCAGGAAATAAATTTTATCAAGGTTTCTGGCAAGTTCATTGTATATAGCGATCTCTCGTGTCAGCATCCCACCCTTGTGCCACGCATCAAGTGACATTCCAGCAGTAAGGAATAGTACAAGCGTTTTATCTTTCAATTTTCCATCCACTGTCATCTCTCACAATTTTGGTTGTGCCAGGGTATAACAAGATTTATCATTGATCGGAAATACTCATAATGGGCATACATGAATATTATTGATATTGGTTGTGGTATGCATAAATACCCGGGCTCCACAGGGATCGATAAGATCGGGCTTGATGGCGTAGATATCGTTTGTGATGTTGAAGAGTCAGGGCTGCCATTCAGGGATGATTCGATCGATGTTGTGTACTCGCGCCATTTTTTGGAGCATGTCGATAATTTTGAATATGTCATAAAAGATATACACAGGGTACTTAAGCTGGACGGCACAGCAAACATCATTGTTCCGCACTTTTCAAACCCACTTGGTTATTCTGATCCAACACACAAACGATTTTTTGGGTATTATACTTTCGACTATTTCTGCCCCGAGCAATATCAGGGGCGGCGAAAGGTTCCGACATATTATGCTGATTTCATGTTCAGGATCATAGACAAAAAATTAGAATTCATTAGTACATATTTAAAAATATTTTGGATAAATTATTCAATCGCAAAGAAATTATCACTCAATTCTATGAGACGTATCTGGCATTTACGGTCCCCTGTCATCAGACACGCTATACGCTTAAACCAATAAAATGACCGATCCGGAAAAATCGTTGCACAACCCAAAAATAAGCGTCATAATGTCCGTATACAACGGAGAGGCGCATCTTACAGATTCGATAGCAAGCATCCTTGACCAGACATTCGCCAACTTTGAGTTCATCATCGTCAATGACTGCTCAACAGATAACTCACCTGAGATCATCCGAAGTTTCAGGGACGATCGGATCAGGGTGATCAATAACGAAAAGAACATAGGGCTGACCAAGTCATTGAACCGCGCCCTGAAAGTTGCGCGCGCAGAATATATCGCACGACAGGATGCAGATGACATATCTCTCCCTGATCGGTTCAAGCGGCAACTCGAGTATATGGAAGATCATCAGGAGGTTGCATTGCTCGGAACCAGCATCTTTGTGATAGGCAACGACGGAGAAATACTGGAGAAAAGAATTGCTGCACCAGATCCCGGTAAAACTCTTTTGCGAGGTAACCGGTTCTGCCATGGTTCTGTAATGATCAGGAGAGAAGTTCTTGACAAAACGGGACTTTATAACGAATTATTTAAATATTCACAGGATTATGAATTATGGCTGCGCATCTCAAAACACCACAAAGCAAGAAATTTGACCGAACCATTGTACAAATTAAGGTTCTACAGCGGTAGTATCGGAGCATCCAGGATCGTAGAACAAGCTATGTTTGTTATATTAGCACAAAAGCAGGCAAAAAATGGTTTAGATGCCGGAACGATAGATCAAATAAAAAATAGTGAATTTGAAAGGATATACCAGAGCTTCAGCAGATCCGAAAAGGTCAGATTCCATAATATAACCGCATACAATTATGTGCAGAACGACGATATGAAACTGGCAAAACAGGATTATGTGACCGTGTTCAGGTTAGATCCGTTCTGTCTCGAGAATAATCTACATATAATCGCTTCACTTGCTGGAAAGAGGGGAATATGGATGGTGGAAAATCTCTACCGTTCTTTTAGACATATTTTATATAAAATCATTAGATTGAAAATATAGATATCCAAATCTAACCTCTCAATGTTTTATAGACGTATCCGGTCCCGGTAGCAATTGTAAGCACAAATAAAAAGACAAACTGCTCGATCAGGGCAATGGATGGTGACCGCACCATCTCCCCGATCCGGTTCGGAACGCTCTCAACGATCAGATTTTTGAGAAAACTTTTCTCCTCTCCAAGTGAATCTGTCGATAACTTTTCCATAATTCTTTTCGAATACCCCTGCCAGAACGCCCGGTTCAGTAGGAACCGGATCTTTACCCGCTTACCAACAATTTTATGCTTGACAATCGCATCCGGATTGTACATAACCCCTTTTCCAAATCTCTGTTTCATCCGTATACACAACTCAGTCTCTTCCCCTTGAAACGCACCTTTCCTGCTCGCAGTCAAACCCAGTTCACTCTCAAATCCCCCGAGCGATCTGAGAACATCTGCCCTGAAACTGATATTGGATCCGAATGTATTCCTGACTTCGGTTATCTCTTCTGCAAATCCCCTGTGTGTCGCGCCGATCAACCAGTAGTACTCTTCAGGCAGGAAATCCATCTTCCCCCCGATCCAGAGGGGCACAAGTTTCCCGCCCGCTGCTATCGCACCATAATCTTCATACATGCGCACAAGTTCCTTAATCCAGTCCCTGTCCGCAACCGCATCATCGTCAAAAAACACAATCACCTCGCCGGATGCGACATCAACCCCCCGGTTCCTGCTTTTAGAGAGTCCCATGTTCTCATCATTCAGTATCACATCGTCCACCGGAACCTTATCGGCCACAATCTGCTCGTACAGCGCTTTATCCCCATCGACAACCACGATGAGCTCCAGATCCGTATAGGTCTGGGCAACCAGACTTTCGATGGCTTCCACCAGATCAGGATACCTATCGATTCGATGCGAACAGGTTATTACTGATACTAACATAATTTGTAAAAGCGAATCCCAAAGTATTATAAATTACCTGCATGAACAGTACATGGACAAGATGAGGTGTATCGATTGGTTGAAAAGAAAAGCATTGGAAATGAATCTGCGAAGAGGAGGAAAAGAAAGGAAAAAGGCGAAAAGAAGTTTTCAAAAACGGAACATCCAACAGCTCAACAGCTTAAAGAGCCGACCAAAATCAAACAGACTCCATTCGAGCGGTTGAAATCAAGCGCCCTTTATGGCGCGCTGCTCACAATCATCTTTGCGATTGCACTTTACATCCGCGCTGTACTTCCGTACAAGAGCGTATTTCTTGCAGACGGCACGATCAGGTTCGGAGGAAACGATCCCTGGTATTACATGCGGCTGGTGGATTACCTGCTCCATAACTATCCACATACATTATTCTACGACGCATACACCAACTTTCCTTATGGCAGCATCATCCACTATGGTCCGCTGTACCAACATTTAATTGCATTGACCGCAATCATTCTGGGACTTGGACATCCGAGCATGCATCTGGTTGATACAGCGGCTGCATACATCCCATCGGTTCTCGGTGCGCTTGTTGTCATACCAGTATATTTCATCGGCAAGCATCTGCACAACCGCGGCACAGGACTTCTTGCAGCACTGATCATCGCAACACTGCCAGGACAATTTCTATCAAGATCATTGCTTGGATTCACGGATCACCATGTCGCAGAGACGTTGTTTTCCACTGCAACAATTATGTTCCTGATACTTGCACTCAAGAGTGCCAGAGCACAGAATCTCACGTTCAAAGATTTGAGTCAAGACTGGCGCACTGTTAGGTATCCGGTTCTATATGCTGCGCTAACAGGCGTGGCGTATGCTATATATCAACTCTGTTGGCCCGGTGCACCGATGTTCGGTGCGATCATTGTGATTGCGGCGATCATCACTTATGTTGCAGAGCATATCCGTGGCAACTCTACTGAGTATATTACCATTGTTGGAGTGCTGGCATTTGGTTTGGAACTGATCATGATACTGCCGTGGATACACACCGACATGGGTTTTGACTCTGGTTATTACACATGGTTCCATGTGTTTGTTTCGCTGGTAGCGATTGTAGCACTGTTGTTGATGCAAGCCATATCAAAGGAGATGAACCGCAGGGATCTGAATCCATTCTATTATCCTGTGCTTCTGATTGTGATTGCAGTCATCGGGATTGGATTACTCAGCATCGTCTTGCCCACATTGTTTTCCACGATCGTGACCCTACCATCATCGATTTTTTCAATAAAAACAGGTGGTGCTTCGACCGTTGCAGAGGTGTCATCAATGCTCATGGGTCGCAGCGGACATCT
>Ga0190315_1000572_pt1 | contig 17780 bp, 7 predicted proteins | sample 48701101_MG_FD_161673 | JGI IMG/M metagenome (GOLD analysis project Ga0190315, IMG submission 161673) | Hydrothermal vent sediment bacterial communities from Southern Trench, Guaymas Basin, Mexico - 4870-11-0-1_MG | ecosystem: Environmental > Aquatic > Marine > Hydrothermal vents > Sediment ...
TTAATTCATCTCGTTCCTCAAAAGATAGCTGTACAATATATTTTTTAGCCATTATATTTATCTCCAGAAATTTTTTTATATTTAACCTTTTTTTACCCATCAAAACAACCTTGACAGTGTACTAGTAACCCATTCCTGATCCAGCCCTTATTTTAAAAACCAGTTTTGTAATGTACTTTTGAACTTGTTAAAGGCTTCATCAGTGCATCGTCCAAAACTCACTTTTTCAGCCAGTCGTCGATATAACATTGAAGAACGGGGTTTGCGTACTTGTTTCAAAACGACTTCCAGACTTTCTTTGGGTTTGGATGGCTTGAGTTCACCTTCCGGTAAAAATCCTTTTTTGATTAACCAAGTCTTTAAATCAGGTTGTTTGTTTTTCCAGCCTAATATTTCAGCAACATGAGGGGAATCGCTCCATACCCAAATTTCTAATTCTGGCTCTAACACTATAGCGGCAGCTTCTTGCCAACCAGAACGAAATAAATTGGCTTCTACTAGCTCTTCTAATTCTTGTCGAGTCAACCCTTCACGCCCACAGCCTTCTCTATCAAATAAAATCAATGCATGGCGATATTGATTTAAAGCGCTTTGCAAAAAATAATGTCCCTCATTGAGACAACCTGGATCATGGTAAGGGTGAATAAAAATGTCAAAGCTGATTTCACGGATTGACAGTGCTTCTGGGCGACTCAATAGTCCTTTGACAGCATATTCCATATTTTTGTCTGCAACCAAAATGACTAAATCTTTCATCCCAAAACCCCTCCTGCGAACAACACACCGAGATTCGTTTCGCCTTTCCAATCTGTCAAGTTGGGATGTTGATTGCCACTGACAATATTTGTTGCGCCCTCTTTCGTTTTAGCGAAACATAAGATTTCTTCCACGTTTGCCGCGCTTAAAATGATCGGCGAATGCGTTGCCAGTAAAACTTGAGCATCATAAACGGAAGATAAGGATTGATAGAGGGTTTCTACTGCACGCGGATGAATCCCATTTTCAGGTTCTTCAACTAAATAAATACCCGATAAATCAGGTAAATAGGCAGGTATTGTTAAGGCCAGCAGTCTTAATGTGCCATCTGATATCATCCACGACGGCACTTCTAATCCACCTCTATAACGAATGACTAAGTAACGATGCCGATCTTCAGGGCGTATTATCGTATCAATGTCTTCAATATCCTCAATGGCAGTTTGTAAATGACTTATCCAATCTTGATAATTATCAAAGGCTTGCAACCGGTTGATTATCCACGGCAAATTAGAACCATCTGGTTTAAAACCCCGTTGTTGCCCAGGCGGACTGGGTTGGCGCATCATTTGACTATTCAAGATAAAAGCTTGTATCCCAGTTGTGAGTAAATTTTTAAACCAAACGCTCACTGGAAATTGAGAGTCATCTTCAGGCAAATTACCCAGTGCCGAACGCTGAGAACCGAATTTAAAGGAAAGTGTCGTGTGAGGATTGAATTTTGAAGACACTTCTGGATGAAACTGATCTTGTTTCGCTTTGCTGACAACGAGATGTCTTAAATGAGGCCCAATTAGAAAAACGCTTTCCGACAGTATTGAAGTTTCAGCACTGACTGAATCTGTGCCAATCGTGACTTCATAACGAATCTTATCAAAAGGTTGTGCGAGGGATTGGCGTTGAGTTTCTGGTATTAAGGCTTCAATTGCCAATTCAAATTGTGTCCCAGATTGTTTCCAAAATAAATCATATAAATTAGGGGTACACAGCGCAGCTTCTAAGCCACTTGAGACTAAACGTCCTAGCAAAGCCAGTACATCAAAAAAAGTGGTTTTACCACTGCCATTGGGCCCAACTAAAATATGAAATGCCCCCAAAGATTGACGGACATCATGCAAACAACGAAAATTTTTAGCTTCAATTTGAGTAATGCTCATTTTTGTAATCTGTTTTAATTGTAATATCAGTTATTTATTAATCATATCAAAGGCTGATTTTGCCCACAATACTTTGTGAACCTTTTTTCAACATTCGATGTTCAAGTTTTTCAAAACCTGACAGGTTTTGAAAACCTGTCAGGTTTGGGCCAAAATATTTATCTGAACTTTTTAAACAAACCAACGTCGTATCATTTCAACTTGATAGCGATATCCTTTCTCATCTACTTCTTCAATCAATTCTCGCTGTAATAAGAGGGCTATCGTGTTTTTCAAATCGCCTGGAATGTGTGTTGATAGGCTTTCTTCATTCACGATGGCTCCTTCGCCTTGAGAAGCGATAAAGCGTAGTACGGCCCTTCCGGTATCATCTACTTGATTTTGTTCAATATCCGCAAAAAAGAAGCCGCCAAATTTTAAAGCGTCTGCTATGCCGGTTTCGACATCTTCCACTTGCACTTTGAGCCGTTGTTCGACTGATTGTTTATTTTTAATTTGTACAATCTCTCCGCACAGTAATTGTACTAATGCCGGGTGTGCGCGGGTGGCCGTCAGCACACGTTGACTCGCTTCGGGGGTGTAACGTAGTGGGTAATATTTGACCGGTTGTTCTATCAATTGCCGTGCCTCATTTTCTGACAAATAACTGATGTGTACGGTTTGTACATTGATCATATAACTTGCCCAGTGCTGCAATTCGCTAAAGGTATGTGTGCCGCCAAATAATAATCTAAACCGGGGGCGATGTTGAATAATATGCCGAAACATGCCTAAAATGGCGGCGGGCTGTAAGCGGTTGTCACTGAATCCTTCATTTAAGGTGACAAATTCATCTAGTGCTAACAATAGCGTTTTATCACCTGTCGCTTGTTCAAGTTTATTTAGCCAGTCATCAAAACGGGTGAAGGGATCCGTTCGCAAGTATTCTTCATCTAAAGGCGGAAAGGTTAAGTCAGGGTAATGTTTCGCCGCTTCTGCCATGGTGCGCCCCAGTTGATAAAAAAAACTGGCATGATCTCGCGCCCAAGCTAAAGGCCCTTGGCAATCGACAAACAGCATGACGAATGTTTTGGGTAAGAGCATATCCAGATTCATTAACAGCGTGGTTTTACCGGTGCGACGCTGTCCATATAGCAATAAGGGGGGGCAATGGCGCGTTTGTAATAATTGCTCAAGACGTGTCGTGACTTCTGGGCGATCTGCGAAAACATCATGTACTTTTTTATTTAAGGGCGGCCCAAAGGTATAAGGATTCGGAATATCCTGCATATCTAGCAGTTCAGCTGCAAATGTCGTGATGATACTTTGCCATTTTGAGGCCATTTCTCGAAAACGTTGTGCTTCTGTAGATTCGCTTCCCACTAATGATCCTTTAAGGCGGCCAAGAACGTTTTTCAGCATCGCATGTTGCTGATAATCGCCTTGCTGAGACAGGGCCGCTTCAATATCAAGACTCATTTCGCGAAAACTGTTTAACCAACTGCCTGCTGTTCCAGTCAATTTATCACTACTTAAGAGTGTTTGATGTACTTCGGCCATCTCAAAAATGCTGTCACAGGCCATTAAAGACTCTGAATCCAATTCAAGGTAGGCGGCTTGAACTGCCCAATTTTGGGCACCAGCCGACAGTTGATTCATAGCAACCGTGGCCGCTTGTTGATCATATTGGTATACCCTCACTAATTGCTTTTCTAAACCCCACAGTGGCAGGTATTGATGCTCATCCCAAAAGACAGAATGTTGGTGTAAAAACTTGAGACTCTGTTCTGGTTGTCGTCTCTGCGCTATCAGTAATAATCCATTCCAAGCGGCCGTGAGTGGATATAAGAGCAAAGGTAGCCATTTTCTGTAGCTCAAACCGAGTACGATAGAAAATAGGCCGCCTCCCAGTAACCATAAATATTGGTCAGGCTCGACGATGATAGCAAACAGAAGGTAAGCACTCCCACTACCTAATATGCCGGCGACGATTCCTGCCCAAACGCCGGCAATATATCTTGCCAGCATACTGGCAAACATATAGGGTAAGGTAAATAAGATGCTAAACAAGATGGCGTTGACTGTGCCACCCGTTAATCCAGAGAGTAAACGCTTGAGCCAAAGCATTTGCGTTACGTCTACTTCGTTTACGACGTTGAAAATGAGGCTGATCAATAACCAAATGAGGCTGGTAAATAATAAAGCTAATGTTGCCATCCAACGCCAGTCGCGAAAACGCCAACCTATAATCAGCCCAGCGGCGGCAGCCATGCCAATGATTTGGGCCTGTGCAATGGTGAGTTGTACAAAAGAGGGCAATAATTTCAATAGGTAGCCAAATGCCGCACCTATAAGACTACCTAAAACGAGTACTATGACACTGATAGTCAAACCGATGATCACGCCAACAAATTGTCGCCCTATCGCTCGTTTGTTGTCTTCTAGTGATAAAGAGGCGAGGATGCTGCCCGCTAAACTCATGACAAAGATACCTAAGCCAATACCCGCAATATGTCCGGTTGTGCCCGCTATTCCAAACAGCATCCCAGTTAAAAGGCCGCCCAGCGTACCCGCTACGATGCCAAAAGCGAAAGAAACGGTAAAACTACTGATGAGGCTGCCGACAAGACATAACATCATCCCATAGCTGATGCCTAATATCATGTTTTCAAAAGAAATCATATCGGCAATAGTTTGGATTTCTAGTATTTTAGTCATTCCCAGAAGCTCAAATACAATATTAATGACTGGTAGCAATCCTTCTATAAAAAAACCGAGAAAGAAATTGATCGTTAAGAATACAATACCAATTAAGCCGCCTATCAATACAGGCTGTATTAGAAAAACACTGTACCACAAGCGTTTGAGTTCAGGATGATGCTGGGGGGGTAAATCAGCTAAAGCGAAATCAGGTGCCAATGTTGGATCAATACGATTGATATAATGACGCCAAGCTGAAGGGTGGAAGATCAGCCAAAATAACATTTGGAATGGGGTTAATAATAACTGAAAAAAGGAGCGCATTGAAAAAGACATGGTATTTTCTCTTATGGGCAGACAGGTTAATCCATTTGGTAATGGCTAATAAGTCATTGTCTCTCATTAGCCCTTTACCGGTTTTTGCATTAATGAACTCGCTTCTTCTCATGAGAAACGCTGATTAAAAAAAATCCTGATTATAACGAAGTTATACTAAAGCAAATGTTGTAGTCCATTCACTTCTATTCTTTTTAAGCCTTTTATTTTCCAAGTGTCATCAATTTCTTCTTTTTCAAGGGCCCATAAATATTCGTCGCATAATATTTGTAACAATATAGGCCAGCCAGAACTGGTTTCGAGTATCCACGCTTTATCCTCTATGGAGCCATTTAGAATAAAATGGTCAATAAACTCAATCGCTTCATTTTTGGTAAAGGCATTCAGTGTCAACATCTGTCCAAACATATTAAAAAAAGGCGAAGGTTTGTCGGCATTTTTCGCTAATTTTTCAATGGGTTCTATAGAGGTTACCAAAAAACATAAGTTAGCAATATGCCCTGCGAAATAGCGCATATTATGCCAAAATGCTTTATCAAGTTTTGCAGCTCTCAAACCCGCTCCAATTTCATCGATCATAATAATCGTCGGTATTTTTAATTGCGTTTTGAGGAGATTGGAAAAGCAGATTAAGTCACAAGAATCAGGGCTAGTCAATTTAAGTTGTTGCACAACCTCACGCACCAAGATATTGGGTTCACACATACCCGGATCATGAAAATTGATAATCGCAAATTGAAACTGTTTAGCTCGCCTATTTGACCAAACGGTTGTTTGATTAGATTGAAATAACTGTTTAGTTTCAATCATATTCTCGAAATAATGCAGAAGTGAGGTTTTACCACTACCCCTTTGTCCAATCACAGCAACGTTCTCTAAACCACCCGGTTTAGTCCATGCCCCTTTAATCCTTTCTAACACTTCTTTTCGGCCAAAAAATTGATTTGCCAACTTAATGGGCTGACAAATGGCAGGAATAGAAAGAATCTCAGGCTGACAATGGGCCGCTGTGAGTAATTCCCATACCTGTTTTGGCGTTAATTTGAGTATTGTTGCGGCCTCTCGTAGTTTGTCACAGCTCGGATATTGAATTGCCGCTTGGTTTTTATTCTTATGTCGCCAACGCATAATCGTATGTCTGGAAACCCCAATTTTCCAAGCCATCCAACTATCAGTCAGGCCGTTTTCTATCATGTACTGATCAAACAATTCTGAAAAACGAGGCGTATCCATCATCAAATCCTTATTGTAAAAAGCCTTATTCAGTTTATAGTCGTCGCTTAAGTTAATCAATAGTGTCATTTAAAAAAATTTAAACTATAATATTTCGCTCGTTATTTATAGTCATCTTCAACAGATTTATCCCTGAATAAGTGAACTCATTGATAATTGTATTGATAATTGTGAATAAGAAATTGAAATTAATGAGTTACATTAATTGAGGTTCAAATCTTAATAACACATTGGAGAATTATGTATTCCTTTTCTAAATTCATCATCATACTCCTAGCCGCCCTCTTTTCTCAAGCGGCTATGGCTGAAAAATTTGAGGTGATATCGAGCAACACCTTAAAGTACCGGCCAGGCTTTATGCTTACTGAAAACCACAAAGTGAGACTGAATGCTGGCGAACAATTTATCTTGAAAGCGCCTAATAGCATACACCCATTTCGTATTGAGGGCCCTTACATGGAATCCAAGGCGGGAACAAATTGTAAAAGGGATACCTTAATAGGTATCTTGACTTGTATTGTTGCCAATTCTAAGCCAAAATGCGATCCAAATACGGTAAAAGGGGTATTGGAATGTATCATTAAGCCTATTATCCCTAACACGGAAAGTGAGCGTTCCCCAGATAGCCTCATGAATGATTTGTGGAGCATTATCAAGCCACGTCTTTTCAATGAGATACTGCCGCCCTCTTCTAGTTCAGAAAAACAGAGTAAGACGGACAAAATTACGGTACCAAACGATCCTTGGTTACTCGTCGCGCCCTCAGATCAAGATTTTTGCTATCGGCCTGACAAACCGCTCACAATCTGGCGGCCCGATATTCTCATGGGTCAATTAATCTTATTAACCGGGCCTTCCGATGATCAAGCGAGTAGCAAAGCGGCCACCGGCTTGGAAGAACTGTTAGTCATTACCTTGCACGCCATGCCAGACGATAACACATTGCCCTCCAATACTTACAAGGCTGTTTGGATGGCCGAAAAAGGGTGCTATCGGCAAGCACAATTATTATTATCGCTTGAGATGTAGATATGTCGGGTGGGTAACCTGTTATTCTTGCCCACCTAAGTTATCAGTTATAATTGATAAAATTGATTGACACTCATTAATCAGTGTTTTAGGCAAAAGGGATAAGGGATTGTTTCCATTGTAGAGACGCGATGCTTCGCGTCTCATGCTCTGGTTCGCCTCGAAACAGAGACGCGAAGCATCGCGTCTCTACGAAAACTGATAGGTGGTAAGGGCTTTAGCCATAAGCAACTTGTGTCTAAGTTAAATAAAACCTTTACTCTTCCTCGATTACAAACTCATCTCAAGCCGCGCTAAGATTATAACGTTTCCCTATTGAATAAACTACAATTATTAAAGCGCACAACCCTGAAAATGTGAAACTACGTTCCGAGCGTAGCGAGATCATAGCCCCAGGTAGAACCTCTTATCTTTACCCACAAGTCGATAGTAAATGGAGTATTTATTGACGTTCCAAATTTATTTTGCTTCACTGTGATTTTCGTTCCAAATTTATTTTGCGACGGCCATTCATTCACAAACTAAAGTTATTTTAAACCCCTTCAGAGTTGATATTTTATTAGAATTAATCACAACAGATAGGGAAAGCACAGCCTTATTTTTTATTGGAGCCTATCGCGATAATGAAGTTGATCCCACTCATCCCTTAATCACAACACTTGATAAGATCCGTAGAGACGCGATGCTTCGCGTCTCAGGGCGCGGCTCCAAGGCCGTGAGAGACGCACAGCAGTGCGTCTCTACTATTAAGCAAATCACCTTAAAACCTTTGGCTTTTGAACACATTAAGCAATTGATTGCCGAAAGTTTGCAGCAAAACTTAGAAAAAGTGAGCTCATTAACGGATTTAGTGATGCGTAAGACAAACGGTAATCCATTTTTTGTCAATCAATTTTTACAAACATTGTATGAAGAAGACTTGCTTCATTTTGTACCACCAACAGGTGAACAAAAGGGCCATTGGCAATGGGATATTGAACAAATTGAAACCCTCAACATCACTGACAATGTCGTAGAATTGATGATTGGTAACTTGAAGAAATTGCCAGAATCGGCCCAACACGTTTTACGCTTAGGCGCTTGTATGGGTAATCATTTTGATTTGAAAACCTTGTCTGTTATTTATGAAAAATCTCCTCTTGATACCTTTCAAGATTTAATGCCGATTTTGATGGAAGGATTAATCTTGCCTGTATTTGAACTGGAAATGACGCGCAGTAACAATGAAGCTAACGGTGACTTCGGATTCCTCATTCAGCATTTTCAATTTTTACATGATCGTGTCCAACAAACCGCTTATAGCTTGATTGACGATGAACAGAAAAAAACGGTTCATTTACAAATCGCTCGTTTGCTTAATAAAAATACAGATGCCGACACATTAGAAGAAAAAGTATTTGATATTGTTCAACATTTTAATCACAGTCTTGAACTGATCACACATCAAGTTGAACGACTTGAAATTGCCAACCTGAATTTGAAGGCGGGGCAAAAAGCGAAGATGAAAACAGCTTATGGCGCTGCGATCAACTGCTTCACAAAAGGGCGAGCCTGCTTAACCCAAAATACTTGGGAAAGTGCATACGAGTTGACGCTCAATCTCTTCACCGAATCGGCAGAAGCGGCTTACCTCAGTGGTGACTTTAAACAGATGGCACAATTGGCGGAAGTCGTGTTACAACAATCACGAACCTTATCGGATGAAGTGAAAATCTGTGAAATTCAAATACAGGCTTATGCCGCACAAAATCAACAACAAAAAGCCATTCAAATCGCATTAGGCTTTCTAAAACGCTTAGGTATTCGTTTCCCAGAAAAACCGACACAAGAAGAGATTCGTTTAGCCCTACAGAACATGCAAGTCTCCCTTTCTGGCAAACCAATCCAATCTTTCATTGACTTGCCAATGATGACGGAACCCCATCAAATATTGGCAATGCGCGTCATAGTGGCAGTCATTCCAAGTGCTTACAGTTTGTTACCAAGACAGACGATTTTACTGATATTGAAACAAGTTGAGTTATCGCTTAAATATGGCAATCTTTCTGAATCCAGTTTTTCTTATGCCTCTTACGGATTCATTCTCTGTGGCGTGGTTTCTGATATTGAATCCGGCTATCAATTTGGCCTGTTGTCTTTAAAATTGTTGAAACACTTGTCTGAAAGCAGACTGAAAGCGAGAACCCTTTTTCTATTTAATGTCTTTGTCAGGCCCTGGAAAGAACATGTTAGAAAAACATTACTCCCCTTTTTAAAAACCTATCAAATAGCCCTAGAAAGGGGCAATATAGAATATGCTGCCTATTCTATTTTGTATTATCTCTCCTATTCCTACTTTAGCGGTAAACCACTTGCCCCCCTCGAACAAGAAATGGCCTTATACACAAATAAGCTTTCTTGGATGAAACAAAAGAATATCACGAATAGGAATCACTTATTTTGGCAAGTCGTTTTAAATTTAAGGGGACAAGCCAACAATCCGTGTCGTTTGATTGGTGAAGTGTATGATGAGCAGATTCAATTACCCCTTCATGAAGAAGCGAATGATAGAACAGCGATTCATTTTTTGTATCTGAACAACTGTATCTTGCATTATTTGTTTCAAGACTATGTGCAAGCCCTTGAAAATGCGAACAAAGCAGAACAGCATTTAGAAGCCGTCGCCAGTTTGATCGTCGTGCCTATCTTTCATTTTTACGATTCTCTCACACGCTTAGCATTGTATCCGCGTTTGTCCAAGCCGGAACAAGAAGCCGTTTTAACGAAAGTGTCTGGCAATCAAGACAAAATGAAGCAATGGGCGCATCATGCCCCAATGAATTATCGTCATAAATTTTATTTAGTTGAAGCAGAACGATCTCGCGTGTTGGGCAAAGACGGTGATGCCAGAGAATTTTATGATCAAGCCATCACACTTGCCCATGAGAATGAATATCTCAATGAAGAAGCTTTAGCTTATGAACTAGCCGGTCAATTTTATGTTCAGAAAGGACAAACTAAATTTGCCAAACTGTGTTTATATGAGGCGCACTACAGATATCAGCAATGGGGCGCTTTAGCAAAAGTAGAGGATTTAGAAAACCAATATCAAGAATGGTTGATCCCAAAAGCGTTTTTTCCCTATATAAGTCCCGACATTGATCGGAAAAACAGGACAACTATTTCGACGACAGGCACTTCAAAATGGCTCGATTTGAACAGTTTCATGAAGGCTGCACAAATTTTGTCAAGTGAAATGGTATTGAGTCAATTACTGGAAAAAATGATGCAGCTTGTCATTGAAAACGCCGGCGCACAGAAAGGTTTATTGCTCTTGCCTAAACAAGATAAGTGGTTTATTGAAGCCAAAGGACATATTGATAGTCATAAGGTTGCCGTCTTGCAATCTATCGCGATTGAAACCAGTGAACAGGTACCCGCCAAAATGATTCACTATGTCGCGAACACTCAAGAAAGTCTGATCTTGCACGATGCGAGACGAGAGGGCAATTTTACAAATGATCCTTATGTCGTAAAACAACGCCCCAAATCAGTACTCTGCCTAGCACTACTCAATCAAGGACAATTGGATGGGATTTTGTATTTAGAAAACAACTTAACAACCGGAGCATTCACACCAGAAAGGCAATCCGTACTCAATTTGTTATCGTCACAAATCGCCATTTCTATTGAAAATGCCACACTGTATACGAACATGAGCCAATTGAACCAAGCTTATGAACGTTTTGTGCCGCGTGAATTTCTCAGTTTGTTAGATAAGCAAAGTATCATTGACGTGCAACTCGGTGATCAAGTTGAAAAGGAAATGACGATACTGTTTTCCGACATTCGTGATTTTACATCGCTCTCAGAAAAAATGAGCCCACAAGACAATTTTGATTTTATCAATGCTTACTTAGGTCAAATGGAACCCATTATTCATCAATATCAAGGTATCATTGATAAATACATCGGAGATGCCATAATGGCTTTATTTCCTAGCGATGTCGATGAGGCACTCAAAGGGGCAATTGCGATGTTAAAAGCACTGGTGAAATATAACCAGATTTTGCAGTATACCGAATTTGAAGGAATACGCATTGGCATTGGGCTTCATACCGGAAAATTGATGTTGGGCACAATTGGTGGACAAAATCGTATGGATGGCACCGTGATTTCTGATGCCGTCAACTTAGCCTCTCGCATTGAAGGCATGACTAAAAAGTATGGTGCAACATTACTGATTTCAGAAGAAACTTATGCTCATTTAAACGATCCGTCTCAATACGGAATTCGTACCATTGACAGAGTCAAGGTGAAAGGAAAATCGGAACCTGTGACTGTTTATGAGGTATTTGACGGTGACGCACCTCATTTGGCTGAACTGAAAATGAAAACGCGTGACGATTTTGAGAAAGGATTAGCACACTACCGCCAAAAAGCCTTTACCGAAGCAACACGATGTTTTGAGCAAGTGCTACGTACCCATCCCGACGATAAAGCAGCCCAGATTTATCTCAACCGTTGTCAACACTGGCAAAAAGTCGGTGTACCTGACGATTGGGAAGGCGTTGAAGCCTTGGATAGCAAATAGCTTATTAGCACGAGTCGGTTTTCGTTAGGTACGAACTTTAATCAACAATAACGACAAGGAGTGCATTTTATAAATTGTAGAGACGCGATGCTTCGCGTCTCTAGCGAGGCATCGCCTCGAAACAAAAACACAGACGCGAGGCATCGCCTCGAAACAAAAACACAGACGCGAGGCATCGCCTCGAAACAAAAACACAGACGCGAGGCATCGCCTCGAAACAAAAACACAGACGCGAGGCATCGCCTCGAAACAAAAACACAGACGCGAGGCATCGCAACATCGCATTATAGAAAACGGATAGGTGGTAAGCCTTTCTGATATACAATCCCTATAGTTCATTTTAGGAGAAACTCTCACTATGTTGACTCTACCTAACTATCAAATAGATCGTCAGATTTACGAAAGTGCCAACTCCATTGTTTATCGTGGAGTGCAAAAAAAGGATAATCAACCCGTTATCCTCAAAATGCTCAAAGAAGATTACCCCACCCCTTTAGCCCTCACCCGCTATCGACAAGAATATGAAATCACTCATGATTTAGATTTAGCGGGGGTTATCAAAGCTTATGGTATTGAAAAATACCAAAACACGCTCGTCATCATTTTGGAAGATTTTGGGGGCGAATCCTTAAAACAAGTGATGGCAAATCAAACATTGACGCTAAAGGCATTTTTGCCACTTGCCATCCAAATCGCTGACAGTTTGGGCAATATTCACGCGGCCGATATCATTCACAAGGATATTAACCCTAGCAATATTGTTGTGAATCTTGACGTTAACCAATTGAAAATCATTGACTTTGGGATAGCCAGCCGCTTGCCGCGTGAAAATCCCACCCTCAAAAATCCAGAGCAATTAGAAGGCACACTAGCTTATTTATCCCCCGAACAAACAGGGCGCATCAATCGTGCCTTGGACTACCGCACCGATTTGTATTCATTGGGAGTGACTTGTTATGAAATGCTCACCGGGTTTGTGCCTTTTACGGCCACCGACGCAATGGAATTAGTGCATTGTCATCTGGCAAAAACGCCCTCCCCCGTTTGTGAAGTCAATCCTGATATACCCCAGATTGTTTCCGACATCGTCATGAAATTGATAGCGAAAAATGCCGAAGAACGATATCAATCCGCTTTTGGTGTCAAAGCCGATTTAGAAAAATGCCTAGAAAACATTCGATGTTTTGAAAACATCGAATGTTTGGACTTTGAACTAGCACAAAACGACTTTTCTGGCAAACTGCAAATCCCACAAAAACTTTACGGGCGCGAAAACGAAGTCAACACATTATTGCAAGCCTTTGAACGAGTCAGTTTAGGAAAAACCGAAATGATGCTTGTCGCCGGTTATTCCGGCGTGGGCAAAACCGCGTTGGTGCGTGAAGTTCACAAACCAATGACCGAAAAACGGGGCTATTTTGCCGCCGGCAAATTTGACCAATTCCAGAAAAACATCCCTTATTCCGCCATTACACAAGCTTTTAACGAATTTTGTCGTTATTTGCTGATGGAAAGCGCCGAAACTTTGGCAAACTGGCAAACTAAAATCTTGAATGCGGTAGGCAATAACGGCCAAATTATCATTGACGTTATCCCCGATTTAGAATTAGTCATTGGTACCCAACCCGCCGTGGCAAAAGTGGGTACCACTGAAGCACAAAACCGTTTCCTTATGTTTTTCTTAAACTTTGTCAAAGCGTTATGCGATAGAGAACATCCCTATATTCTATTCATTGACGACTTGCAATGGGTGGATTCCGCCTCATTGGCTTTACTTAAAAACATGATGCTTGATGACGAAATCCAACACCTATTAATTATTGGGGCTTATCGTGATAATGAAGTCGATAATAGCCACCCATTTATGAAGGCGGTGGATGAACTGAAAAAAGCCAACGTTAGTATCACTACCATTTTCTTGGCAAACTTGCTTAAAGAGGATGTCAACCATTTATTGCAAGATACCCTCAAGTGTTTTGCTAAGCGTTCTCAAGCACTCACTGACTTGATTTACCAAAAAACACAAGGCAATGCCTTTTTCACCCATCAATTTTTGCAAACCTTGTATGACGAAGCACTATTGCGTTTTGATTTTGAACAACATCAATGGCAGTGGGATGTTGAGAAAATAGCCGCCCAAAATATCACCGATAACGTCGTTGAATTGATGGCAAACCAGATTGACAAGTTGCCTTCGAGCACATCGGCGGCGTTACAAAAAGCCGCTTGCATTGGTAATCAATTTGACTTGTCCATATTGGCTATTATTTATGAGCAAGACCAAAATGAGACCTTATCCGTATTACATCCGGCGGTTGCCGAAGGGCTTATTCAGCCTTTAGATGAAAACTACAAACACCTTGATACGGCAGGAAAATCCCAATTCAAGTTCTTACACGATAGAGCACAACAAGCCGCCTATGCACGGATTGATGATAAACAGAAACAAGCCGTCCATTTACAAATCGGTCGTTTGCTGTTGAAAAATACTCCGGCTGACGTTTTAGAAGACAAAGTGTTTGAGATTATCGGACATTTTAATCACAGTATTGGATTGATTAATAATCAAGCCGAGCGACTTAAAATAGCTCAACTGAATTTGCTAGCCGGGCAAAAAGCGAAGAAGGCAACGGCTTATGGGGCTGCGGTTAACTACTTAACAGTTGGGCGAGAATGCTTAACCGAAAATAGTTGGGAAAGTGAATACGACTTGACGCTCAATCTCTTTACACAAGCAACAGAAGCGGCTTACCTCAGTGGTGACTTTCAACAGTTGGAGCAGCTTGCTCAAGCGGTGTTACAACAAGCACGAACTTTATCGGATGAAGTGAAAGTCTGTGAAATTCAAATACAGGCTAAAGCCGCACAAAATCAACACCGCATGGCTATTAAAATCGCGTTAATTTTTCTAAAACGATCAGGTATCCGTTTCCCAGAAGAACCGACTCAAGAAGATGTTGGATTAGCTCTACAGAAAATGCAAATTTCTCTATCTGGTAAACCAATCCAATCTCTCATTGATTTACCAATGATGACGAATCCCCATAAAATATTGGCAATGTGCGTTATGGAAGCAGTCAGCACTCCCGCTTATCATGTGTTACCAAAATTGATGATTTTATTAATACTTAAACAAGTTGATTTATCGCTTGAATATGGCAATGTTTCTGAAACCACTTTTTCCTATGTTTGTTACGGCTTCATTCTCTGTGGCGTGGTTTCCGATATTGAATCTGGATATCAATTTGGGCTTTTGTCTTTAGAATTGTTGGAAAAATTGGGTGAAAATGGACTAAAGGCGAGGGTTATTCAGATATTTAATAGTCTTGTTAGGCACTGGAAAGAACATGTTAGAGAAACATTGCAACCACTTTTAGGCAGCTATAAAATTGGCTTAGAAACTGGAGACATCGAATTTGCGGCCTATTCTATCTATCTTTATACCTACTATTCTTATAGTATTGGTCAATCATTTCTCATACTCGAACCAGAAATAGCTCAGTACAGTCATGCAGTTGCTCAGCTTAAACAAAAAGGTATCCTAAATTGGAATAACTTGCTTTGGCAAGTCGTTTTAAACTTAATGGGACATTCCAACGATCCATGTCGTTTGACTGGCGAAGTTTATGATGAGACTATTCAGTTACCACTTCTTCAACAAGCGAATGATAGAACCGGGATTCATCATTTGCATATTCACAAATGTATCTTGCATTATTTATTTCAAGAATATGCACCAGCGGTTGAAAATGCTAAAATAGCAGGAGAGCATTTAGATGGTGTAACCAGTACCTTATGGGTGGTGATATTTCATTTTTACGATTCTCTGGTACGGTTGGCGGTGTATCCTAGTTTGTCTCAGCAAGAACAAGAGGCTGTTTTAACTAAAGTATCTGCTAACCAGCAAAAAATGAAATTGTGGGCCGAACATGCGCCCATGAATTTTCAGCACAAATACGATTTAGTAGAAGCTGAACATTCTCGCGTGTTGGGCGAGGATGGTGATGCCAGAGAGTTTTATGATAAAGCCATTGAGTTAGCCCATGAGAATGAATATCTCAACGAAGAAGCTTTAGCTCACGAACTTGCTGGGCAATTTTATCTGGCTAAAGGGCAAACAAAATTTGCTCAAGTCTGTTTATATGAAGCTCATTACGCCTATCAGCAATGGGGAGCTTTGGCTAAAGTAAAAGATTTAGAATCAAGATACCCACAATTTCTAGCCCCCAAAACGGCCCGTGCAATTCCAATGGATACCGATATTTCAGTAACACGAATGGCTTCAACTTCGACAAAAGGCAGTTCAGAATGGCTAGATTTGAACAGTGTAACAAAAGCATCCCAAACGTTGTCTGGAGAAATCGTGTTGAGCCGGCTCCTTGAAAAAATGATGCACATTGTCATTGAAAACGCCGGGGCTGAAAAAGGCTTTTTGCTATTGCCGAAACAAGATAATTGGTTTATTGAAGCACAAGGGCTTATGGATAGTTCAGATACCACCGTTTTACAAAAATTACCTCTTGAAGAGAGTGAACAGGTGGCGGCAAACATCATTCATTATGTTGCTCGTACCTTTGATAACGTGGTTTTACACGATGCCACCCTCGATGGCAATTTTACCCGTGATGCCTACATTATCAAACAGCGTCCTAAATCGGTACTCGGTATGCCGTTGCTCAATCAAGGCAAACTCACCGGTATACTCTATTTAGAGAACAACTTGACGACGGGAGCATTTACTGCCAATAGATTGAAAACGCTCAAGATGTTGTCCTCGCAAATCGCCATTTCTATTGAAAATTCTTTGTTATACAATAACTTAGAACAAAAAGTCGCCGAGCGCACCCAAGAACTCTCTACTGCCCTCGATCATCTCAAAACGACTCAGAGCCAATTGGTAGAAGCGGAAAAAATGGCCTCATTAGGTGGATTAGTTGCCGGGGTAGCCCACGAAATTAACACACCCATTGGTATTGGTGTCACAGCGGCATCTACCTTAGCAGATCGAACCACTGAGACGGTAACCGCGTATGACAATAAACAACTCAAGGGTTCCGCCTTAAAAGCCTATTTTAACCTGGCTCAAACCAGTAGCAACCTTGTTTTAAACAACTTAAATCGGGCGGCAGAATTGATCCAAAGTTTTAAACAAGTAGCGGTTGATCAAAGCAATTTGGATAAACGTTCTTTTGCCGTCAAAAAATATATCCAGGATATCTTGATTAACTTAAAATCGCATCTTAAAAAGACGCCGCATCAAATCACCGTGAATGGAGATGAGCAGATATCGATAAATAGTTATCCTGGTGCCTTTTCACAAATCATGACCAATCTCGTGATGAACTCGCTGCGCCATGCTTATCCAAAAGGGGAAACGGGAAATCTGTGTTTTGAACTCAAATTGGATTCGGAACATTTAATAGTAGAATATAGCGACGATGGTTGTGGTATTCCCCCAGAAAATCTGGCTAAAATATTTGAGCCGTTTTTTACAACGGCTCGCGCCCAGGGTGGCACAGGTTTAGGGCTACATATCGTTTTTAATTTAGTGACGCAGAAATTGCAAGGAACGATTAATGTTCAAAGTGAAATCGGGCTAGGTACCACGTTTATCCTGAATTTGCCATTACAAATCAACAATAAGGGGTAAAATAGCTCATGTAGGGTGGGCTTGGTTTTTTTAAAGCCCACCTGTCGGCCTCAAATGGTGGGCAAGAAAAAGCCCTTACCCACCCTACAAAAAAACGTGACATCAAATTGAGTCAAGACCATATTATTAATAGGTATTTAAACGGGGTATCACCACGATCCAATCCTTTATTATATACAATCCCTGTAGTTAACGGTTTCAATCCTTTATTATATACAATCCTTGTAGTTCACTAATATCGAGAAATTATCACTATGTTAACTCTACCAAATTACAAAATAAGCACTCAAATCTACGAAAGTGCCAACTCCCTCGTTTATCGGGGAGTACGAAAAAAGGATAACCAACCCGTTATCCTCAAAGTCCT
>Ga0190315_1000574_pt1 | contig 17724 bp, 21 predicted proteins | sample 48701101_MG_FD_161673 | JGI IMG/M metagenome (GOLD analysis project Ga0190315, IMG submission 161673) | Hydrothermal vent sediment bacterial communities from Southern Trench, Guaymas Basin, Mexico - 4870-11-0-1_MG | ecosystem: Environmental > Aquatic > Marine > Hydrothermal vents > Sediment ...
ATCCTTGTAAGTTGTGGTTTTAACATGTCCGACATGAGGAGAAGCATTCACATAAGGAGGTCCGTCCAATAAATAAAATTTTTTTCCCTCTTTCCGATTTATTATTTTTTCGGGAATTTTTTCTGTTTCCCATTTTTTTTGAATTTTCTCCTCAACATCTTTTGGATTGTACTGCATAAATTAACTAAAATTTTTAATTTTTGGTATTGAATTAGATAATTGCTTTAAATATGTGAGTAAACTAAATATATAATGAAAGAATGCAAAATGAATTGAGGTCTTGCTTATATTTAAAACTTTAAATTAAGTATTATGGAAGATAAAATAACAAAAACAGGAACAACAACAATAGGCTTAGTTTGCAAAGATGGAATTTTGCTTGCTTCTGAATCAAAGGCTTCTATGGGATACATGGTGGTCAACAAGGATGTTCAGAAGGTTTTTAAAATAGATGATAAAATCGGGATGACTATCGCCGGAATGGTAAGTGATGCTCAGCAGTTAATAAATATACTAAAGGCCGAAATTTCGCTTTACAAATTAGAAACTGACGAAGAAATGAAGATTAATGCTGTAGCACATCTATTATCCCAGATTATGTATTCAAGGAGACTATATCCATATTATACACAGATAATAATTGGCGGTATAGATTCAGAAGGCAGTCATTTATTCTCATTTGATCCAACAGGTTCATGCATAAAGGAAAAATATGTTTCAACGGGGAGTGGAAGCCCATTTGTTTATGGCATTCTTGAAAAAGATTTCAAAGACAATATGACCCTTGAACAGGGAAAAAAATTGATAAGAGATGCCATAAAAAGCGCTGCCCAGAGAGATATGGCTTCCGGAGGAGAAAAATTATGGATTGCAGAAATTACGGAAAAAGGTTTTAAATTAATGGAAGAAAAATTGAAATAGAAGAGACATACATCTTTTATTAATAATAAAGAAAATTATTCAATAAAATCCAGCAGACGTTAAAACAAAGTGATTTTTTGTTTTGGTTTATTTTTTGTGATCATATTTATAGATTATAAATACGGAAAGTGTAAGCAAGATAAGCAATAAGAACAGGTTATCCATGCCTATTGCCTCCGAAAAAACATTCAGCCAAACTCTTGTTTTATATGTTTCTCCCTTGACATTGTCTTTTACATACACTTCATACTCATACTTTCCAGCTCTTTCCGCCTTTTCCAAGTGAAGTGTTGTTGAACTTTCTCCATGATCTCCAACAATTATTTCGGTTTCTTTGCAATTTTCGATTGATTCGCATTCTGAATTTCCGGTCTTGAAATTTAGCCAGTTAATAGACAAAGGATAATCTTTTGCAATCAATTTTATTGTCAAATTCATCGTGTAATTGCATTTATTCAATATTTTTATTGTAGAAACATCTACATTTTTTGAACCCAGGGCAACATTCATAATCGTTGGGCTTATTTTTACATCTGCACAATAAGATTTCCATGTTCGAGTATTTGATACCTTGTATTTACAAGAATAATTGAAGCAATAATAATCCCTATACTCTTGATCATGGCAAGTTGCGCATCTGTCTCCATCGCAGCAATTATAAGTGCTGATATTGTACCAGCCGTCCTTCTCATTGCAATTTACGCAAGAAGTGCAACCGCAACTTATATTTGTTCCCTCGCAATAATATTCATTTGAACAATAAGATCTGACTGTTCCAGGATTGTGGCAAATATCCGCAGTGCAGGGATCGGAATCTTTGCAATCAGAATTTGTATAACACTTGATTGTGCACTTTGGGTGGGATACGCACACCGATTCTGCGGCGCATCCCGACGGATCACATCTTCTCGTGTAAAGCATATCGGTCTGGGAACATCCTCCCTCACCGCAATTTACTTCTTTCCAGGAAGTGCAGTAACAAGATGACCCCGAACTTGAAGAGGTTGGCATCAAAAACCAAATCATTTCTCCCTCTTTCTTCGGGACATATTTATAGACCCAATATGATTCGCCTATGCCTAAGCTTGGATCATCCGCACTAGTTATTAATACTTTTTTATAAGTGTCTCCATCATCAGTCGTTATATAGGTTGGACCAAATATCACCGCCTTTTGATCATAATATTTTATCCATCTTTCAGTTTTTGTAGTTACCTCTCCAGTACGATGATTAATAATAGTTATTGTATCTACATGAATATAACATAACTTACCCTCTTTATTTGGTTTAGCACGAATAGTATGTGCAATATGGGTAACATCGTCATAGGTTTCTTTCAATGCCTCCCGAGTTATTTGTTGGTTTTGCTCTACTTGACTCTCAGTTACTTCGCCTTCTGCATGTATAGTTTCCACTCCTTCTCCCGTCCAGACACATCCATATTTATCACAATATGGTTTAAGATGGATTTTACGAGTGATGGAAGGAGGGCTATAAGAAAGGATGGATGGGCGGTGATAGGAGGGGATGGATGGGCGGTGATAGGAGGGGATGGATGGGCGGTGATAGGAGGGGATGGATGGGCGGTGATAGGAGGGGATGGATGGGCGGTGATAGGAGGGGGAAGAGAAAGAAGGAATGGAAGGGCGGGACCAGCTGCCCCAACCGCCAAAACTCCAAGCGTAAGTAATACTGCTCAGTAAAGAAAAAACCATCAATGTCGATATCGCGACCACAAAAATGGATTTAGCACGTATCATAGTTGGCTACCTTGCAAATATCTTCCTCAGAAGGAATTTTGAAATCATATAATATATATTCGTAAATAAAAAATAATGTCAGGGTATTATTTTTTAAAGGTATTGTTGTAAAATTGGTTTCAAGTTTTTCTGAAACATTTTTTTCTGTTGCAGTTTCCGCAACAATATTTGTTGTGAAAATGGCCTCTTCTTCAAAGGTATTATTTGTGGCATTATTTGTAATATTTCTATATTCTGGTGAAGTGACAAATTTATAAATTGCGGCGAGATATTCGTCGCTCATATTCTCCGTTGGAACGCATTCAAAATCTATATTGAACTTGGTTTTAAAATTCTCATAAGTTTTAATGCATCTTTCGGTTCCTCTGTCAAATATTCTCAAAACGGGATTGCCCGAGGGAGGCAATTCCAAAACATTTTCTTTTGTAAAATCTATTATCCTGAGGCTCGGCTGAGTTGGTTTTGTTTGTTTTTCCTGAAAATAGAAAAAAGCCGCAATCAATACAAGCAATATCAATATCAAAGTTGTCAAGGATTTATAATCAGATTTGTTTGATTTCGATTTGTTAGATTTAGACTTGTTTGATTTCATAATTATATATATTTATTTAATATATTAATTAATATATTAATAGATATATAATTCGATAAGGACGATGGCAAATAAAATTCCTTTCTAGACTTGTTTAATTTCATAATTATATATATTTATTTATTAAATATAAATATTTTATATAATTTTAGTAAGAAAAATGAAAGTAATTGAAAATTATTTGGATTATTGTAACTTTAGAAATTGCTGGAAAAAATTATAAAATAGATAATTAATCTAATGCTTTAGATATGTATTTCAAACAACTTGTCAGTCTTCTTAATTCTAAATTTTCTATCAATAAATTTCTCCGTAATCCAGATATTTGTTTTTGTATGATTGGTTAACTCGGAAACTCTATAACTTGAATTTCCTTCCGCCAGAGCCATAAATGGGATTAACTGATCTGCAAGATATTTATCAACTGTAGCGCCAGAATTTATTTCGTTGATTAATTTTCTGGCAGATTCCTCCCCAACAAGTTCTGCTCTTTTTCTAAACTCTCCAAGAGAATTTGCTCCCAAAATGGTTGGTGTTGTCCACAATTCAATTATCGAACCTGAAGATACAGAATTTACATATTTTTCTTTTATTTCAATGGGAAGATTTAATTTCCTTAGAATATTTTCCGCCATATTTTTTTGTCTAACCGCGACATCAGATCGTTTTAAGTCTTCTGAAGCAATTGAGATTCCCTCTATTTTTTCTATTTTCCTATCTAAAGAAAAACCTTTCAGTTTTGTTTGAAAAATTTCTGCCAAAACTTTTGCTCCGCCCTTTGGATAAAATCCGTGTCTGATAATTTTTATGTCTGCCCTGAAGCCAAATCTTTTTAAGGTTTTTAAAAAAACATGCTGAAGATATATAACCGAAGGAGCCCATTTCCCGCTTGTTCCGCCTCCTTCAATTTCAATTTTCAATTTTTTGCAGGAAGCAAGAAAAAGAGTCTGCAAAACCAAACCAACAGAACCAGCGGTTTTTATTTTAATTTTCAAAGAATTTGATGAAAGTTCTTTAGGAGTAAAATAAATTTCTTTTGATCCAATCTCTGCTCCCTTTAAATCCGCATTATATAAATCGGCAACGGCAGAAATTGCGGCAAGATGTTGTGCTTTTAATCCCGGTTGCTTTCTTCCACCTCTTATATTATATATATGAACGGGGGTTTTTGTAATGGCGGATAATGCAACAGCGGTTCTCAAAATCTGTCCTCCTCCTTCTAAATAACATCCATCTATTTCAATCATAAATAACCCTTTTTTTCAAAAAATAATTTTTTATGCGGCTGTAGTCTAGCGGTTAGGATATGGGCTTCCCATCGGAATTCTGCATTGATCAAATTGAATAAAATCGGCAAAAAAATATTGGAAATAGCCCGTGACCCGGGTTCGAATCCCGGCAGCCGCATCTATTTCTTTCTTTTCTTCTTCCCAGCTTTCAAAATTGCAAAATTAATTGGATTTTTTATTTTTTCGCACAGTGGAAGAGGATTGCATATTCCTATGTCTTTATAGAATAAATCATTTTCGCAGTTCGGAGGAAGAATATTTTTATTCTGTCTTTTGTGCCAATTTAATTGCGATTTCGTATAATTATCTCTTAATCCAACTTTCCTTCCCCATTCCAGAACAGTTTTCTCAACTTCAATCATTGGCCAATTACAACTTCTCAAAAAGGTTATCAGGGTAAAAACACTTCTCTTCCTCCCATCAATAATTCCAGAAAGAATTTTCTGGATGCATGGAGGAAAACATTCAGAAGTAATTTTTCCCCTATAAAAAACTATTTCTCTTTTTGGGTTTATCTCCGTCTTTTCTTTCTGTTTTGAAAACCAATCATACGCGTCCACAATTAATTTTGTTGCCTCTCCCTTCTCCAACTTGATCTCTTCAAACTTTGTATTTTCAATTTTTGCATCTTCCAATTTGAAATTTTCTAAATTTTCTGGTTTAATAAGAATTGAAACAAGTCCCGTTTTCTCATGCAGAGAATAAGGAGCTCTGAATAAATGCCTTACACTCCAATCTTTTTCAACTTCCACAAATTTAAAAGGATTCAGATCCTCAATAGATTCTCCATTTGTTAATTCCCTTATAGATCCCTTGTATTTAATTAACCCAGACCATAAATCGTCTTTGATCCGTTCTCTCAGGAAACTGGCGAGAATTTTTGGAAGTTCCGGATATAAAAACTCCGTTCTATTATAATTGATTTCTTTGGGAAAATTCTCCCAAAAAATACAGAAATGGAATCCTCTCCTTCCAGAGAACTTTAAAAAATAACTTAATCTGTATTTGTCTAAAAAATCTCTCACAAGTTTTGCGGCAATTTTTGCTTCTTCAATCCCCAAACTGGAGTCAATATCAATGATCCAATCAAAACCAATTCTCTGCTCATCATAATTTCTCTCATTCACCAGCAAAGGATTTCTCCATCTTTCAACAGAACAATGAAAAGAAACCGCCCCGAGCATGACTTGTTTCAGAATATCTTTTGGATAAAGAAGCATATTAGGTCTTTTAAAATATTGACCATCAATATTCCTCGCAACAACCTCTCTGTTTTTCCCAAAAGTCCAGAGAATTTTCTGCAATTTCTCATTTGAATAATATTTTAGTAGTTGCTCCTTTGTCAGTTTTACTTGTTCCATAATTCAGAATAGAAATAAACAGAGTAAAATTTAATGGTGTTGAAGATTTGAATTTAAAAGTTAAAAAAGTTGTAGAAAATATTTCCAAATATTTTGAGTTCGCTTTGAAATACAAAAATAAACTACTTTATCTCAATCTGGTCTTTTTTGAAACCTTCTTCTACAAGCAAATCTTTCAATTTTTCTTTATGTTCTCCCTGAAGCCAGAGTTCATTGTTTTTTATTGTTCCTCCACATGCAAGTTTTTGCTTGAATTTTTTTAATAGTTTTTTTACATTCACATTTTTTTGATCAATTCCGGAGATTGCTGTGATTTTTTTCTTGAATTTTCCAACTATTGTATAAATAACAATTTTCTGCTCCTCTTTGGCAGTTTTCTCGCAGACGCAAATTTCCTTTGGCAGGCCGCAAACAGGACAAATCTCACCCATTTTTTAAAGATTTTATTCTTGCCAGTGTTTTTCTGATTTCTTTTAATCTTCCCGGATTTTTTACGGTTCCGCCAATTGCAGCATTACTTCTTTCTTTAGCCAGTTCCAGTTCCAGTTCTCTTCTTTTTTTTATTAATTCTTCTCTTCCCATTTTCAGAAGTTCCCTATATTTTAGGATTGCCATTATATAAATTTATATAATATTTTTTTTAAATATCATATTTTAAATATAAAATCTATAAAATCATCTCCTCCCCTGTTTAGATTTCGGTCTGAATTTAGAATATCCGCAGTTTCTGCAATGTATTTTTTCCTGTCTAATTTTTTGAGGGTTTGCTCTCATCTTGTGTTTGCATTTCAGACAAACGAAAACATTTTCAAATAACCTCTTATAAACCACACCTCCAACTTTCTTTGCCATAATATAAAAAATTATAAATTTATCAAAAATCTTTTCTAAAAATTATATATAAGAGATAATAACAATCAAAAGAGATAAAAGAATGCTATTTGATAAAAAATATGCGGAATCCTTCAAAAATTATCGGCATCTTTCGGGTGAGGATATTGAGAAATGAAAATCCACATTAATAAACATATCCAATTATTATACCTCCTTCGTCTTTTAAATCTCTGTCCGTGATTATTTTACTTTTGGGGGTAGATATAAATAAAAATCCCACATTTTCTCCCGGCAAATATCTGAATTTATACTTAACTAATTCTTTTTTCTTAAAGGAATGTCTGGGTTTCACAACCTTTAATTCATTTATTTTATTTTTTAGCTTAACTTTGAGCTCCTGATAATTATTTCTAATTAAAACGTTATATCCCTCTATGTAACCTTTCTCTTTTAAAATATTTAAGATGTTTTTGACAAGATTGCTGCTTCCCACAATAATCTCTCTTTTTCCTACACTCTCAGCATTTTTTATTGCCGAAAAAACATCCGCCAGCAAGTCGTGTCTCATAAAAATAGATTAAAAATAATTTATGAGTTTAATTCTAAAAATTGGACTTGAAATCCTCTCATTAGTTATTTTTCCATTTTCCATTTTTTCATGTTTTTATACTCCATACTTACAGAATTAATTAAATAATAGATTTGGATTTTTCATACTTTGCAATTAAATACTTCCTTAAAATTAAAAAATAATTAAATAATGCCCTGTGGTAAAAAAAGAAAAAGAGGAAAGATAAAGACTCACAAACTAAAAAAGAGGAGAAAAAAGATGAGGCATAAGAAGAAATAGTTTAAATTTTGGCTTTTAATTAAAAGATGAGATGAAGTTCTATACTTGTGCTTTGTAGAGATATAAGTAGAAATAAAAATCCAAAGATTAGTTCTTTTTTTCTTTACAGATTCTTATAGCCCTTTCAAGTTCTTCTTGGTATTCAGGAAAGTACTCATATACTAACGTTTTTATTTTATCAATTAAGGAGGAGTTTGAGAGCTCCCCTGCCTCAATCCAACGAATATATTTCGGTAATCTTATCTCTCCACCAATTCTTATAGATTCTTTAAGTTCATCCTTGTGCTCGAGATGTTTATCGGCTAATTTTTTTGCTTCATCAATCCACTTAAACCATGTTCCTCCTACTTCATACCAGCCGAGATATCTTCCTTTGATCCAATTAATGTATTTTTGTAACTCTATCTTCTCACCCGTTCTTATAGCTTTCTCAAGTTCTTTTTCGTAATTACGATGCCTTTGGGCTAATTCTATTGCGGTATCAACAAAATAGAGATTTCCCCCTCCAATCAAATAAATACATGTCTGTAACTCTTTTTCTTCCATTGTCACATCATCTTTTGAGTGATTCTTTCTTACCATATATAAATAGTAACAAAATAATATATATAATTTTGGTATTGTAAAATATATTTTTAATTAAATAAATTTATCTTTTCTCATCTATTTTTTTAAAATAATCTCATAATTCCGACCTTTTCTCTTTCTCTCAATTAAACCTCTTTTTTCCAAAGATTTTGCTATTCTGCTTGTCTGTGCTTTGGATAAATTGATTTTTCTGGCAATTTTTCTCTGAGAAAGATTTTTTTCTTTTGTCAAAACTTCCAGAAATCTCCTTTCATCGGGGGTAAGACCATATTCTTCGATTTTTGGGCTTCTTTTAAAAAATATAAAAATGATGAATATTGCAACAATAATCAGAATAGTAAAAATCATGACCGCAAATTGATCTGATCTCAAAGCGGGCTCATAAAATATTGAGATATCATAAACTTCTCCCAATTTGGGAGTTGTATTCCATTCAATATATATAGTCCGTCCATCTGTTTTTTGAACCCCTTCTATGGGATAATAAGATGGCTGGGTTAAATATTCGTCCTGTTTGGCCAGAATATATCCTTTTGGAAGAAAAACCTTTAAATTAAAATAATCTGTCGGTGTGGATATAATATATCTGCTCGAAAAAACATTATAATACTGGGTGTGGGTAATCAAACCATGATATTCAAACAATATATTGATTTTGCTGGAGTTAAAATTTTTGCAGGAAATCAAAGTTCCCGCCCTTACATATTTCCATTCACAGGGTATTCTGCCAGAATCTGAAAAAATCTTTAAATCATTAACCGGATGAATGATATAATAATTAAATTTATCTATATTTTCTGGAAAACTTATAGTTATATTTTCTTTTATCAGCCCATTTTCCTGAATTTCTACACTGATATTGTAATCTCTGTATTTCGTTGGCAAATCTCCTAAAACGGGGGAAACCAATAAAAAAATAACTAATAGAATTATTATTCTTTTCATAAATATACCCCCATTAAAAAATAATAATAAATAATTTTATTATATTAACTTATGGTTACTAAAAAGAAAACAAAACAAGAAGAATCAAAAATGAATTTAGAAAAACTTTTAGAGCAAAGAAAAGCAATAATAAAAGTTGTTGGTGTTGGCGGAGCGGGAAATAATACGGCCACAAGACTTGTTGAAAGTGGTGCAAGCGGAGCAGAAGTAATTGGTGTAAATACAGATGCTCAACAGCTTTTATATTGTAAAGCAGATAAAAAAATACTGCTTGGTAAAAATCTTACAAGAGGTTTGGGCGCAGGCGCCGATCCTGCAGTTGGCGAAGAAGCAGCAAAAGAAAATAAACATGAAATAGAAGAAGTTCTAAAAGGCGCGGATATGGTTTTTGTTACCTGCGGTCTCGGCGGAGGAACGGGAACAGGGTCCATCCCCATTATTGCAGAAACAGCAAAAAAGATGAATGCTTTAACTGTGGGTGTTGTCACAATGCCTTTTACAATGGAAGGCAAACAAAGAACAGATAACGCTCTGATGGGATTGGATAAATTGGAGAAAAATGTGGACACTCTGATCGTAATTCCAAATGATAAACTTCTTGAAATTGTGCCTGAAGTTTCGATAACAACTGCCTTTAAAATCGCTGATGAAGTGCTGGTAAATGCCGTAAGAGGTATTACAGATCTGGTTATGAAACCCGGATTGGTAAATCTGGATTTTGCAGATTTGAAAGCAGTTATGAAAGATGGTGGTCTGGCAATGATTGGATTGGGTTCAAGTGATACAGAAAATAAAGGTATAGAATCTGTTGAACGGGCATTAAATAATCCACTATTAGATATGGAAATAGATGGTGCAAAGGGTGCTCTAATCAATATATCCGGCGGAAAAGATATCACAATAAAAGAATGCCAAGAGATTGTTGAAAGAGTTTCTTCGGTTCTCGATCCAAATGCAAAAATAATCTGGGGCGCGACCATTGATAAAGAACTCGGAGATGCCGTAAAAACATTGCTTGTAGTTACCGGCATAACTTCTTCTCAGGAATTTATCAAAACAGAAGGATATAAAGAAATAAAAAAGAAAGAAGTTGAAAAGGTTTTGGGAGTAGAGGTTGTTGAATAAAGCAGACAGAATTAATAGATTCCAAATTATAAGAGTGCAAAATACTTTTGACCTGAAAGAAGTTTTGGGAAAGCAATAAAATCAGAAAACCATGGAGGGAAATTGAGGTAAGGCCTTATATATCTGCAGTTTTCTAGATATTTTTTGATGCCTCTTTCAGAAGAGATGATTGACAAATATTAAATTTAAGGAAGTAATTTATTATGGAATTGAAGAGAAGAAGTTTAAGAGATAAGAGATACGGATTAATAATTTCTATTAAAAAGGAAGATTAGAATGAATGAAATTGTATTGGTGGATGAGAATGACAACGAAATTGGAACAGAAGAGAAACTAAAAGCTCATAAAGACGGAAAATTACATAGGGCGTTCTCTATATTTATCTTCAATTCAAAAGGCGAAATGTTGCTTCAAAAAAGAGCAAAAAACAAATATCATTCTGGAGGTCTATGGACAAACGCTTGTTGTAGCCATCCAAGACCGAATGAAAGATTGGAAGATGCCATTCACAGAAGATTAAAGGAAGAAATGGGATTTGACTGCGAATTAAAAAAAGTGCTTCACTTCATCTATAAAGTAAAATTTGATAACAATTTAACAGAGCATGAATTTGATCACGTTTTTGTTGGCATCTATGACGGAGAAGTAAAACCAAATCCAGAAGAAGTAGAAGATTTTAAGTGGATAAATACAGAAGAGCTTATAAAAGATATTCAGACCAATGAAAAAAGATACACCTACTGGTTTAATATTGCTTTGCCAAAAGTCCTAAAATTTATGGGAAAACTTGATTGAAAATAAAGATTAAAAAATATGTGGCAAGATTAGAAAAAGTAGAAAACTGATTTAAAAATTTCACAGAAAGATTCTCGTATTGGAATTAGGTGAAGTCTAAATGGCTTTGGGTGAGACGAGCGAAGCGAAGTTGAACCGCTTAATCTCCTGCTGCGCGAAGTCTCGCCGAGCACAATTTTTAAAGAATATTGCGGGATGGTTTTTGATTATCCGGAGTTCTGCCGTCGCAACTGCAATGCGTTAAATAAAGATTTTATGATCTTGTATCGGAATTAATCGCCTTTGGCAACTTGCGTCGTGTTTTTTTAATTAATTTTCGCTGATACCACCAGAACCAAAAAACAAAAATCAAGACAAGAAATAAAAAATTCCACAAGAAATAATGAACAAATTTAAACCAGAAATAAGAAATAGAGCCAACATAGATCGTTATAACAACTCTAAATAAATTATAAAAATACAAAGGAATTAAAAATAATAAACCTTTTAATCTATCTGAGAGTTTAATCCCCACAGGCAGGAAGATCAAAATACAAAAAATATAAAACTGCTTCCATCCCGTGCAGTCAAAAGTTATTATTGACGAGAAATTTTTTATAAGTATGTGAAAACCAAAAGTATGGAATTTGATGCCTAACAAGTTCAGAAGATAAGCAACCTGCAAAAAGAAAACTTCATGAAAAAGTTGAATTTCTAAATGAAAAAAGGACAGAAAAATTAAAGGGGTTATCAAAAAAATTGCTCTTAATATTAGTTTTTTCTTATTGTTCATAATGTTTTATAAAATTTAGTTATATAAATGAAATTAATCAATCTTCTGGATTAAAAAATTTTATCCTAGGTAAACAATTACTTCGACGAACTTATTATTTAGAGAGGCTATCCTTTTTATTTGCGCCGTTTTACCGATCTTTTTACCGGCAAATTTGCATTTCATTATATTCGTATTATTTAAATAATTAATTTCAACGACGAAATTATTATTTTCCAGCCCAAAAGAATCTATAATTTTTTGAATTTTTGTTTTATTTGTAGAATTGCATATTTTCTTAAATTCATTAATTTTTGTCGAATCTAAAGTGTAAGGTCTGGAAGCAAGCCCAACTCGTCCAAAATTATCTGAATTCCAGTTTTCTGGATAACCAGAATCTTTTATTAATAATTCGGAAACTGAATGAGCTTTAGAATATAAAACATCATAATTCATATTGTTTTGATATTCCGGATATCTTCCTATAATGACTGAAATTAAATAAAGTGAAAGAGAAATAAACAAAAATGTGCTGATAATGAAATAAATATTTATCTGTCCCCTAAATTTTATATTTATCCTTTTTTCAGATTCGCAATTAGTATTTCCCATCTTAAAAGAAACCAATAATATTTGCTATAATTATAATAAATAATCCGAGGAAAAGCATAATCAGACCGTGTTTCGCTCCTTCCACCCAACTTTTTGCCGAGATCTGTCCTACAATCAGTCCGGTAAAAAATCCTTGCAGAACAATCATTGTAAAAAACAGAGATTTATAATATACTTGCAATGAATTTGGCTCTCCAAAAGCAAACATTCCGCCAATTATATTGTAATAGCCGCAGACACCATAACAAAGCGGATCGTAACAATCAAAACAGGGAGAGATGCTCTTTGACTTATGACCAATAATTTCTACTCCGGTCACTCCTATCTCAGAAATTAGGGGAATTAAAAAATTTCCCAATACAATTGTTAATCCAACAAATATTAAAAAAATACCATACATCATAAATATATATTGTTGCATCATTGATTTTTTATCTTTTTCGCTCTCCATTATTTTGAGCAAAGAATTTATTAATGTCTCCAAAATATCTTCCACATTTCCTCCAGATCTATAGGTTTCCAACAAAGTTGAAATGGATCTGGATAATATTCTGCTTTCACCAAAATTTTTCTGCAGTTGTTTTAAAGCGTAGTCAATATTAATTCCCCAACTGATATTTTTTTTTAATTTTTCTACATATTTATTTAATTTTCCATAATCTCCCCGGCATAATTTAATTGCTTCCGGAAAAGAAACCCCGCTTTCTTTAATTTCTTTCAAATCACTCAGAAATACGGGAAGATTTTTCTCACAATCTTTTATTTCCATGAAATGCAGATATCTATAGACAAAAAAAGGCACGGTAAAAACAAAAACCGAAAAAATAAAAGAATCTAATAAAATATTGAAGTTGGCAAATAACAAAGAGAGTATAAGACCAAACAAAATAATAACGAGAGCTATAATTGCAGAATAAAATAAAATCTCCTGCTTTTTTGTCAGTCTTGCACCAAATAGTTTTTCCAGGTTCATGGTGAAGCTACACTGATATAAAAAGCAAGGATTACGGAGATCATGGGCATTATTACGAAAGAAACTATAACCTGCGTAGCAAGAATATTTCCTCCTCCTCCAAGCATAGCCATTACACTTGATAAAACTGTAAAAATAATTGGACCGACAACTATTACCGTAATATACACTTCCATAATCGCAGATAAAATACCGGAAAAGGTTTTAATTTTTCTCTGATAATTATCAAATAGATATGTTGCTTTATTATTTAGAAAAAGGAGCATATCCGCACCAGATTTTATTGTTGATTCCAATCCCAAAAGCAAATTCTTAAATTCATTGCTGGGTGTTCTTTTTGCTTCTCGTCTCAAAGCACTTAAAATATCCATTCCAAGAGCTTCCACATCTCTTATTACATTTTGTGCTTGTTCTTTTAATTCTGGATACTCATCTAATTTCGTAATTGATTTAAAAATTGTAATCGGAGGGGCATCAGAACTGGCTGCCGCAGTCATATAACTAACGGCGAAAGGCAATCCTTTGTCTATTTTTGAGGCTAAATTAGCAACCTGTACTTTTGGATAAGTTATAAAAAGAAAAAAAATAATTGCTGCTCCGGCAAAAGAGAAGATAAAAGAGAGTATGAGAGCAAAAACAACATGAATAAAAAAAGACAGAATCAGAGTTATAATGGGCAGTTCTACAACAAAAACTATTAATGAAACAAAAATTGCAAGCGAAAGATATTCTATTAGTGTGTATTTTACTCCCGTTTTTTTCAAATCTTTTGCTATATATCTAAAATGGGGGGCAATTTTTGAAGCAATTTCGCCATAAGACAAATAAGCACTCCTAACAAAATCTTTAAACATAATATAAACATTATTTCTAAAATTATTGGATATTTGAGAAAATTTTTTACAGAAGTGTTTATTTATTATTTTATTATATTTATGGGAATTTTGAGTTTCCGAATAAAAAAAATGGAAGGAAATGCCGGAGAGCCGGTAATGGGAGAATTGAAAATAGGTTCTTCGTTGCCAAAGATAAAAAATATTTTAGAGAAAGAAGTCGGATTGGCGGGAAATAAAACAAAAGTTCTTTCAATTGAGTTCGAACACAAAACAAAATACACTCCTATAAATGCAAAAATCATCATCTCGGGAGAGATTTTATACACAGATGAAAAACAAAAAGAAATATTGAAAAACTGGGAGAAAAATAAGAAAATTGATGAAAATATTGGTTTGCCTCTTTTGAATTATATTTTTAAGAAATGCATGGTTCAAAGCATAAAGATAGCCGATGATTTGCAGTTGCCGCCACCCATTAAATTACCGGAGTTTGTGAAGAAAGAAGGACCTTGATTTTTTATATTTTAAGTTTAGTTTATATTAGTTATGATAGATGATGATAAATGGTTGGAAGATTCCATCAAATCGTTCAGAGATATTCAAAAAGAATTCCAGAGACAATTTCAGTCAATCTGGCAACCACTGCAAAGTTTTCCAGTAGACATGATTGAAACAGATAAAGAGGTAATTGTCAGGGCAGATTTGCCCGGATTTAAAAAACAAGATTTACAGGTTGAGGCGACAGAGAAAAGGATTTTAATTCACGCAAAGAGAAAAGAAGAACGAACAGAAAGAGGAAAATATTTTTACAGAAAGGAAAGAAAGTCAGGAGAAATCAGAAGAGTTCTGGATCTGCCCACCGAAGTTAAACCAGAAAAATCAAAATTGGAATTCAAAGATGGAGTTCTAGAAATAAAACTGCCGAAGAAAGAAATTTCAAAGAAGAAGAAATTTAGATTGCTTTAATTTTTTATTTTATTTTTAATTGCCGATTAGGCATGCTTCCCATTTAAAACAGATTTATAAAGTTCTCTATGTTTTTTTATTTGAATATCTATATTGTATTTTTTTTCTACAAGCTTTCTCGCATTTCTGCCAAGTTTTTCCAAATCTTTATTTTTAATCTCTTCGATGGCTCTTTCAATTTCTTTCGTTCTCGTTCCGCAAACAACACCGCACCTTTCCAAGATTTTCTCTTCTCCACCAAAATTTGAAACTATTACGGGATTTCCGCAGGACATAGCCTCCAATACGGTATATGGATGTCCTTCTAAACGGGAAACCGATGCAAAAACATCTATGGAATTATAAAATTCAACCTGGTCTTCAATAAATCCCAAAACTTTTAATTTTTCATTTTCTAATTTTTTGATCTTCTCATATTGCGTTCCGGTTCCAGCAACTACCAAATTTACTCCGGATTTTTTACATGCTTTGATCAAAGAGAGAACATTTTTTTCAATATGCAATCTTCCAAGATAACCTACGGTAAAATCTTTGAAAAATCTTTTTGTTTTTTTCTTTTTGAACTTTTTTATATCTACTCCATTATTGATCACAATGATATTATCTTTGGCGATGTCTTCTATCACTTTTTTTTGTTTTTCTCCAACAACAATAAATTTGCTTGAAATATCTTTATAAAGTTTAACTATTAATTTCATATAAGTGTTTGGAATAACAGAAAATCCTCCTTCTCCAACAGGGGTATGAAAAGTATTTATCAGTATTGGCTTTTTCTTCATTTTTTTAAAAATATAAGGAATCAGCAATTCCAGAGAATGCGTCGCATGATGGATATGAAAAATATCGCAATTCAGCATTTCTCTCTGTATTAGTTTTGTTCCCAAACTTATGCCATAAGTGCCATCATAAAAATCCACTGCTGCTTCGGAAGTCAAAAGTTTTGCTTTGAAATGATTCATAAGATATTGAATATGGGTTCTCGCACCTCCTCTTAGTTTTGCATAATAGGTTATCCTCATAAATAATAGATTATTTTAATTTGATATTTTTCATATATTTCTCATCAAATTTTTATTTTGCTCTTCAATATTGGAATCGCAACAATTTTCTTCGTTCTTATTATACTTTATCTGCGACCTATTTTATGGAAGCAAAAATAACAAACCTGTTAGAATTAGTAAACAAACTTCCAGAAAAACAAAGGAGATTATTCAACCGATTTTATTCCGTGAATTTGTCTGAAAGCAAATTAATTCTGTCGAATAAAATGAGAGAATTTGTAAAAATAAGATTTAAGTCTTTAAAAAGAGTAGAGAATCAAAAAATAATAGCAATCAACAATAATTTTACTGGAGAAGGAAGTTTGTTTAATGAGTTGAGGAGTCTCAGACCCCGGCCAACAATAAAAATGAGCACAAGAGAATTGGAAAATAAAAAGAACTGCGTCTTCTGTAAACCAGAAAATTTCACTCCTTCGGATTCCTTCGGCAGAATAAAGGGAAAATATTGCATAACGGCAAGCAACATCGCAAAATATGATTATTTTCATAGTTTAATCATTTTTAAAGAACACAATCCTCTGAAAATAAAGAAAGTATGGTTGAGAGATTATTTTGAAACAGCAGAAAAATGGTTTTTGGAAGTAAAAAAACTGGACAAAGAAGCAAAAAACAATTTCCTGATCTGGAACTGCCTATGGAGAAGCGGAGCTTCAATAATTCACGGCCACATGCAAGTAACAAGTTCAAAAATGAAATACGGAAAAGTGAAAAAACTTGAGGAAATAAGTGAAAAATACAAACAAAAATTCAATTCAGATTATTTTCTCGATTTATTCAGAGTGCATAAAAGTTTAGGTCTTTTAAGGGAAATAAACGGGACAAAAATGCTTTTTTATTTGACTCCAGTCAAAGAGAAAGAGATTGTTATTTTTTCAAAGGAAAAAAGATTTGCAAATTTGTCTGATTTAATTTATAAAATAATAAAAAATTACTTTAGATTGGGAGTTAAGTCCTTTAATCTTTCATTGTATAAAATAGAAAATTACTGGATTACTCATCTTGTGGACAGAGGAAACTTGGAAGATAAAAGTTCGGATATCGGAGGAATGGAATTGTACGGAAATTCTGTAATTTCTTTTGATCCATTTAAACTCTCAGAAAAATTTAAATTATGAAGAAATTAAAAGGCCTTACTCAAAAAGAGGCCGCCAAAATACTTAGAGAATACGGATATAATGAAATAAAAGAACTCCTCCGCATTTCTCCTTTGCAAATTATTTTGAAACAGATAAAGAAAAATTTCATGATATATTTGTTATTTGTTGCGACAATACTATCTTTCCTTGTTGGAAAATTTATTACCGGATATGCTATTTCAATAATAATATTAATCCTTATAACAGTTGGATTTTTTCAGGAATATAAAGCAGAGAGAGCAATCAAGGCCCTAAAACAAATGATTACGCCAACTTCTATTGTTATAAGAGACGGGAAAGAAGTGGAGATACCATCAAGGAAAATAGT
>Ga0190315_1000575_pt1 | contig 17693 bp, 14 predicted proteins | sample 48701101_MG_FD_161673 | JGI IMG/M metagenome (GOLD analysis project Ga0190315, IMG submission 161673) | Hydrothermal vent sediment bacterial communities from Southern Trench, Guaymas Basin, Mexico - 4870-11-0-1_MG | ecosystem: Environmental > Aquatic > Marine > Hydrothermal vents > Sediment ...
AACGCCATCGGTAAATCAAAGATCGCATCGAAGGACGATGTTTCTCGTCTGGAAGATAAGATCACAGAACTTGAAGCGACCATCCGGAAACTGGTCGAGAAATAAGAGCGATGTCGGATATCGGGGCGATCGCCAGGAAAGTGACGCTTGAGTGATCTGCCCCGGTTGCAGAGGAGCACGACATCAAAACCGGCACTGTCGATTTTTCCGAGTGCTATCGCCATGCCATTATATTCTACCGCAGAGTGCGCAGAGCCACGAGAGAGGGTTGAAAACGGTCACCCTACACCTACACCACAAATCGCTTCGCAATCGTAGTGAGATTCTCACAGCCGGTTGCGGTCACAACCACCATGTCCTCCAGCCGGACGCCCCCGACCGCGGGATCGTAGAGCCCGGGTTCTACTGTTATCACATTCCCGGCTTTTAGCATCGGTCCCCCGACGCCAACGCCCGCGGGCATCGGGTTACCTGACATCGCCAATCCGTCCACCATACTATGACTCGATGCGTCAAAATTCCTGGTTCTGATGGATTCTGTGGTCGATAGCAGTAGCCCATATTCGTGTATAAAAAGGCGGGTGCCACCCCCTCTCCATCTCGACTTTCTCGTTAATCGGAGGAACGCAAAGATTGAAAAAACCACGTCCTTCGACATCTTTTGAAAACCACAGAATCTATCAGAATCAGGAAATCTCCTCTTTGCGTCCGCATCACCTCATACATCGCGGCGATTTCCCTCACCTGCCCGACTCAACGATTGAACATCTCAAGAGCATTTGAGAGACCTTCTTTAAGGTCGTCAAGAGTTATTCTTGATCGTATACCTCTTGCTACAAAAAGTTCCATCATCTCGCCGACTGACCGATCAGCCATCTTTGCAGCCTCTCCTATCGTCAATCTCCCTTCAGAGAACAGTTTCACTGCCGTCTCCTGCGATAAGTCGCGGATGCCATATAACAGTACCTGCTGAAGCATGTACGACTCATCCACCGGCTCATACATCCTGATGAACTCAAATGAATGAGCTACCTTCTGTGGGATCTCCATCTCAACCATTTATCTCACTCCGAATTTTTTTAATCAATTCCAAATTATACCAGCCAAACTCTTCAAGACGATTGAGTGATTCGTTCGCTTCCTCGTCGGATATGCGACCGGTGGCGTGCATTGCCGACAGGATGTTCAAAGCCGTCGCAAATTTCAGACCCAGAACCTTGCAGGCGTTGATCGCTTTTTTATCATCACACAACAGGCATTCTGCCTTGATATCCTTGCATAGTGATATTGCGTCACTTTCTCCGCAGTGAAGGCTGAAAAAATCTTGCACTTCTTTCAACGATTCCTTATTGCTCTGCATCACCTGAATTTTGCCACCATGCACCAACTTTTCAAGCAGATAAGCATCGTACTTACCCATCTCAACTCCTTTGCGGATCGCCTCGTTATATACTGTTTTGGGAATGATCAGCGAAAAATCGGACAGAAACGACTCAATTAACCCGCATTTTGTTAGGAGTATCAATGTTGATGAATCGGATATTATCATGATGCCAATATGCATATATCCTGCCCATCTTATAACCTTATCTGCAAAACGGGGCTGCCACGCCACCACTGTGCCGTACGACAAGAAGCTGGCACCATATTAGTTCGCGTGCGTCCGGCGTCTCACAAGATGAATTGTGCTGATATGATATTTGTGCGTGTGCTATGTGGTTTGCATCTATACTCGGGCACACGACATAAACTGCGCTTTTTGTTCTTTCTCGTCTCCGCGCCTTTGCGTCCTTTCTCGTTCTCGATTTAACGCGAAGACGAGAAAGGGCGGCGTTGAGCGCTGGTTGCACATCCAACCGACACTTTGCAAAAAAGCTCAATTTGTGGCGGTGCGAAGTATAATAGGTAGGCACACCTGAACATCAAGCGATGTTCGCACCGACGGAGTGCGGATATTCGATAAAACGATCTCCCTACACCACAAATCGCTTCGCAATCGTAGTGAGATTCTCACAGCCGGTTGCGGTCACAACCACCATGTCCTCCAGCCGGACGCCCCCGACCGCGGGATCGTAGAGCCCGGGTTCTACTGTTATCACATTCCCGGCTTTTAGCACCTCGCCCCCGACGCCAACGAACGGATCCTCGTGAACATCCAGCCCGACGCCGTGTCCGGTTGAATGAATGAAGAGGTCCCGATACCCGGCGTCCTCGAACCGGTCGCAGACTACATCGTGAACCTCGCTGCCGGATACACCTGCCCGCACCACATCAAGAGCGGCTGACTGCGCATCGAGAACCGCATCGTACATCTCAACAAGCTCCTGTGCCGGGCTGCCCCGCGTAACCGTGCGGGTCATGTCTGCGAAGTACCGCTCCCTTGATAGGCGCGGGAATATGTCGATCACGACGCTTTCGTCCGGTCGCAGTGCGCCAGATCCGATATCATGCGGATTCGCCGCGTCTTTTCCGCACGCAACGATTGTTTCGTGCGATTCGCATCCACAGTCGATTAAGGTGTGCGTAATCGCTGCCCTGACCCGCTCAGAGGTCAGAGGCTCTCCGGAACTGGTCAGTGCGCCATCTCCGATCTCTGCCCCCCGTATCAGATCGATTGCGCTCTGCATAGCATTTTCGCAACACCTCTGAGCTTTTCTGATGAATTCGAGCTCTCTTGTAGTTTTTACGGAGCGCAAACGTCTGATCGGACTTGGAATCGGGGTGATCTCAAATCCGCGGCTCCGCAGTCCGTCCGCGAGAAATATCGGGAAGTCGTACGGGACATCGACTGCGGTAATCCCACAATCGTGCAGGAGATCGGATATAACCATGCCGTACGCTTGATCCCTGCCGTACTGCTTCAGTTTCCCGATTATGTCGTAGTCATCGGTTGTGCGGATATCGCGTATCCGGGATTCCTTGCGGGCGCGACCAAGTTCCATCTGCGAAACCACGAGGATCTCGCCGGTTGCCGATTTTAGATACAAAAATCGGTCGGATGCGAGGAACTCGGTTGCGTAGTACAGATCCTGGTTGTGTGCGCTCTCGTCGATCAGGAGGAAGGGTTTTGGAGTCATGATCGCGGCATCCAGACCGCTATACCTTCGATTCGCTCGAAGTTGCTATCGTTGGTAGCGATATTGATTATCAGGTTCTTCCGCATGATACCAAGATGAGAAGCGTCTCTGGGCAGGAGTTGATATTTTCTGGCAAGACCCCCAACCGCAACAGGGTCTGCGGTTTGTGTGATTATCTGTAGGACGTTCTTTGATCTGAGAGCGTCTACATAATCTATGTGCTCTTGCGCAACTTCCCACGCTTCATCGAATACGTTCTTATCATGGCGTAAGGCACGTAAGATTTTATAATGCCGGTCTGTATTCAATATCTCGGCTGCTTTGAATTTTAGCAGGATATAAACAGTTTCATCGATAGTGATAGAAGAAGTGGCGGCATTTATGCCCCCTTTTTCGACAGCACCAAGAAAAGCTGTGCATTCTTTTCTATCAGCAGCATCTGTGCTATGGTGGCTTATAAAAATAGTAGAATCTATGTATATTACTTCAACACCCTGAAACTCCTTGAGATTCATTCAACCACTTTTGACTCAGTCATTCTTCCAATTTCTTCATCTATATCTATCTTTCCGATTCTAACCAGCCCGGCTGTCTTATCTGTGAGACCTTCGGGTTCGAGCGTGATTGCGTACTTGCCTACCCGAATTGAAAATTCTGTTCCTGCTGGTAGACCTATAAGGTTGTGAGGTATGAAGATACCATCATCGGTAGATTTTACTTTGAGCATTATTGCCACTATCGGTGGTATGTAACATGCATTGGCATAAACATTTCCTCTGCATGCGCAGTAAGCTCAAAACACCATCGTGGTTGGGTGTAATACAACTGTTCACCGCAATATTATAAATATCAAAAAAGAAAAGGGTCGAGGGATTACTCCCTCTTCCGTGCCAGCAGGATTGCGCCGAGAATGCCTATTCCCGCGAGTGCGAGCGTGGGCAGTTCTGGGACGCATGGGTCTGAGCAACCATCATCGACCGTTTCAGTCTGATCGATGCAGCATGCGCACTTGGGGTCAGCGGGCCAATCTGTTACGCCATCTGGGTCATTGTCGATCCCATCGCAGCACTCCGGGCATTCAGTCCAGCACATCGAAGGGCAGGTGCAACCGCATGATGTCATCGGGCATGGATCGTTCAGCCATGATCTGCCTGCTACTGCGAGGCATTCCGAGCAGCTCATCTTACCGATTGGAGTGCCTTCGCACACCGTGCCCTCGTAGCACCAGCCGAGGCACTCTGACTCAACAGGTTCTCCGCAGGTGAAGGTACCGTCCGTTGTTGTGTGTTGAACACTCACGATGGAAGATCCCTCTATCCGCCCCAACAGACTGCCCGTGAGGAGCAGGTCTGTCTCGCAGTATGTGGTTTGTTCGTTGCAACAGTGAATCGTGAAGTTGCCAAGATGGTAAACACCTGCAGGTCGGTTAGTAGGTACAACACCTTCCTTATGGGAGAAACCAACCCTCAGTCGCCCAGGAACCGCCACTCCACCGTTATCTTCAAAATAGCTGGTATCCGGCGAGTAGTATGTTATATTTGCGCAACAGAAGGTGTAATTAATCTCTACAAAACCATTCTGTATAGGTTCAGTTGCATTAATCCATAGCCCTACTTCTGTTGTGTAGCAGTACCCTGGTACACTACTATCCTGCGGTGTCAGATAGTATTCACTTGCTGCTGCTGACGTTGTTGAGATCGCAAGAACCACAAGCAACGCCAACATTCCTATTATTGCTGTTTTTTTCATTATCCATTCATCTCCTTTATAAGTTCACGGTATATGCTGACAGTTAAGCGTCCAACCAGGAGCTCCGAGTACGTAGGCTTGTAGTGTCACGTAATCGAACCAATTTACTTCGGTATCGCCGTTAACATTCGCTGCCCAATCACTCGTGATCGTCCAACCGGGGGCTCCGAGTACGTAGGCTTGTAGTGTTACGTAATCGAACCAATTTACTTCGGTATCGCCGTTAACATCCCCGCAGTCCACACCCTGCGCGGTTCCATTCACCCAATCCGCAGAGTGGATCGTCCCGTGTGGTGGATTACCGTCAGGCGGTCCCGCGATCAGTCGCGTAACGTTCACTTCGCCTATGAAGTTCAGATCACTCGTGCATTCGCCCTCACCGACACACTCAACCGTGAGATTGGCAAGAACCAATCCATCGCCAGTCCTATTATCGAGACTCACGCCACCAAGGTAGACGTAATCACCGTGATACCCCCACGACGCATTGGTCGGGGTGATGCCACCTGTGAAATCGACCTCGGTTATGTTCACGGATTCGTTGTCAAACCCGATCATCGTTGACCATGTGTCAACGCGATCAGTCGCGTTCAGCAGAAGCTGAACGGTTGCATTGCCGCATTCCGGTATGTAAACCGTCTGCGGATTCAAGTATACTTCATTTGCTGCCGACACCGCCGGCACCGCAAGAAGTAGTACCAGTGTACCAAACATTATTGATTTGATTCTCATGTTGTACTTCCTTGACTTGGTGTTCATGTTATATTAATTTAACCGCAATTCAGTGAATATTCTGCCATATTGAACACATGCGCGAGGAGCAGCCGCACATCTGCCATATCGACCCCGTCCTCGCCGTTGACATTGCCTGCGCACGAATCGACGGGATACCCGGTCGGATCGAGTACGTGATTCAGGAGCAGGCGCACGTCCACGATGTTTACATTGCCGCTGCAATCGACATCGCCGCATCCGGGTATTGGGAGCGCTGTTCCTGCGAAATCGAGCCATGCACAATCGATTGCGTGTGTGCTGACGTTGAATGCCCCTTCGATTGTGCCGTGATACGGATACGGGATCTGTGGTTGTACTGATGCGGTGGGCATCGATCCGAGAAACATCCCCCTCATGTACGACGTTCCCGTAGTCATGGCATGGATTCTGCCAGTCTCAGTCACCACCCGATCCGACGGATTCAGGCGATATTCGCCTCTGGTGAATCCCGCGCCGCCGTACGCACCGGCTGCCGGATTGATCACAACGGTCGTGAGATCGGAGTCGAAAGTCGCATTCAGGTAGCCAGACAGATTCCCGGTCGCATTGCCGGTCGCCCAGCAGACTCCGGACTCAAACGCAGTCACAGGCTCATATCCGGGACTGCCGTTCAGTCTGATTACGCCTGATCGCTGCGGACCGTTCTTGCAGAATCTGGTAATGTCGATTTCGCCGTCCATCTTATCATACACCCGCAGTTCTATTCCACCGGCAAGAATCCTGTACCCCGGAGTGGACGCAATCGCAGGGTACACCCTGCCCCGGATCAACAGCAGATCGTGGCTGACTCCGGTAAATCGTTGGGTGTGCCCCTCGAAGTTGCAACAGTAGGTGCCGTAGTCATCCGAATGGAGGGTGAACGTGCCCTCGCTGAATCCCTCGCTGTCGTAGAGTCCGCCCGTGTTGTTCACGAGAACGGTTGTTGCAATGAGCGCGAACGTGCCTGACACGTCACCGTCTGCTCTGCCGCTGACTGTGTAATTCAGAACATCCATTCTCGTCTCGAAACAACCATACCCAGTCTCTTCGATTGCACCCTCGATCTCGGATCGATCTGCTGCCGCGGGTATTGCGAGCAGCAGCATCGCAAGCATAATCACGATAATCTTTAATGTCTTCATTCAATTTTCCCGCATGTTGTTTTCACCCGCCACAACTTAATAGATTTGCATCCGGGTCGAAGATGTGCGCGAGGAGCAGCTGCACATCATCGAAATCGATTCCGCCGCTGCCATCGACATTGCCAGCCCACTGATCAACAGGATACCCGGTCGGATTGCATACGTGATTCAGGAGCAGGCGCACGTCCACGATGTTCACCGCGCCACTGCAATCGACGTCGCCGCACATCCCTTGTGGTTCGTTCACCATCCTGGCGCGGAGACATGCGTTCCAGTCATAGTCTGCCAAGTCCGTCCAGGAACTGCTATTATAGTGCCTGACAAAGCTCACATTAGTCTGGATCGGCGGATCAACCCCCCACCACGAGTCTTTTACTTCAATAGATATGGGGTAACCATATCCCGGAGTGGTCATATTAACGCCAACAGTAAATTGCTGACCTGCATCTATTGAGATCGGATCGTTCAGTGGTATGGAGTAGTAACCACACTCCTGGCAGGTGCCGGTTTGATTGGCAAGCTCGCTTCCAAAATAGCCGTCCCAGACATAGATCTCGTACTGGGCATTGTTGCTCGTTGTCCAGAAATCAACATGGGTCAAATCTCCTGATTGGTTTGCAGTAAAGACACTTGCTATCCATGCACTCTCGTCTATGTAGCCCGCAACATTCACGAGACCAGCCTCATCCCAGTAAAGGAGTTCTTCGCCCATGACGAAGTCTTTATACTCAAGATAGGCTATTTCTGTGACACAACTTGATTCGTATGCGAGGTAGAAGAAGCCATCATTTCCCCAATCTGTACCCCAACTGTTCTTGACTATCCAGGCTCCTGTTCCGCCATGCTGCAGGTCAGGATGGGGGACAGAATCATTCCAGCCTATGATTGATACCAGATGGTTAGCGCCTTCGTAGCATAGATAGTAGTCGTAAATGGTTCCCCATGGTACAACCGAATAGTTCCTACCCTCGTCGTAATAGAAAGCCACTGTAACCGGTCCGTGATCATATACCGCATTCTTTATCACGTCGATGTCTGACCCGTCATTCGTTGCAAGTCTGTATCCATCAACCTTCTTGACAGGTGGACAATCATCACATACGCACGACCCATCGCAGTACAAGGGTGAGTACAAGGGTGGCCAGTTGTATGGATTGCATGATTCCGGAACAGCACCTTTCTTGATGAAAGCCTCCGTGGCAAGCCAACTCCATCCACCCCCCATACACGGGTCGTTCCAATCATCATACAAATAATACCAGGAGCGGTCAACGCACAGGGCTACGCTCTGCTCGGAAAAATCATACTCTGTACTCTCGTTCATCAGAACTGCCGATTCCAGAACCGAGGCGGTTCCGAATATCCAGCAGGTGCCGCAGGGGTCCTGATCCTTGACCGGCGTCACCTTGCCGAAATCCCTCCAGTCGAAGCTGTTTGGAAGCTCGGGTGTCGGTGCCAGCAGTCTTTCAACCGGAAGCCGATCCAGGTGGCTTAAATCTACGGGTGGAGGAATGTAGCCATAGTTATAGTCGTAAGATGTCTTAAGCGGACTCTCCCAATAAGCCACAAAATCCGGATTCAGTGGAGCCAATTGGGGGTCCGTAGTAGCTTCTGCCCCACCCACATAGTGGTCATCGTCGGTAGCTCTGCAAGGCAGTGCATTTACAGATAGGGATAGTATCATTATTGCCGCGATCAATATTGCTATTGGTTTTTCCATTGTTTACCCCACACTCTTACAATCTAACGTTGTATGCCGTCTTCATTTGATCGTGCATATATATGTATCTATGTATCAATGGTAGATCGCGCCATCGATCACAGGTCGATCTGCTGCCACAGATATCACAAAGCACGATCGTGTCATTGGTCGTGATTTTACCTACTGCCATCTTTTATCCTGTACAGTTCAGCGGATACGCCCCCGGATCCGCGATATGATGCATCAGCAGTCGTGCGTCGAGTATGTTGACCGCGCCGCTCCCATCGACGTCGCAGACACGCTCGTCGGCTACTTGCACCCCAGCGAAGACGTGTGCGAGCAAGAGCTGGAGATCCACGGCGTCAACGGTTATGTTCCCGTCAACGTCGCCGCACATCGCCATAACCAGCGGCAGATGATCCTGATTTGCGCCGCCAGCGATGTCGTGCGGCGCTTCGCCGAACCCATCGCCGTCGCCGTCGGTTCCAGTGTAGTTGCTCCAGTAGTTGCCGCCGATCCAGTGACCGCCCACGATGTTTGGTCCTGTGGTGTTGGTGGTGTTCCAGACGTTGGTTCCGTCGTCGTGGGCATTCTGGGTGTTGTCTGCAATGTAGTTGTTGTAGATCGTATTGTCACTGGATAATGTCAGATCGATACCGACATCGTTGTCAGTCACGGTGTTGCTTGCTACCACCACCCCGCTCGAAGCACTCAACTGGATGCCGCCCGCGTTCTCCGCGATCCGGTTCTCGGTGACATTGATGCCGGCTGGGATGTCCATACCAAGCAGTCTGCTTAATCTCGCCACCCCTGCATTGTATTCAGCATCCGGTATAACGAGCGCGGTGGGCGGTGCAGCCACACCATCGTCTGTGATTGCTCGCGTACCAGCATCTGCCATTGCAGCACCCATGACGCCGGTGGATGAATCGATCAATATCCCGTAGTCGCTGTTATTAACGATTGTGTTGTTGTGAATCGTTACATTTGTGAATGAGTAGAGTTTGATGCCGTAAGCATAATTCAACGCCGCGTTGTCTGCGATGTAGTTGTCAGAGACGATGGCACCTGTTCCCTCTCGTAGATAGATGCCGTAACCAGAATCATCTCCAACTCCGTTGTCCGCGAGTGTATTTCCGGTTATACTCAGATTGGATGAGTCGCTTAAACTATATATCCCGTGGTAGAGGTTATGGGATGCAGTGTTATTGCAAATGGTGGTATTTCTGCTTTGCGCGTACACAACGATGCCATGGTATCTATTATCCGATGCTGTATTATTGATGACGGTGGTATTCAAAACTCCATCAATAAAGACACCATAATAGCTGTGATCGTCAAGCGTGTTATTCACAATCTGATTGTCGTTGGCTAACGAATAAACATTCAATCCATAGTAATTGTTGGAACTGAAATTGTTGTCTACTATCTCGTTGAAGCACGCTGAGTTATCAATCTCCATGCCGTACCATGTATTGAAGTGTATATCATTGCGATCCACGATGTTGCGATTGGATGAAACCCTTATCCTGCCACCATCCCAGCCATTGTAATTCATCGCATTTTCAGTGATTCGGTTGTCGTTACAGTTGGAATACAGCCGTATGCCATCGTATGTGTTGTTGGACATTGTATTTCCTGCGATCGTGTTGTTATTCGAGGAACTCATATAAATTCCACTCACACTGTATTTATGAATCCCGTTTGAGCGAATCTCATTCGAGAGGATGTTATTCCACGAAGAATCATAGATGTACATCCCATAGCCATCGTTCCGGTAGATTGTGTTGTTGTAGATGGTGTTGTTATCCGAAACACACATGTAAATACCGCGTTCGTTGCCAGTAACGTTATTATCCGATATTGTGCAGTTATCGGCATCAGCGAGATCAATTCCTTCACGATATGACCCTGTTGCACCTGTAATTGTGAACCCACTGATATTGACGTGATCCATGCCCACATTAAATACATGCGCATTCGGATCCACGGCATGGACGATGCAGTTTGCAGAGCCATTCTCCGAGCGGATCGTCAGGCGTTTAGTGACATAGACATTCTCAAGATACACACCATCCTCAGCCTCGATTGTGTGCCCGTCCAGAGTCTCCGGGTCAGCGATCGCGTCCTGAATTGCATAAAAAGCCTCTGATGTGTCGATGTTGTGGACTGATGGTGCAGGAATTGTTCCGCCATTGTTCACGAGTGGCACATATATGCCAGAACCCGTAGCAGCTGCGTAAACCTGATTGTTCACAGTATCCACGCCGGTGTTTGATGCCGGAATCCATGAGATTCCATCGGCGTATCTCCACAACACGATCGTAGATTCATCTCCTGTGACATCAGAGTCGTTGTAGCTCACATTGATCAGAATACGCCCTCCCTCCTTGCAGGATACATTGACAAACCTTGTGATATTCAACCAGCCATCAGGATCAGGCGGGGGCGAGTCCACGCCCCTGATTGCGATGTCGCCTGGGTACGTGAACGATACGGTCGTCGGAGCACTGCACAGAAGTTGATCATCTGTGAATGTGTTGTTGTGTGAGTGCTGATAGACATATATATCCCATTCCGAGCTGTTTGAGATTCTGTTGTTGTAGATGTTACTGTTGTTGGTCCAACTTACTTCGATGCCATACTTACCGCTCGAATTTATGGTGTTATTGTATGCCATATTGTCCGTGGCATAGCCCTCCAGATGGATTCCCGCTCTACCATTTGCATGCAGTGTGTTGTTGTACACATTGTTGAAACTGCTCAACATCTCCACTTTAATGCCGTCGTAGGTGTTGGAATCCAGCAGGTTGTCGCGGATGCTGTTGTAACTGGTTATATTATCTGTATATCCTGCAAGCGAGATTCCCTGTGTATTGTTTGTGACATTGTTGCCAAATACATCATTATAATTGCTTATCGACCACAGAGTGATACTCTTGTGGTTTGAATAGACCGTGTTGTTGTAGACTTGATTGTAACTTGCATCGTAGAGCCTGATTGCGTGTCTGTTCTGGCTTGTGATACTGCCGTGGTCGCCGATATGGTCAAAGATTCTGTTGTCGTGTATCCTGTTGTGATCACACGATGGCGCATAGAGCCAGAAGCCGTTGCTGTTGTTGTAGATCGTGTTGTTGTAGAGATCGTTGTAACATGACGACGATTTCAGGAGGATCCCGGTCCGCATATTCGAGCCGACCGTGTTGTTGCGGACGGTGTTGTTCTTCGAAGAGTGTAGATAAACGCCGTGGTAGTTGCCGGACGCATTGTTGTCTGAGATGTTGCAGTGATCTACATAATAAAGGTAAATTCCCTTTCCGGAACCTGTTGCCCCGGTCACTGTAAACCCGCTTATATTGACGTAATCTCTATTCACGTAGAATATATTGGAATATTCCAACGGAGCGGTCACTGTAACCACATCCCTGCCCTCGCCAACCAGTGTGAGCTGCTTATTTATGTAAATAGACTCTGTGTAGCTGCCATTGTACACGTAGATCCAGTCGCCGTCGGTCGCGTTGTTGACCGCTGCCTGTATCGGCGTTCCGCTGGAATTGAACTGCGCGGGATCGATCCACCAGCCAGTCTCGTTGACGTAGAGTTGTGTTGCACCTGCCGCAGTGCATGCGCAGGTGAGCGTTGCGAGCAAAAGTATTGTTGCGATTGTGTATTGTTTCATGTTCTTGTTCTCTCTGGGTTAGCACGTACAGTTCAGCGGGTAGTTCTTCGAATCTGCGAGATGGTTCATCAAGAGCCGCGCATCGAGTATGTTGACCTGCCCGCTCCCATCGACGTCGCAGACACGCTCGTCGGCTACTTGCACCCCAGCGAAGACGTGTGCGAGCAAGAGCTGGAGATCCACGGCGTCAACGGTTATGTTCCCGTCGACGTCGCCGCACATCGCATGAACATGAACCAGCGGCAGATGATCTTGATTTGCGCCGCCAGCGATGTCGTGTGGCGCTTCGCCGAACCCGTCGCCGTCGCCGTCGGTTCCAGTGTAGTCGCTCCAGTAGTTGCCGCCGATGTAAGGTCCGCCGACGATGTTTGGTCCGGGGGTGGGTGTGGTGTTCCAGACGTTTACATAGGAGGCTGGGTAAAGATAAACATTATTTGTATTGTTGAATAAATTGTTGTAGATGTTGTTTAGTCTATCGTATCGCAGATAAATCCCATATAGTGAATTATTCTCCATTGTAGAATTGGTTATCGTGTTTGAAATCGAGTTATAGAATCTAATACCATACTGCTCATTGGAATCGGCTGTAGTATTCATTATCCTGTTATAATCACAATAACTCCCGTAGATTCCGGAATTACCATTATCCTTGCTTATAACATTGGAGAAATTGTTTGAATCAGAATTAGTATAGTAAATACCATTCCCGCCATTTGAATTGGTTGTAGCACCTTCAACATCGTTTGAATCGGAGTGATACCAGTAGAAACCATAGAAGTTACTTGAACTGGCTTCAATGTTTTTCATGGTATTTTGGTCGCAATGATATATGCAGAGACCATTGTTCTCGTTTAGGTTGAGAGTGATGTTCGTAAGATTGCTTGAGTTCAAATGCGATGCATAAATCCCGCTACCTTGGTAGTTTGAGTTCGAAACCACATCTTCCATCGTGATTGAATCCGAGTACTCCAGTTTCACCCCATTGTTCCGGTTGCAGGATGTGTTCGCATTACTTATGCTCGAATTTGTTACTTTGTTGGTGGCTGAGCCGTAGAGTTTGATTCCGTTCAGGAACCCGCTCACAACGCAGTTCCGTATCGTTATATTGTCCAGAGGGGTAGAATGAAACGCGTCAACATAGATACCAGTTCCGTAGGTGTCACCATCGCCCCCAATGGTCTTGTTCTGGCAGTCAAGGATTGTGGAATTCCTCTGTATCAATATACAGTCCCCATATTGCTCGGATATATCCGTATCCAGATAAACCGTAGAACCCGGCGCAGCAAAGCGTATCTTCAGGTTGCACTCGGCGCAGCTGCTGCAGTGCGTGTCGCCTGCCATGTACCTAAATGCCAGCGGAAGCCGGTCTATCGCTTCTGCCGCTCCGCCGGACAGATCGTATTCATTGTCGCAGAACCCGTCGCCGTCTGAATCTGTGCATGTGTCCGAGTATCCGTTTCCGGAAGAATTTGACCAGTAATTGCCCCCCATATACGTGCCGCCGAGAATATTTGTTCCGCTTGTGTTTGTTGTATTCAGGGAAGTAGCGTGGGTGATATCATCTGAAAGATGTAGGTTCCGATCATTTATGAAAATATTATTGTAGACACTGTTTGATCCGTTTTCGCCAAGAGATGCGCCTGTAAGATAGATCCCGTGATAGTAGTTGTTTTGGATATATGAATTTTTTATTGTGTTTGATGAAACCCCATCCATATAAATTCCATACCATCCATTTAAGTTTGCATTCATGTTATCAAAAATATTTGAATCAGGACTTCCGAAGCTATCACTGCCGAGATAAACGCCGCAAAAGCTATTTGAACTTGCATCTATGTTTGTGAAATTATTGTAACTGCAATTCTGAACCAACTGGATTCCCTGACTGTTGCCTTTGAATACAGAATCAGAGACTGTGTTGGATCCCGAACCATATTGGAAATAAATGCCATAATTAAAATTTTGATTATTCTGGTTTGCAGTAATATTGGAAATATTATTATGTGATGAAGTATATAAATATAAGCCACTGCCATTTTCATTACTGTTCAAAACAGAATCCGTCAGGATATTTGAATCAGAGTTTTCAATTTTTATTCCATTCCACCTATTATTCCCTGCGACTATTCTAGATAAGTTATTATTGTTAGAATATCTAAACGTCAGCCCGTGCTCGTTGTAGCTCGAGCTTATATCTAAAAAGGTGGCGTTGTCTGTCAACAGGACATCTATCCCGTTATTTTTTATCGCACTGTTGCCATGGACCGTTACATTTGATACCACTGAGTTGTCCGCATCGCACAGGATCAATTCCGATAAATCAAGATTCTCTATGTGTGAGGTGTTGTAATAGTACCCTATGGGTCTCCCGCCGGAGCCGGTTACATTGCTCAGATAATTTGGGCACCAGTACTCATCATTAGCACTTACTTCCATATCCTCGCGCGAGTTGTTCATAAAATTTGAGTCATCAAGCCAGTTATAAGCAGCATACGAAAAACAGATTCCTACGTCGTTTCTGCTTGCACTCAAATTTACAAGATGGGCATTATATGTATCATATAGATAAAAGCCATCTTGAAAGTTTCCACTGGATTCTACATTTGTGATATTATTTCGCTTTGTACAATGCAATCGTATGCCTATATAGGATGTAAGTGATTTTATATCCTCTAAAGTGTTATCGTTTGAATTACAGATGTATATGTTTGAGGATGTCCAGTTCTGGACTGTGCAGTTCTTTATTGTTATATTCGAGTCAGTCTCTGATACTCTGGAGATGTATACGCCGCACCCTCCTGTACCATTGCCGTCTATTGTGTGCCCCTGGCAGTCAAGATTCACATCGTCTGCTGTTATCTCGATGCAGTTTGTGGCGGTTGAGTTGAAAATGTCCGAAGTTAGCCTGTAATTTCCGGGGTCGGATATTATCTGGCAGGACGTTATCTCCGTATCAGCTTCTACTACACCGACTGTTCCGATGAGCACGGTGAGGAGGAGTATTGTTGCTATGATCTGTTGTTTCACTGTTATTCTCCATTCAGCACGAACAGTTCAGCGGATATGCCCCCGGATCAGCGATATGCTCCATCAGCATCCGCACATCGAGAATGTTGATGTATCCGTTGGAATCGACATCGCCGGTGCACTCATGAGCGATCGGATTGCCAGCGGGGTTGACGCAGTGTTTCAGGAGCAGCACGAGATCTGTGGTGTCAACCTCGCCCTCGCCGGTAACATCACCACAGACTGGTTCCTGCCCGCCGTCCCAGCCCGCGAGGCGCGCCATCATATGCCAGACCCCCCGTCCTTTGAGCACACAATTTATTCTCGCTAAATTATCAGACCCGGGACCGTTGGAATGCGCACAGTCAGTACATCCAGAATAGCCACTCACACCACCTCCGGTTGTTAATTGTTCAAGTTCGGAACCGGAATTGTTAGTGCACCATTCCTGACCCCAGTTATTTGCACGACCCGAGTTATAATCCAGATCATCCCACATTGGTTTATCATAGTAGTAATTTCCATTGGGGTCATAATTTTCTATATCCGCGAAATCAAACAAAATTCTACCATTATCCAGACAATGCTGTCTTATCTGTTCGTTTGCTGTATGAATAAAACCACCTTCACCCTGTCCTTGCGCATGACCTGTCATGAACACAAACTTGACGGGATGTTCGGCAGCTCGGGGGTTAGATCCACCTTTACTATATTCTGCAACAAGTATTTCCATATTTTCAAGATAACGTGTGATATTATGGCCATCGATACTGCACCATGACCACATAATGACATTAACATGGTAATTGTCAGTATTGTTCAACAGATTTCTGGTCGCGGTCACCCATGGGGTGACACCGTTTTCATCAATACAATCGCCCTGGCTCAGGTCATCACATCCGGATATGCCATGATCATCGAAATCCAGACCGCTCGCCCCGCTATCAGACCACTCGTACGTTGATCCGAATGCCGGGAAATTTTCAAGTGCATTCATACCAGTAACCAGCTGGCTGCCGTGAGAGGTATGTTGATACGCAACGTGAAGGTCGCTTTTTGCCTGATTTATCCACTCATCCGGAATCTGGCTCAGATTCGTGCAGTTATGATCAACAATTATCGCCTCAGCGCATATCTGCGGAGCCAGCATGAGCGCAACAGTCATCCCAACAAGTATTATCGTTCGTTTATTCATGAGTATGTCCTCCTGTAGTTACAATAACTACTGTCGGGCTGATATAAAAACGTATTCGAGCAGTTCTTGTCAGGACTGACGACGATATTACATGGCAGAAATGCGATTAGATCCGAAAGCGTCCCGAAATTGCGATCGCAGCAAATAGCAAACATTAATACGAACAGCCCTGATACTTCACATACGAAATGGGCAACACAGACAATATCAAAATCATGCACCCGCGCCCGAGCGCGATCGTCGCCGCGCTGTACACGCTCCGCGATCTTGACGCGGATGTCGCGATCCTGCACGGACCTCCAGGGTGCTCATTCAAGCACGCCCGCCTCCTCGAGGAGGATTCCCTGCGGGTTGTGACAACAGCGATGGACGAGACCGATTTCGTCTTCGGCGGGCGTGAACTGCTGACTGCGATGCTTGAGAAGGTGACCGACCTCTGGCACCCCGGGCTGATCGGGGTTGTCGGGACGTGCGCCAGCATGATCATAGGCGAGGACCTCCATCAGGCGGTCGTGGATGCCGATATCGATGCACCGGTGATTGAGGTCGAGATTCACGCGGGATACCATAAGAACACTCACGGAGTGATCGCGGCACTCGAATCCGCACGAAACGTCGGGATAATCGATGACAATGAGTTTGAGCGGCAGAAGGGGCTACTCGAGGAGGCGACCGCGCTTGAAGAGGGGCACGGCGCAGCGAGCAAGGAGTACCTCGAGCCGTCGCGGGGTGACCTCAAGTACAGGGTCGCAGAGCGGATCATAGAACTGCTAAAAGACGGAAAAAGTTGCATAAACATACTGAATGCAAAGAAGGAGACCGCGTACATGTTTGCTGACATTCTTCTTGCGGTGAACGAGTGTGCCGAGCATATCGGCTCGGATTCGGAGATCGTTAACCTCGCAAATCTGGACACGGGCATCGGTCTTCAGAGGGTTAAGGGATATGCGGTGGACATCCTGCGCGACCTTGATGATTCCGGGGTTCGGATTCACGAGACGATCGGCGGGCTTGACGAGTATCCGATCGCAGGAAGGGTGGCGGGTGAGACCATCGGAAGCAGATACCCGGGATTTGATTTTACAATAATATCCGGCGTTCCGCACGCAGTGCCGTTTGAGTCCATAGCAGGAATGGAAGTCATATCGGTCACAAACGGTCCGAGGCAGGTGCTTCCGTTAAAGGAGATGGGGCACTCCGCAGTCGTAGTCGAGATCGATCTGCATCCGAAGACGCTCGGTGTGAACCACATTGTTGAGTCTGAGCTGGGTGCGACGATGAGGGAGATGTGCGGGATTCTGGGCTGAACGGGCGGGCGGGTCTCAAAATCTCCAGATTCTAACGGATTCTGTGGTTTTCAAAAGATGCCGGAAGGGTTTTTTTCATTCTT
>Ga0190315_1000576_pt1 | contig 17670 bp, 12 predicted proteins | sample 48701101_MG_FD_161673 | JGI IMG/M metagenome (GOLD analysis project Ga0190315, IMG submission 161673) | Hydrothermal vent sediment bacterial communities from Southern Trench, Guaymas Basin, Mexico - 4870-11-0-1_MG | ecosystem: Environmental > Aquatic > Marine > Hydrothermal vents > Sediment ...
GAGCCACCATAATCACTTAACTTTTTTAAAGTATAGAAAATTTTATAGAACATTCTAATCTAAAAAGATCATATCTGTCCATAATTTCTCAATTTTTATGTCGTAGTAAAGTGACTGCACCCAAATCGTTTTCGTAGACTCCTTCATCACAAACGGAGGTGATTAGGAATAATGTCATGATTATTCTCTTTGAATGGGATAGGCGATAATTCTTTGAATGGGATAGGCGATAATTCGCATACGATAGCGTTTCAGAAAAATAATTGGTTTTATAATTACTCCAAAACAGGGGGATGGTGGGCAACAAAAACCCGTTGCCCACCCGACAAACTCATTGTTATTCTTTGTTCATAGAACCGATGAAGCTGTCGGCCTCTTTGATGGAGGCTTCCATTTCTTTGATGAGTGAGTCTACATTGCTTTCAACTTTGACGAGTTCGCCTTGTAGGGAGGATATGGCTTGGGCATTCAGATTATGCTTCAAAAACATGACTTGATCCCGGAAGATGGTGAGTACGGGTTCTATTTTTTGCTCGGCCCGTTTCATTGCGGCGATGAGCTTGGTGTATTGCTGCTGCGTTTCCTTCAGCTTTCTTTCGCTGATGCTTCGCATTTTTTGGTCGGAATAGGTATTCAGTTCGGTTTCCCATTCGGCAAATAAGGCCTGGGAAACATCTTCTACTGATTTAATGCTATCCCGAACATCTTCTGCATTGGATTCGCTTTTGTCTAACTCGGCGCTGAGTTGATCGTACTTCTGTTGCAATTCACCGCCGTCAAAATTGACGACTGAGCTGAATCGTTCTAAAGCAGATTTGAATTGTTCTTTGGCCTCTTCTTGATTGTCGCGAGCTGCTTCAACTCGTTGAACCAATAAGTCGCGTTTGTGAACGCCAAACTTTTCCATGGCATTGTAATAGGCTGTTTGACAGCCTACCAAGAGTAAGCTGGCAACGGTTAGTAGGAGAATTGAATGGGGGGAGCGTGGTGTATTTTTATTCATATTGCGTTTTCCGATACGTTTATCTTAACTACAGTTAACAAGAACACACTTAAGTGTGGGGGGAGCGAACAAAGCTTTAATTGTTAGTGAATAGTATACAGCAGGGCGCATTCCAAAAAAAAGGGATCAATCTTTTCGTTCCAAATTTATTTTGCGACGGTTGGAGTGCAAAATTTATTTTGCAAAGGCTGGAGTGCAAAATTTATTTTGCAAAGGCCTAATTGAAATTGATAAGGGCGCATTCCAAAAAAAAAGGGTCATTATCAATTTCGGTTGAGTACTTTGGCCGAGTACACTCCAAGAGCGCAAAATAAATTTGGAACGAAAAGAGCGCAAAATAAATTTGGAACGAAAATCGCGCACAAGCAGATTGATAATGACCGTTTTTTGGGAATGCGCCCATACAGCAAGCCTTTTTCAAAGTTCACTGCACAGAGTCTAAATCGCTCACTGATATTACTTACTATTTTTATGGTAAATTATAATAGTCGGATAATCTAACATATCAAGTCTTTGAGAGCAATTTCTCTATTTCATTTTATTGGGATGAGATGAAATCTTGGGGCTTTGGACAAAATCAGATTCATCTATTTTTAGGTTTTATTTAGATTGAGTTAGGGAGATTGTGGAATGAGAGGAGGAGAGTTTAATTGGGGTAGGGAATGGATGAGAATTAAGGGATTGCTGTCATTCAGACTAACGTTCATGAGTTCATAATAAATATACATAATTCGTGAGGGACTTCCCAAATTTTCAAGGAGATTTTGGGAAGCCCATAAGAGGGTTCGTGAGCTATTGCACTTTCAAACGGTTCGGATCGGTTCCATTGAAGATAATGTGTCCGTTTTTTTGTAAACGATAACCCATATAAAAAATATAGGAGGTGGCTGGTAGTTGATTTAAGCTGCCTTGAAACAAGGTGCGTGTGAAGGTTTTTTGTAATGTCATTGTTTTTTCAGCGGCTTCTAATAACGCAACCTGACCAGTCCATTCTTCCCAAGCGGTGCCTTGACGCATATAGTAAATTACGGTTTTGTCATTTATTGGTATGGCAACAACCATTAAAATATCAGCCGTTTCATCAATATGGGCATTGTCAACCTGAACAGTTACGGAAATCGCTATATTATCTGTATGGTTGATGGTTAAATCATTGCCAGATAAACCCGTTTCTGTGGTTATCGTGCCTGAAAAGGAGGCTGTTGTTTCAATCGGATTACCTTCAGCATCAATACCCATGCCCATCGCGCTAATTAAATCAGGCGGATTTGTTGGTTCGGGTGGTTCTGTTGAACCCGGTTCATCTGGCGTAGCATTAAAGACTAAAATGTCTGTCTGTTCGGCATCCTTGTTGAGTCGGTTGATCTTGATGTAGTAGGTGCTATTCGCTCTGAAAGTCATACTGAGTTGTGATTGTATGGTTTCTTCATCACGATCATCATTACAGGTTAATTCAGTCAGTGGATGTTTAGAACCTTTCCAGATCGAGAGCACGGTATCATAGTTGGAGCCCAGCGTATCCAGTAGCATGCTGGTTTCGGTACGCGGTGTATATTGAAACCACACTGTCGTACTGCCATCCTTTGCGCATTTTGAAGGGGGTTCTTTTAGTTCAGTGCTGGCTTTTGTGGTTTCTTGAGTATACGAAAAAGTCTTGCCACCAATATCAATAGCGCCTGATAAGTCATCGTTGTCTAATGATTTCAGTGTTTTGGCATTAAAGTTTAAGGTGCCTGTTTCTTTATTAAAACCGGTAACACTGATAAAGTATCGGGTATTTTTTTGGAGTGTTGTATTGATTTGGGAATGTTGTGTTGTCAGAAGACTATTGTCATTACAAGCGATTTCAGTCAGTGGATGTTCATCGCCGCTCCAAATGGCGAGTACGGTATCATAATCTGAACCCAAGGTGTCGAAGACAACATTTTCATCTTTTTTCGGGGTATATTGATACCAAACGCTGGCTTCACTGAAGGTGCAAGGTGGGAAAACTTCAGAGGCTTCTGTTGTCGCATCAATCGTCTTTTGAGACTGACTATAAGGCAAGACGATTTTAAGGGCATTGGCTAAATGGTCATTAGCTGGCGGTGCAGCATAAAGTGGTGAGACGAGTAGTAGCCCCGTTAATAAAACAGTGAATAATTTGTGTTTCATGGCTTTTTTCCCAAAAAAAAAACGGGGCTCAGTATGGTATTGATTTGATTAAGTGTGAAGAAAAAATGATTCCCTAAAACTTAACAAAATCAACACCGTATGTAGCCCCGTTTGAGTGAATGATAGCGCCCTGAAACCTTTTCAACCAGATAGATAGATCGGCAAGTATGCTTTACTCATATGAGGGGTTAGCTCACTCGCTCACTTACCCACGACTTCAATAACACTCTTGGTTTGTAGAGATGAACCACTGGTCAAAAATGTTTTGGGCATCTATAACTTATTCAGGCTCCGTATTTATTGAGGGCCTAAGTTTGTTGGTAGCTCACAATTGGTAGGCCACGTAATGGCTTCAATATCATAGTAGGCTGGTGTTTCGAGCTGTAAATCTAATACTGGCGGACAAGCGCCTTCCTTGATTTTCCAGCCATAGACATTTAAGTCACTACGCTTGTTCATTGCGAATAGCAAAACGTTGCCATCGGCCATATCCAGCGCTTCCACCTGTCCAGGCAGTTCGCGACAAACAATCCCCACATCCTGTGGCACCATGTTGGCATCCCAATTCGATGCTGCCCAAAGGTCAGTATTGGCCGCAGCGTATAACACCTGACCTTCGTTATCCCAAGTCAATGCCTCAACAGCTGCCTTTGACTCAATCACCGGAGTACCTTTACCCGTTACTAAGTTAATTGTCAACAGGCCTTCTCTATCAGCCCATGCCCACAATACAGCCGTCCTAGGATTGAAGGAAATACCAGACACTTCACCAAAGCCCGTCGAACCGATGGAGGTTATCTCCCCGGTCTTAGGATCTACCTGATACAGATGACCATGGGGATATCTTTCACAGCTTGCAGGATCATCAGTTGGTTCAATACAACCCGGATCGTCACCTGACGTGGCATACAACTTGCCAGTCTTGGGATGCATATCCAATCCTTCGATATCGTGCCCCTCATACAAAGGCCCCAACGGCGTGGTTTCGCGCGTCTTGGGATTAATGGTAAAGAACTGGGTATCGTTCAACTTCTGATCATGTAAGGCGTAGAATTGAGGAATCGGACATTCGCCTGTAGGAATCGGCTTATCCGAGTGGAATCCAAAATCTACCGTCAGATTTGTGCGTTCCACCTCATCCGTTGGATCAGAAGGCTCACTCAGCGTCACAGCTAAGCTCACGACACCATGATCTTTCATTGGCTTGCCATTGTCATCGTGATCAACAGCAGGATCAGGATCAGGCGCACCCATGCTACTGAGCAAATCAGCTAACGGCTTACCCGCCGAAAAATTACGGGGATCAATCTGAACGATATAGTCACCTGCTATCAGTCCTTCAAACAGGTAAAAACCGGGAACACGCTGCTCTGTAAAGGTCAGCATACTAGCCACTGGCTTATCCACATTCGGCGTATACTCTCCATTACCATCATCATCCCAATACAGGTTCACCTTAACAGCATCAATACCCTTTTCGCCAGTATCAAAATTGCTGTTTCTATCCTCATCCAACCAGACACGGTTACCTAAGGCGAGAACACTTGGCTTTTTGATTATGCCGGCATCCCAAGTGCGATCAATATCGCCTATATTTAGCGAGGTTATTTCAGTCGCCCCCTTCTGGTTTGGATCAGAATCACTCGGATCGGATGTACCAGTCGCACCTTGAATAGTGAAGCCGTTGGCATTTCGAGGTAAATCACTAAACTTGACAAAGTATTGCCCAGACTTAATATCATCAAACAGATAGTAACCCGGATGACCCTCGCGGTTGTCTTTCGTGAACGTAGTCGCAACCACTTTATCTGCTGCTATGTTTGCAACACCATCACCGTCATCTTCGTATAGGGTTACCTGTACACCATTTATACCATTATCAGCACTTTCATTTTGCTCGCCATCTCCATTGCGATCAAACCACACGTAGTTACCCAATGCAGCCGTGCCTTTTTCTATCAATCCCATATCCCAACGACGATCATGTTGCAGATTTTTCAAGAAAATGACTGGTGTCTTATGAGTTTCAGGATCAACATCCGAATCCTTACTATCCGTGTCGTCATCGCCAGTATCTTGATTCATCGGCGAAACTTTATAACCGACTGGTGGGAAGAACTTCAAACGATAATTCCCTTCAGTTAAGAACGAGAAGATATAATAACCTGGATTCCCGTTTTCATCATCGGCGGTAAGCACAAATCTGTCATACACAAACTCACCGTTTGCGGCTTGCTTGTATAATTCAACTCGCACGCTATTGAGTCCGGCTTCTGGGCCTTCATCTTGGATACCATCTTCATTCGCATCAATCCAAACATAGTCTCCTAAAACTGCCGGCTCAAAGTCATCCACTTCAATACCCACTTTAATCGGCTCAGAAGGTAGCAATTGCGTACCCGTATCTACGCGGGTAACGACATAACCAAAGGAATTCCACGCGATCGTGCCTACTGGCGCGTTGATTGGGGCATACATGGGCCAAGTTAATTCTAATTTATCGCCAGGATTAACGACTCTGTTACCAAAATCAAAGCGTAATGAACGTACTTTGGTAATTGGTTCTGGCAAAATTGTGGTCCATGCTGGGTCCTTACATCCCGGAGGATTGCTGGGCAACACCTCAGTACGGCAAGGATTTTCCTCAATGCTATATTTCACAATAATACCATTGCCGGCTTGTACCGCACCGATCAATTGCGGTTGCCATGCTGAGTCGCGTTGTGACAAATCAATCACGCCAGTATCTGTCAGAAATGGCAATATATCGACAACCACCACATTTGTCATAGCAATATTGCCCGTATTTTCAACAATCAAGCGATAGTCTAAAGTACCCGATCTTGCGGTTTTGCCCGAATCAGGATGCCGGTGCCAGCTAGGATCCAATTGGCCTTTCACCCATTTTATGGATTCCATAGAGGCTAGGGTACCCGCAGTAATAGTCGCGTTTTCACTCGCACAAAGCATTTGTCCCACTTCACCATTACCATCAAGATCATCAATATCTTCCACCTGATCCAGACAACTATCCAATGTAATCGTGTGAGGCTCATTCTCAGCAGTGACATAAATCCGATTAGTCACACTACCCGGTTCTGTCATTGATTTCACACGGGCAACTAACTCTAAGCGAAACTCCTTCCATTGTTGAACAGAATAAGCCGATTCACCAGTCCAATTCCAACGTAATAGTGTTTGGCCGGTGCCATTATAATTCTCCACTTTCTTAAACTGTGGTTCTGGCGCACCTGATGGCTTTCTGATGATACTCCAGTCTTCAAATTCCAAATCAGGATTCAACAGATCAAAAATGCTGGGATTAAGCAGTAGCCCATTTTCACGATTATTCAACTTGATCTCGTATGTGACAGGATCACCCGGGGTAATCGTAGAGGCACTTGTGACGGTTTTAATCAACTGTGGGCCCGCTGTCGCATACACGATAAGCGTTTTCTTAGTACTTGATTGAGTATTGTTGTCATTCTCGTAAGTGTATTCAGCGGCTGCCGTGTTTTCAATCTGATCACCAACCTGAACAGTATTGCCCTGACGATCCGTTGACAAGACGCTGGCCGAAAAACCATTCATCTTCACTTTACTGTAGCTGGAACGGAAACCCACAGGCATTTCATCTAATACCCAACGCAATTCGCTGATGTATTCAGCCGCTCCTAATCCCAAGCTCGACACTTCAACAGATTGTCGAGGGGGAGTAGCAAACGGATTACCAGGAACCGCGATCCATTTAGCATTCCTGAGATTCGTTTTATAATCGATGCTAACTGGAATACTACCGGCCTCTTGATTGTTTTCCCCAGCACGCAAACTCGTCACCACCATTTGACTGGGTATGGTATCTGTGATAACCACATTCTGTAGCGGTACATTACCGTCATTTTTGATAGTGAAACCATAGTTTATGTTTCCTTCAGAAATAACCGTCTTAGGGCCTTGTTTCCAAACCGTCAATTTAGCCGTATCTTCACCGATTCCGCCACTAAATGTCGCTGCGGCATTAGCACTGTCCGTTGTTTCTTCAGACTCGCCCACCGGCGTTCCATTAACCAACACCTCATTAATGATTTCACTGCCACTGGAAAAATGTTCTGACCGATATTTCACCTTGACCTGAGGCTCAAAACAATCACCGACAGCCAGCGTGTCTCCCGTTCCTCCCCAAGTAATGGTTTGATTATCAGGATCATAAACACCCTTCTTTGTTGCAGAAATAAATTCTGCATTAGGCGGTAACGTGTCAACCAAGGTGACATTTTGCCAATCCAGTCGGCCGTTTGCATTTTCACTACACAGTTTAATCTTGTAGGTCATCTCCTGATCAAGAGTCGCTTTGCTGTTTGAAAGTGTCTTAGTCAACGTGACCACACTTTCAGCCTCCACTGTTACCGTTATAGGAACAGTCTGAACGGAATCAGCATTACTACCATCAATCTCAAACTCAGTGGTAATCTCTGTACCATTTGGGGTTTGCCCGTTAACGGTTTCAACCTCAAGCATGATTACGCCAGTAGAACCCGCTGGAAGTTCATGAATAAAGTTCCACGTTACCGTGCGAGTATTAGGATCATAGACGGCAGAGGCAACATGAACACTTCCTGTCGGTGCCACTGCGGATAATGCACCATTTAAGGCTGGCGGTAAATCGCCGGTTACCTGAACATCGTAACAATGTTCAGTCGTACTTGCACAGCGATAGTCAAGTTGGTATTTCAACTCTTCTCCCGCCTTCACTGTTGTGGGCCCCTCAAGGGTTTGCACAATCTTCAATTCTGGCTTGGCATAAGCGTTGGCCATCATGCCTAACACCATCACTACCCCCACCAGCCAAGGGTATGAGTCAGTGCTTCGTCTAAGAAGCAAAAGGATATTTTTCATTTTTTCCTCCATTAATAAATAAATGGAAAAGTGAGTGAGCTTGTCATTGTCAATCAAGTTGCCTCTCAAGATAAAAGCGATTCGCATCTATTAAATAATTGTTCAGAAAAATCTCAAAAACCATTTTGTTAAACCCAACATTTAACGGTTTTTAATTTAATTAATCATTATCTAACAAATATTCAATAACAAACCAATCTAATCTTCTAAAAAATTGAGCGACAAGACAATGTGAATAACTCAAAAGCCTCATAGTTATCATTAGATTTGATAACGATTTAATTAATATCAAACAAATCAAGTCATTCAAATCTAAATCAACTACATAACGTCTATGTCAAGTGTCACTGATAAACCAGTCACCACTCAACAAAAAAAACGACCCTATTTCAAATTAATATAGGATTGACTTCAAGACACAAAAAATCAATACCCTTGTTGAAATATTTTATTTTACCTGTCCAATGGTTATTTTGTGTTGTGAAGTTTATGGAATTTAAATTGTTAAACTAAGCCCCCTACGTCACCGTAAAGGACTCGTCTTCAAAACCGTGCATGAGACTGATCCCGAACACGGCTTCTCTCCTAACTGTTATTATTTGGCCTTACATGACCTTTGCAATATCGTCTTTAAACTGTTACTCGCGTAACATCATTTCATCATGCTCTAGAAACTTTGTTTCTACTCATGGTACTGATAGATTTAATGACTATATTGTTCTCAGTTAGCAGTGTACACGTAGGCATATCCCCTTCATTACAAAGAGGCTTTAGCTTTTTGTACAATCCCGTTAAGCCTATCTATTAAAGTTTGATAAACGGAGCTCACCGCCATAAAAATGTTTTGGGATGAGTCTGATAAACTTAATTACCCCGTTTCCAAAGATTGGCTATATTCAGACTTAGATATTATCTATACGCCGTGGTAATGACTCTTACGAATCCAACACCTATCATACTACTATATGTTTGTAATATGTGTTTTCTTACCAAACACGGATTATGACTTAGCTTGTTTCCGTTTTTATCTTACGACGTTTTATGTACATTGATAATTTCTTGCGTTATGGCCTATCTGATTATCTAGCATTGTTTAATAAGCTAATTCATTAAACAACACGTTATTCCCTGCTTTATCAGTTTCTTATCAGTGAAACCAATAAGGAAATTGACGTAGACTTTAGGTCATCTTGAGATAGCTTTAATCTCACAATCTTTGAATTATCACAATAGGCTTAAAAACTGCCACATTGAGCTCATGTTACGCACATTTTAATGTACTTTGCATGAAACGGGTCGCACCCATATCAGATAAACACCATCATGATATAGAACGGTTTTAACATTAATTCAATCAATTAAATAGGCAACACTATCAGATACAAGTGTTTTTTATGTCATAGAGGTACAGCACAAGAAATGCTGCAAAATTCATTCCATTAAATTGCCATAAATATTTGTTTTTTAATAAGATTAGATATTTTAATGATAAGATTAAATACGTTTTTCAAATGAAAGTCAAAAAAAGGATTTTGCCTTAAAGCAGTATTTGAATTTATAAAAAATAAAACATATCTGTCTTTCAATTTTAAGTCGCAAATTGCGAATATATTTCGCAATATGCGAATAATACATTTCGGTAATGATGAGTGAGGGTCAACAATTATGAAAAATGAACAAATAGTGTTCAAATCACTTTTAATCAGATATTGTTTTTTAAATCATTGATTTATAGCTGATTCAATTCAAGCCAGTGGCTTATATTATTAAATTCGATAGGTTTACGTGAAAAAGTAGTTGCCGCTTATCTTCACGGCGAGGGTTCGATGCGACGTTTAGCTAAACGTTTTAAGGTTTCCAGAAAGTTTTGTGTCGGGGCTACTAAAGCAGGTAAAAGAAACAGGCGAAATTGCCCCAAAACCCCATGGAGGTGGACATCCTTCATCAATTAAAGTATCAAGGTCAAACTTTCATCAGAGAGTTCGTTGAAAACCAAGCAGACTTAACTCTTGAAGAAATTCGTGATGAATATAATGAACATTTTGAACCGGTCAAGCGGTCAACAATCGATAGAGCTTTAACGAAGCTAAACTCGGAAAAAAAAGACTCTTTTTGACCCTATAGGAAATACGCCTGAAAATCAGAAAAAACAACGTCAATTCAGTCAAAATTAGAATTGCTGGTTAATGCCTGCAACGTTAGCCTATCTGGCAACCATGTTGTACAATCCCAATAATATTGCATGGGAAGGTTCACCTGCCACAACCGAACTGGAAATTGAAGTCGCTTTAGATTTAGCCTAAATGATGGGATTCAAGCGACAACAGGCCTATGGTCATATTACTTCAGGTGGCACAGTGGTTAATTTGGAAGCATTATGGGTTGCTAGAAATATCAAATCGGTTCCGATGGTAATAAAACAGGTGCGCCCTGATTTGGTCGCTGGCATCACTGATTGGGAAGTGATGAATTTGTCGCCTATCAAGATATTGGACTTAGTGGACAAGCTGACGGATGAAGAAGTTGAGGAAACCAAGAAGCATTCAGTACGCGGTAAAGGGCTTGCTGCTTTCAATTTTTAGCAAATTGTTTGTGCCACAGTCCAAACATTACTCTTGGAATAAAGGGCCAAACATTTTGAGATTTGGCCAAGAAAACTTGGTTTGATTGGCCTCATAATTGGCAACGTTGATTTAGATCATTACCACCAATAGGGCACTTTTCGTTTTTGGAGTGGCCTAATCGTTCAAATTGGGAACCGGTTTAAATATTGATGGCATCTAGGGGCAAGCCCACGCGCGAGCCCCTTTCATTTTTGGAGTGGCCTAATCGTTCAAATTGGGAACAGGTTTAAACATCTTGATGAGCCAGTAGTGGCTCATCAACGATTCTAAGGTTTTCAAGGCTTTTTCTAAGTTGACTTCAAAATCCTTGTTTTGAATATCGACAATCATTTTGTAAATGATTTCAAAGGTGAGTCTGTCTTCTTTGTCCATGTAGATAAACTGGCCGTTGTGTGCTTGGTTCAGTTTTTCTATTTCCGCTTGACCCACTTTGCCTGTGATCGTGGTTTCTCTGACATCTCTAAAGAGTGTGAACTGTATGTCTTCATAATTCCTAACCAGTTCATTGAAGTTCTTGATTCTGGAAGGAAAAACCATGTCGCTCACTTGTAAAAAACCAATCACTATTGATTGGATGGGGGTTTTGATTAACAAATGTTCTGGTAGTTTCCTTTTGCCCAGTTTTAAACGATCAATTTCAATCTTGTGTTTCAGCGTTTTAAAGGTTTCGGTGACGGTTAACAGTTTACCTATATCGTCACTATCACTGATAATGATGAGTTTTTCATACTCTTCTTCTAAAAAGGCCTTTTCTCTTTCGAGATATTCTAGAATCAAACTGCTCGCAGAGGCGGTGCTTTCAACAACCGGTGGCATCGTTTCAAACGGTGTCGGAATTTGAGCATACGGAGGGGAGAAGGGCGTTGATTCAACGACTGATGGTGTCATGGATTTGATCACCACAGACTCAATTAGCCTTCTCATGCCTGCTATTTCACCAATCAGGGTTTTGAATGACGCTCTCACTTCATCTTCAAAACTCGATACATTGAGTTGCTCTTTTAGGCCCTTGATTTCTTCTTTTACCTCATCTTCAAAACTTTTATCAGGCGGAATGGCACCCGGTAAAGGAAGGTTTTGAGATCGGTATCTATAATAATGGGAAGCCCGATTTAACACTTCTCGAATAGAAGTCTGATTGAAAATATCTTTCAAGTCTTCCGGCGTGAACAAGCGTTCTATATCAACACCCAGCGTTTGTGCTTTGAAAAATAAGAGTTTTTTCAGTTTTTCTTCAGAGGGTTTGTATAAAACAATTTGAGATTGAGAAACGCGCCCGACAACAGAGCCATCAAAGAAGGCTTTAAAGTATTCCCAACGATCCGGAAAAAGATTGAGAATAATCAAGCTGTTGGGTACATAAGTAAAGAGTTCTTTGACGGCATCACCAAAGCTTTGCAGTAACGCTTTATTATGTTCAAGCCCTAAGCCTTCTAATTGATCGAAGATGATAATCAGAGGTTCGTCCATGATGGAGAGTTTAGCAAAAACGGTCATCGCGGTAAGCGAAAACGCTTCCTTATTGCCTTCTTCCTTCCAATTTTTTAAGCCGATACTCTCTAATTCATGATCTTCTAAATCATTGGCCGATAGCCATTTGCCGACTAACCTTTTCTTGTTTGGGTCGGAATAACCACAAAATTTGATAATCCCTTTTAGGATCGCTGTTGAATAACCACTATCGCCATAATTTTTTTTCCACCAACCATCAAGAAGCAGTTCAATACGTTGCCAATATTCACGTTTGCTCCGCGCACCTTCTTGCCCTAATGCTTTATAGAGATTAAGCGGATCTTTTGACAAAACTTCTAAGAGATATCGATCTTTGTCAGTCAATTTTCTGAAATAATCAAAAAGGCCTGTTGATCGCTTATTTCTAAACGCTCGAAAAGTATCAACGATAATTTTAGAAAAACTGGTTGCCAAGAGATGTTCAAGTTGAGAATAGGGACTGTTAGGCACTTTTTCTACAAAAGATTCTAACACGCGGCTATAAATGTGATATAAAACCGAGTTAATGTTGTTAGGTTGTCTGATAAACAGTAACCGGTTGTTTTTTAAGCGTTCTTTTGCCAATCTCATCATCAGATGGGTTTTACCGGTTCCCGGTTCCCCCGTGACAACGGCCCCTTTACTTTGATGGTTTTCCACATCATCTTTGATATCGGTTATGATAGATTTTAACCGCTCAAATTCATCTTGATAAATTTCTTTTAAGTCAGTGTGGTTTTGAAAAGGGGTATCAACCCTCGTATTGCTAAATGGGTTGGGTTTTGAAACGATTTTTTCCACTGTTGTTGCTTGCTCCATCACATATTAATATACGGCAAAAATTGTTATTGCTTTTTAAATTCAGCAATGATTTCAATCAAGCCGACTATGTTTTGATTAAATCGGGGTAAATCTTCTGCTGGAATCCAGTATTCTTGATGCTTGGAACTGCCAACCGTTTGTACAGAATAATGATTTAAAAAGCTTTGATTAACCTGAAAACGAGTGACATAACCGACATAACCTGAAGCGGCATCTTTGGTATTCCAATCTTGGGCTATTTGCATTGCGTATTCTTCGGTAAGCACCGGATAAAAAATGGGTTGAATCGGGAGACGCTTTGGAAAGGCTTGATAACCATTTTGTCGAATCAAATCCATTTCCTTTTGCCCAATGGGGCGAAAAAGTGTGACGGTTTCTTTATTGGCTGACATCAGCTTTGGACTCCAGACAACTTGATAGTATACTAAGCGTTCGCTTTCTCAAACGCCCAAGTTCTCAATACGGCACGGATAATCTGTGCAGAAAAAGCCGCTTCATGTGCTGGGGAAAACAGTAAATTGCCCTCTTGTTTTTTATGTTTCATAAATTTTTTAACAATCAGCATGATTTCTTCTATTAATCCCTTATCTTGTAAAGGGAGAATGGCACCAGAACTCATGTAAAAATCGGCGAAGGGCAGTACTCTTCCCGCGAATAACATGCCTGGCATTCCCCCCTTTCCGATGCCTATATCCATTAAAAACAGTTGGTTGTTTCGGAGCCGATCACGTATTGTCGCCCCCTGTTCTGGATAAACTTCTTCAATGGTAAACATTGAGTAATAGGATTGAGACATCGCTTGCAAAAGGCGCAGGTCATCCGAGTTTTCGGAGGGAGGGGTATTCTCAATGTAGCGTTCAATCTGATTTTTCCCACCTTGCCGATAGCTGTATAGGCAGTAGTCAAATAAGACAGACAATTCTTCCTCGTTACTCAACTGGAGGGTTTTATTTTTAACAATACCTAATTTCTTGCCACATTCCGTGATATCCGATTTAGAAAGCTGGGTAATAATCTCCGAATTGAGATTACGACCCACTTCTCGTATGTGTTTATAGTCATCAACCCATTTCATATCGGGAGAGGTCATAGCATAATCCTTTGTTTTTTTCATCGTTTGTAGTAGTAGGCGCACTTAACTCAGTTTGTCAAACCCTTTTTCAGTTCCACAGCACAGAGCATAAGTATAAGACTTTTAGTTTAGCATCATGGAATAGTGCAAACAACTGAATTTTCACGCTTAAGTACGAGTACAACGAATGACATCAAGTACAATGACGGGCCGATAAACAAATTAAACCCCTCAAAATAGGCGTGTTTATCATTGATTGATAATCCCCTCAAAAAGTGAACTTATCTTTTCAAAGCATTTTTCAAACTTTCATCATCCCGTTCTAATTTAAATAATTAAGGATCGTTAAGTCTTATTCGTTATATAGGCCCGTCTTATGCACCCCGCCACTGCGTTGTAGTCAACTCTTGTTTTGAAATAACACGCTTGCTATCCTTTTTCATAGATATCATATTCATTGAGTTAATAGGTAATGGGTAATGAATTGCATTTTGACTCACAAGCCGAGTCTTTTTTCAACACGAAGATAACGAACAAACATAAAGTTCACTTGTGCTTGGATTAATATTGCTCGTTATTTCAATTCATCATTGGCTATACTTTTTATAAAATATCACACTAATATAAATTAAACGTTATTACACAAGCATCTGTTCATTTTTCATTTTCACTTTTTCCTTTTTCATTATTTATATATCTAATATATATGCAAACTACCCGATTTTTACTGGCTACCCTGAAGGAAAATCCATCTGATGCTGAGATCATTAGTCACCAACTCATGCTACGGGCCGGCATGATACGAAAATTGGCGGCTGGATTGTACACTTGGCTACCATTAGGGCTGCGCGTTTTGCGTAAAGTTGAGAATATTGTCCGTGAAGAAATGGATAAATCGGGCGCACAAGAGGTACTCATGCCGGCTGTGCAACCGGCAGAATTATGGAAAGAATCAGAACGTTGGGATCAATATGGCCCTGAATTATTACGTTTTCCTGATCGTCATGCGCGTGAATTTTGTTTTGGGCCGACTCATGAGGAAATTATCACCGATTTAGTGCGTCATGAAATTCGCAGTTATAAACAATTACCCGCTAATTTTTACCAAATCCAAACCAAATTTCGAGATGAAATTCGTCCCCGTTTTGGTGTCATGCGGGCCCGTGAATTTTTGATGAAAGATGCTTATTCGTTTCATTCAGATCAGGCCTCGCTGCAAGAAACGTATAACGTGATGTTTGAAACGTATTCTAATATTTTCAAACGGTTAGGTCTTAAATTTCGTGCGGTGCTGGCTGATACGGGCAATATTGGTGGTAGTCATTCCCATGAATTTCATGTTTTAGCGGCCTCTGGAGAGGATGCCATTGCTTACAGCACGACGGGCGATTACGCTGCGAATGTTGAAATGGTGCCCACTCAAGCGCCTGAAGGTGAACGCCCAGAAGCTGCGCTAACAATGAGCGTGGTAGATACGCCTGATCAGCACACAATAGAGGAGGTGAGTCAATTTTTAAATGTCGATCCCTCACAATGCGTGAAAACATTGATCGTTAAGGGTAAAGAGGGTTTAGTGGCATTGGTATTGCGCGGCGATCATAGCTTGAATGTGATTAAGACGGCTAAACATCCTAACATTGCCAGTCCATTGACTTTTGCCGATCCGGCAGAAATACGCGAGACAGTTGGCTGCGATATTGGTTCAATAGGGCCAGTTGGTTTGAACGTGCCGATTTTAGTTGATCTGGGTGCGGCTCATTTGGCCGATTTTGTTTGTGGTGCCAATCAAAAGGGACAACATCTTGTTGGTGTGAATTGGGGGCGCGATTTGCCTGAACCCCAAGCTGTGGATTTACGCAATGTGGAAAATGGCGATCCGAGTCCAGATGGGCAGGGTGTGTTGGCGATAGCGCGTGGCATCGAAGTGGGGCATATTTTCCAATTAGGGCAAAAATACAGTCGCGCCATGCAAGCCACGGTACTTGATGAAGAAGGCAAAGCGGTTATTTTAACGATGGGGTGTTATGGGATTGGCGTTTCACGCCTCGTTGCCGCGGCCATTGAACAAAACCATGATGACAAGGGTATAATTTGGCCGCAAAGCATCGCGCCGTTTTCGGTGGCCATTTTGCCAATGAATATGCATAAATCGCAACGATTGCGTGATGCCGCTTTTGAACTCTACGCCCAATTACAAGCGTTAGGCATTGAAGTCTTAATTGATGATCGCAGAGATCGCCCTGGCGTTATGTTTGCCGATTCAGAATTGATAGGCATTCCCCATCGCTTGATTGTGGGAGAACGCGGTTTAGATAAAGGCGAGATAGAATACAAGGGGCGGCGTGATAAACAATCTCAATATGTGCCGCTAGAAGATATTGTGACGTTTATACAAGCTAAGGTGGGCGAGTAAACAGTAGATTTGCTCTGCTTCGCGTCTCTCGTCTAGCGTCTGAAAACAAGAGACGCGAGGCATCGCGTCTCTACAGTGTTGAATCTTAATTGATCAAACCTTCTGAATATTCGAGAAGTCGTCCATAATTCTGAATTTCCTCGACAAAAATGTGGTCACAATACGCTGTCATCAGGTTGATATTTGGAAAGTCAAATTCAATCGTGTTGCTAAACATAAATGTAGCATTACCTGATAACAAAACACTGTGTTGGTGATGGCTGACTGTTGCTTGACACCTCACTAACCCGCCCTGATTATAAACCTCACAAGACTTGTTAAAGGGATAGTATCCTAACAAGCAATAAACCAATGCTGAAGCCGACATGCCACTACCACACGATTGGGTTAGCCCTGCGCCTCTTTCATACGTTCTGACATAGATAGCGGCCTCATCTATAATCTGACAGAAGTTGACATTCACGCCTTTTGGAAAGAGGGCCCTCAATTGATTCGCTTTTTCCCCTATTTCCTCAAGTGTTGTATCATCAATCTTTTCGACAATCGACACCAAATGAGGATTAGGCATACTCACCGCTGTAAACGTCAGGCCGGTTGCCAATTCTGGCAACGCTTGATCAATCAATGACTTTGAAGTCAGTGCGATTGGAATATCTTTTATATTCAATGAGATAGTATTCAATTCAGCTTGATAAGTTTCCACCCCCTTATAAATCGGTTTCTCCTTCACAATTTGAGAAACCCCTTTTAGCGTTTCGATGGAAAGCGAATCTGTGCTTAATTGTTCACAAGCGAATCTGCCAATACATCTTAAACCATTGCCACACATTTCAGCTTCGGAGCCATCAGGATTAAACATTCTCATTTTGCCATCGGCCCGATCACTTTTTTGAAAGAAAAGTAGGCCATCTGCGCCAAGTTTTCCTTTTCTATCGCAAAAAGCTTGTGACAACGTCACCCGTTCCTCTTCAGAAAACAGAATCGCCTCATATTCATTAATGAGTATAAAATCGTTTCCAGAACCATGACATTTCAATATGGGTAATTTCATTAACTCGATTTTCCTTTAAACTAGTACACTGTCAAGGTTGTTTTGATGGGTAAAAAAAGGTTAAATATAAAAAAATTTCTGGAGATAAATATAATGGCTAAAAAATATATTGTACAGCTATCTTTTGAGGAACGAGATGAATTA
>Ga0190315_1000577_pt1 | contig 17656 bp, 10 predicted proteins | sample 48701101_MG_FD_161673 | JGI IMG/M metagenome (GOLD analysis project Ga0190315, IMG submission 161673) | Hydrothermal vent sediment bacterial communities from Southern Trench, Guaymas Basin, Mexico - 4870-11-0-1_MG | ecosystem: Environmental > Aquatic > Marine > Hydrothermal vents > Sediment ...
ATTGAAAAATATCGCAAAAATATTCTGGAAAAAAGTGCGAAAAATAAATCCCTTTCAGTTAAAGTCTCTCAGCAGATGGCCCTAAATGAACGGAACATGCACGGCCCAACCGAAAAGCAGTTTGATCTTTGACTTTCATCTCGCTGTGCAAAGGATAAGACGTTCCCAAACTTCTGTTTGGAACGAGAAAAGTCGTTTTCAAGTTGAGTGAGTTAGGCGGTTTTCTGAGTTATACTGCAAACGGTTTAGAATTGGACTTTTATGTTTTAAGAAATTTTGTCTATGAAATTCAACCCCGATAGGGGTTGAATTTGAAACGCAGTAATGAGCGAAGCGAGATTTTTAAGTTGAACGATAAAAACTCATACCTATCAATCCGACAAGATGGCCCACTTTTATTAACACTTCAGTCAAAGCAAGTTGACGCAGAGGAACCTCAATAAAAAATATCGTTAGACGGTGTTTTCAAGTTGAGTTAAGCCGTTTTCTGATAACAGTGGTTTTTATGAGCCACTTTGGTTCGGTTATCAGTCAAGTCAGTGTCTGAGTAGACGGTGTTTTCAAGTTGAGTGAGTTAGGCCGTTTTCTGATAACAGTGGTTTTCAAGTCTCTAAAGAAAAACTCATACCTATCAATCCGACAAGATGGCCCACTTTTATTAACACTTCAGTCAAAGCAAGTTGACGCAGAGGAACTTCGATAAAAAATCTCGTTAGACGGTGTTTTCAAGTTGAGTTAAGGCATATCCAAAAATTAAATTATCCCAGTCGGTTTTGTAGGGTGGGTAACGGGTTTTTGTTGCCCACCATTCCCCTACCCATCCTTTATTCCTTGAATTGGCATTTGGGATAATTATTTTTTTTGGACTCCCTAAGCCGTTTTCTGATAACAGTCGTTTTCAAGTATCGCTTAAAAAACTCATACCTATCAATCCGACAAGATGGCCCACTTTTATTAACACTTCAGTCAAAGCAAGTTGACGCAGAGGAACCTCGATAAAAAATGTCGTTAGACGGTGTTTTCAAGTTGAGTGAGTTAAGCGGTTTTCTGATAACAGTGGTTTTTATGAGCCACTTTGGTTCGGTTATCAGTCAAGTCAGTGTCTGAGTTAACGGTGTTTTCTTACTTGAGTGAGTAGTTAGGCCGTTTTCTGATAACAGTCGTTTTCAAGTATCGCTTAAAAAACTCATACCTATCAATCCGACAAGATGGCCCACTTTTATTAACACTTCAGTCAAAGCAAGTTGACGCAGAGGAACTTCGATAAAAAATCTCGTTAGACGGTGTTTTCAAGTTGAGTTAAGGCATATCCAAAAATTAAATTATCCCAGTCGGTTTTGTAGGGTGGGTAACGGGTTTTTGTTGCCCACCATTCCCCTACCCATCCTTTATTCCTTGAATTGGCATTTGGGATAATTATTTTTTTTGGACTCCCTAAGCCGTTTTCTGATAACAGTCGTTTTCAAGTATCGCTTAAAAAACTCATACCTATCAATCCGACAAGATGGCCCACTTTTATTAACACTTCAGTCAAAGCAAGTTGACGCAGAGGAACCTCAATAAAAAATGTCGTTAGACGGTGTTTTCAAGTTTTAGTTTAAGTTCCTCGTCGGCAAGCGTGAGCGTTTGGTGGGCCAGCTCATCGTCGGTGAGCGTGAGCATTTGGTGGGCCAGTTCATCGTCGGCGAGCGTTAGCATTTATAGCATTTCCCGATTGAGTGAAGTAGAATAAATTAATCACATAATTATCCAACCCCGATAGGGGTTGAATTTGAATAGCCCCAGGTGAAACCTGGGGTATGCGGAAAAATAAATGCGTCAACCCTGAAGGGGTTGAATGTAAATTGGGATTTTGTATTTAACCAAATCGGGAAATGCTATAGTGGGCCAGCTCATCGTCGGCGAGCGTTCGGGTTTAGTGGGCCAGTTCGTCGTCGGCGAGCGTGAGCATTTAGTGGGCCGGTTCGTCGGCGAACGCTCACCTTGAAGGGGCCATTCTCTTAGACAGCAAACAGATAGGTGATGAGCAAAGATGGCGCAAACCGCAAAAAGAACAGTACCAAGCCAAGGTACAAACCGCACAGAAATTTTTTGAGGCTGAGTACGAAACCTTATATACTCAAGAAGAGAACAAATTGGACTTGCGAAATAACAAACCACAAAATGTCTGCGGTCAATTTTTTAAAATGGAGAAATCCGATTTTTCCAAAAAATCAGACCGAAGGTTCACAATTAGCTTCGCTGACTGTAGGGAAACAATTAGCAAAGCAGACCGAAGGTTCACAATTTTCACCACCCCAGACTTCCATCATGCTGTCCGTTTGATTCAAGGCCCTTTTTTAGACTTGAAAACTCGAATTTGTTGGCAAAGTTGGCCTCAAAAAAAATGAATGTTTATCAATAAGTTACCGAGATTAACGTTTTAAAGCCATTGAACGCAAACCGCCGTTTTTAGATAACCAATTGATTTATAACGTTATTATATTTTTCCAAACTGCCGAGTTTACCTCATAGAACCGCATTTTATGGCCCAAAATCGGCGTGTTTTAAACGTCATATTTATCAATAACTTACCGAGAATTCAACCGATTAAACGCTCAGCGCCCAAAACCTTCAATGCCATTAAATCAAGCGTTTGGGTGTTAGGGCGAACACTTAAGAACGCTCCTACAGCCTCTGAATACGAGGGTAAGACTTACGCATTGACAAAAGAAATTTATTTAATATTCAGTTAGTTACCGGTCAGGAGCTGAGGCAGTTATTTGTGAAAATATTGACATAAAATCAATTGGTTAGGAACGTGCCTAAAATAAATTCGACAACTAAAGTATTAACGTGGTAAGTACTGAAGCACAAATAAACAGATATTTTAGCGCAAAGGGCTGGAGCAACGGATTGCCCCTACATGGCATTGCGTAGGGGCAATCCCACGTGCAAAGCCCCATTTCAAAATACACGAAAATTTATGCTTCAGTACTTAACATTAAAAAGACAAACTACATAGACGAATCAAAAAAATGATCGAACCTTAGTCTAAAGAAATCGAAGAACAAATGCAAGAACTTTATAATCGTCTTTCAGAAAAAAATAGACGTTTGTATGCTGGAATTGAAGCTTTAAAATTACCATATGGTGGTGTCAGTTATATTGCACGTCTCTTTGGTTGTTCGCGTGACACCGTTTTGCGTGGAATTAAAGAACTTAAAGAAGAGGAAACAGTGGAACAAAATCGTGACAGACAACCAGGTGGTGGTAGGAAGCCTGTGCTTGAAAAACATCTTGAAATTGATGAGGTATTTCTAATTATTTTAAAAGAACATACAGCAGGTGAGCCAATGGATGAAAAGGTAAAATGGACAAATTTGACTTGTTTCGATCTTAAAAGCTTATTAAGTAAAGAAGGCTTTAAAGTCAGTCGTAATATTGTCAGACAATTATTGAAAAAGCACGGTTATGTAAAGCGTAAGGCACTGAAAAAAAAGGCTACTAAAGAAACTAAGAATCGTAATGCTAAAGGAAGAGAACATTGCCGAATTAAGAGCATCATATAATGAAGCAGGTAATCCCGTAATAAGTGTAGATACCAAAAAGAAAGAAAAAATAGGTAATATATTCCGTGAAGGCAAAGGCAAAATTTATACAACTGAAACAATTGAAGTTTTTGACCATGACTTTCCTTCATTGGCGGAAGGAGTTGCCGTTCCTCATGTTATTTATGATATTGAACGTAATGAAGCATATGCCAGCATTGGTACAAGTCACGATACCAGTGAGTTTGCTTGTGATTCAATTCGCCATTGGTGGTATAACTATGGAAAATGACAGTATCCTGATGCCAGCTCTATTTTAATGTTGATGGATGGAGGTGGTAGCAATTCATCTAGACACTATATTTTCAAACAGGATTTGCAGGCTCTAGCAGATGAAATTGGCATTGAAATACGAGTCGCACATTATCCACCATACACTTCTAAATGGAATCCGATTGAACATCGAGTATTTCCTCATATTACTCGGGCATTACAGGGTGTTATTCTGACATCCCATCAGCTTATGATCGATATGATAGAGAAAACAACCACAGAAACAGGGTTAAAGGTCGTTGCTAATATTTTCAATAGGGTTTATGAAACTGGCAGAACAGTTGTGACCGGGTTTAAAGAATCAATGCGAATTGTATTTGATGATTACCTAGGACAATGGAATTATACTGCCGTTCCTGAAGAGGCTACTTTATAAGGTAAAGTTGTCTAAGTTATTTTATGCACGTTCACTTAACTTGGGAGTTGCAGAAGTTGCCCAAGCTGAGGTCAAGTGGGTTGAATCGCTAAACGGGTTTTGTCCTACCGTTTGTCAACAGACGGACTATAAATTTGCGGTGCCCGGCGGCATTAATCCCAGGGCGACGAAGGCCCGTGGCAGTGAGAGTGTGTATTATGTTTGTGCCACCCTTTTTTCAGGATGGCGAATCGGCTTTAATATAGACTACCAACAAGATCGGTGTTATACCGGCTTTCGTTCATCAGAACATTATGGAGAACTTTATCACGGCGATTGTACGGACCAAGAGATGCCGCCAGTAAAAGATAACAAAGGATACATAAAAAGGAAAAGATATAATTATTAGGTTTTGTGACATTTGCCGGTCCTCATGGTCAATGACTAATAGAAATTACTTGAGTGATAAATGCATTTAGCCTAAATAGATTCGCTTGATTGGGGAATGCTATTGTGTATTTCGAGGAAATTAATTTTACTCTGCTCTGACCCCAATTATTATAATAATATAATATAAGAGCTTAATACATGACTTTCAGGTTGCACCTAATCGCTAAAGCCGACCGCGTCACAATTCAGTGCAGTGCACGCACATCGTTTCCGTCGCGGCGGCTTAGCTACAATTAGAGAAAATATTATGAAAATGAAGATGTATGTCAAGATGATGCAATTTTTTATGTTCACCCTCTGCCTGTGGGTGTTGTCACCGGCATCCGCTGCCACGCTGTCTCCTCCGGCCCCTGATTCTGCCTATGCCGATGAAGCCGGATTGGTTTGCCGGCTCTATCCCATCGGGGTTGAAGCGGGCATGGTGGACGGAGCGGTGCCCGGTAGCTCTATCGAACAGATGCCCACAGGTAACGGAACCGGCAACTACAGCTTCCTCACTTGGGCAGGCGGCAACGATGTGCCCACCCTAGCCGCAAGCCTGATCGCGCCGGGCGATGTGGAAAGCTACATCAACCCCGATGATCCCGGCGACAACCGGATAGAAGTGGCAGATTGGGTGCAGGGCGGCCCCGGAGTGATGAACTCGAGAGCGGTGCGTGATGCGCTGGATGCGCTGATTGGGGTCGATATTGTGCTGCCGCTGTGGCGTGAGAACCGTAAGCAGGGGAGCAATTTCGACTATCTGGTGGACGGCTTTGCAGTGGTGGAACTGACCGCTTACAAACTGAAGGGCAAGGGCTGGATTAGTTTTATCTACAAAGGCCGCGACCGTTGCTACAACACCTCCCCGACGGTTGCAGACGATGCCTTTACCACCCCGGAAGATACCCCGCTGTCCTTCACCGCATCGGCACTGGATGCCGATGCCGATCCCCTCCGGTTTGAGATTATCACCCCCGTCACCCATGGCGTGTTGGAGGGTGACGGCCCGGATTTCACTTATACCCCGCATCAGGATTTCGTCGGTACCGATCAGTTTGTCTATACGGTGACCGATGGGTACATTGAGCCGTTGACTGCCACGGTCACTATCGAAGTGACGCCTGTGAACGACCCCCCTGTCGCCTTAGACGATTCACTGGTTACAGACGAAGACACACCGCTGTCTTTCAGCCTTCAAGCCTACGATATCGATAGCCCAACACTGAGTTATGAAATCGTCACCGGGACGGAAAACGGCACCCTGAACGGCGAAGGCGCTGATTTGCTTTACACACCGAATGCCGACTACTTCGGCCCGGATCAACTGACTTTCAAAGTTAGCGATGGGGAGCTCTATTCCAATATCGCGACCATCCGTATCACCGTCAATCCCGTCAATGATGATCCCTTCATTACTTCCACACCGGTTGTGTCGGTCATCAACTGCTATCCGTATCACTACACGGTGACTGCCGAGGATGTCGATCACGATACATTGACATTCAGCTTGATTTCAGCACCGGACGGTATGGTATTGGATGCCACGAGCGGGGTATTGCAATGGGATATCCCGGTACCGGGCCATTACACTGTCACAGTTGAGGTCAGTGACGGCCAAGGTGGCGTGGGAAGCCAGACTTTTGTTCTGGAGATTATCAATTCAGCGCGTGAATTGAGCATTATCTCCGCGCCGGTAACCTCTGTGCTGAACAATGAACCCTATTCCTATGCTGTCGCTGTAGAGACTGATTTGCCGACAGCCCTGGAATACCGCCTGCTTGTCCGGCCTGAGGGTATGACAATCACTGCCGGCAGCGGTGAAATCTCCTGGCAGCCCGCTGTGGATCACAGTCAGGGCATCGTGGCACCCAATCCCTATTGCGCGGTTTCTGTTGACCCGGAAACCGGGAATGAAAAAGCGGCCTTTGCGGATGTGGTCACTATTGTTGACGAATCAGGGTCGATGTCCGGTGAACATCGCTGGATCGGTGAATTTGTCAGTCAACTCGAACCGGGGCTGCTCGATCAGAATGTAGGCGGGAATATCAGCAACCAATACGGCTTGGTCGGCTTTGAACGCTCTCCACGGGAAATCCCCGTCGGCGACTCGAAAATGGGCAGTGCTGAGGAATTCGTGACTGCCGCTGGCAACTTGCGCCTGTATGGCGGCACAGAGGATGGCTGGCGCGCCCTGCGGCATGTGGTGGAAACCTATCCCTTACGGGATGACGCGGCAAAAAACCTGATTCTGGTTACAGATGAGGATCGTGACTACGCAGCTAATATCAGCTACGATGATATCCTCACGTTGTTGCAGGACAACGGCGTGCTGCTCAACGCAGTGGTCAATGCCTCTTTCCGTTGCGATGACGGTCGCCGGGCACTGGGCATCGACTCTGCGGGGGGCGGCTATGTCGCCGACAACAGTGGCGGTTTCACCACCTGCAGCGAAGCGGTACCCGCCGGCGGCAGCGGCAATACCATCGCCCACTATGTGAATCTGGCCCTAGAAACCGGTGGTGCGGCCTGGGATCTGAACTATCTCCGTTCAGGCGGCCACTGGGCGCAATCCTTCTCCGCCGCCCTGATTGAAATCAAAGTCAACGAAATCGTCCGCCAGACCCTGGCCCTTGCCGACCTGACCCCAACGAATATCAATGTAAACCGGGAGCAATCAACCCTGTCCGTTGAGGTGCTCAACCGCGGTGGTGCAGCCATCCAAACGCCGGTCACCGTTCAATTCTTCAGCATTGCCGGCCAGGATCTGTCTTTCTTAGGCGAGGTTGTGCTGGCAGACGGTGTGCAGGGCAATGGCACAGTGCCTGTCACCTTACCGTTGGCAGAGGGCATTGAAGCGGTCAACACTGTCGCTGTCCGGGTGGTGACAGACGACCCTGCCGCAGAGTGCCACACTGACAATAACTTTGCTGTTGCATCTGCGGTGGTTGTCGAGGTGGACGGCGGATGCAGTGTTGCCCAGCAGTCATACGCAGTCAATGTTTTTGAAGCCAATCTGGTGCCTTATATTCAAACTGTCGAGTTGTCGCCGGCCGAGGCCGAACATGCCTACACGTATACGCTTGAGGCAGGCGATCCCAACTTGGGTGACAGCCTCAATTTCTCGCTTGACAACGCTCCGGACGGTATGCGGATAAACGCCTTCAGCGGCCAGATAGACTGGCTACCTGAAGTCACTCAGAAAGGCACACATGAAGTGGTGGTAAGTGTGCGCGATATTGCCGGCCTGACAGCAACGGCGGGCTATTCCATCACTGTCACGCATAACTATCTGCCGGAATTCACTTCACAACCCTCAACCTTGGCGGTGGTGGATCAAGCCTACAGCTATACCGCTACTGCCACGGATTTGGATGGCGATACACTGACATACACCCTCCGCACCGCGCCGGCGAATATGACATTGGATGCGGTCAGCGGCGTGATTGCATGGCTGCCTGCACTGGAGGATATCGGTACTCATGATGTAGCAATCGTCGTCGCAGACGGCCAAAGCGGGGAAGCGGTGCATGCTTTCACCCTCACCGTACGTGACAACGAAGCCCCGGTGATTGCCGCGTTGCCCGGCACTGACACGGTTGTCGGGGACCAATACCAATACGTGATTGAAGCGTCGGATCCGGACGGCGATCCCCTCACTTATCAACTGATCACGGCACCGGCGGGCATGACCCTTGATGAAACAACCGGTATGATTGAGTTTACCCCGGCAACCGGCCAAACCGGTACCTTCCCTGTGGTGATACTGATCACTGACAATTTTGGAGGCTCAATCGAACTGAGTTATGAATTGACTGTGCTGCCGCCTAACACTCCGCCAATCATCACATCGACACCGCTGACAAGCACTTTGCTTGGTACGGCCTACAGTTACGCTGTGGAGGCCACGGATGCGGACGGTCATGTGTTGACCTATGCACTTAGCGTAGCGCCGGCAGGGATGAGCATTGATGACAATACCGGTCTGATATCCTGGCTGCCCGCTGCCGAACGAAGCGTGGAGGTGAGCATTCAGGTCACCGACACCCGTGGTGCATCCGCTACTCAGAGCTACATCCTCAGTGTGGTCCGCCCCAACGACCCACCGGCTATTATCACCACCCCCGGCTCCTCAACCACAATCGACCAACCCTACACCTATGATGTGGATGCCACGGATCCGGATGGGGATCCCATTACGTACAGCCTCGAACAAGCCCCGAGTGGTATGCTCATTGATGCTGTGAGCGGTGTGATTAGTTGGACTCCCACGGCGGCTGAGGTGGGAGAACACCCTGTTAGCGTCAAAGCCAGCGATGATCGTGGTGCCTACGTCACCCAGACTTACTTTCTGTTCGTCACTGAGCAGCCGAACGAGATACCGACCATTACCAGTACTCCACCCCAGTGGGTGATGGTTGACCATGCCTACAGCTACGATGTGGAGGCAACCGATGCGGATGGCGATCCCATTGAGTACACCTTGGAAATCGCTCCCACCGGTATGACAATCAATGCGGCAAGCGGTGTGATCGCTTGGGCACCCACGGTGACTGAGGTGGGTGAACATACGGTTACCGTCAAAGCGGCTGACAACCGGGGGGCCTATGCCACACAGAGCTACACCCTGTTCGTGACCGAAGAACCCAATAATGCGCCTCAGATCACAACCACCCCTGGATACGGGGTAACTATCAGCCAGCTTTATCGCTACGACGTAAATGCGATTGATCCCAATGGCGATCCGATCCAATACAGCCTGGAAACCGCTCCGGTGGGCATGACGATAGATCCACTGAGCGGCTTGATTGAGTGGACACCCTCGGCCACTGCTGTGGGCCAGCACGCCATCGCCGTAAAAGCCGCTGATGACCGCGGCGCCTATGCCATCCAGAGCTACACCTTGGTGGTGACAGCACAGCCCAACGACCCGCCTGTCATCACGACCACGCCCGATTTTGCGGCCACTGTTGACCAACCCTACAGCTATGATGTGGATGCCGGCGATCCGGATGGGGATCTTATTCAGTACAACCTTGAACAGGCACCCAGTGGCATGCTTATCGATGCTGTGAGCGGTGTGATCAGTTGGACCCCCACGCTGACTGATGTGGGTGAGCATACGGTGACCATCAAGGCCACTGATAATTATGGGACTTATGCCATCCAGAGCTACACCCTGTTTGTCACCGAACAACCCAACGCCGTATCGGTCATCACCAGCACGCCGGCTGAGTGGGCTAGGGCTACCTACGCCTACAGCTACCAAGTGGTGGCTAGCGATGCCGACGGTGATACCCTCAGCTACAGCTTGACTCAAAGCCCAGTGGGCATGACCATCGATGACAACGGCTTGATTACTTGGATCCCGGATGCGGCAGGACAGCACTTGGTCACCGTGCGCATCAGTGACGGCAAAGCCTACACCGAACAAAGTTGGATCCTCACTATCTCAGAGGCTAATGCCCCGCTTGATGTCACTGTCGAGATCAACCCAAGTTGCAGCAGTCCGGGCGATACGATCACCATCAACGTAACCCCTATCGGTGCCATCGGCACGGTCACTATTAATCTGTTGATCGACGGAGTTGCTGTCACGCCCGATAGCCAGGGCAGTTATATAAAAATCGCTGGTGAAACCGGTATCTATCCAGTGGAGGCCACTGTCACAGATAACCAAGGCAGTGCCCACAAGACTGCCTATTACCGTGTCGTTACCTCCAGCGCGGACTGTAACGCCCTACAAATCAGCCTAGAGGGGATCGCTGACAACGCCGTTTTCACTGCACCAAGCGACGTGACGGGTTCGATCTATGCTGACAACCTCAGTTGGTGGCGCCTCGGTCTGCTGGAACGCGGTGCACCTGCGAGCGAACTCATGATCCTGGCCGAAGGCACTGAACCGGTGGTATCTGCCAGCGTAGACCAACTCGACCCGACCATGCTGCTCAACGGTCAATATACTCTCATCCTGCAAGCCGGAGACACGGCAGGCAACATCGCCTCTGACAGTCGGGTGATCAGCGTAGAAGGCGACCTCAAAGTCGGTCACTTCAGCATTACCTTTGAAGACCTGACTGTACCCACAGCAGGTATCCCCATCACCCTCGCCCGCACCTACGACACCCGTCAGCGGCACAAGGCACTTGATTTCGGTCAAGGTTGGAGCCTCACTTATCAGAATGTGCGCATTTATGAAAACATGACTCCCGGATTCGGTTGGATCGTACAGACCTATCCGGGGCCGTTCGGGATTGTCCCTAAATACTGCGTGGAATCCAACGGCGATCGTATCGTCTCGATTACCCTGGAAAACGGCGAAGTTAAGAAATTCAAGGCCAAAGCCTCACCTGAATGTAACCAAGGTGCGGTCTGGGATGATGTGGACCTGGTGTTCGAGCCAATCGGTGCAGACAACAACGCAAAACTGGAAGCACTGAACGAAAATGGCGGGCTGCTCACCAACGGCTCCATTGAAGATCCTGGTTACGGGCCCATCAACCCGAGTCTTTACAAACTCACCACCGAAACCGGTCTGGAACTGATCATCGATCAGAATGCGGGTCTGCGCGAGCTTTACGAACCCGAAGGCGATAACCGCATCACCATCAGCCAAAACGGCATCCTGCACTCCGCCGGTCCCCAAGTCACGTTCGTGCGCGACACCCAAGACCGCATTACCCAGATCATCGCGCCCGACGGCACAACGCTCAATTACACTCAGGATGCCAACAACGACCTGACTGCCTTCACGGATCAAAAAGGTAATACCACCCAGTTCACTTATCTGAACAACCCTGCTATCCCGCCCCACTACCTGGAGGATATCATTGATCCCAGGGGCATTCGCGTGGCACGCAACGAATACGACGATGATGGTCGTCTTATCGCTCATATTGATGCGGAAGGGAACCGCACCGAGCTTAACCACGATATTACCGGACGTATCGAAACGGTCACTGATGCTCGCGGGAATAATACTGTCTATATATACGATGAACGCGGCAATGTATTGAGTGAGACCAACGCCTTGGGCGAGACCATCACCCGCACTTACGATGCCTACGGCAACGAACTAAGCCGCACTGATGCCGAAGGCAACACCCAAACCTGGACCTATGACTCACTTGGCAACCAACTCACCGAAAGCGATGGTGAAGGCAACACCGTCACCAACGCCTATGGTGTATTCAACCAGTTCATGACCCAAACCGATCCCACGGGCCATACCGTCATCAGCAACTGGTACCACAACAAGCTGACAGGAGGCGAACCGGTCTTTCCGGGGCCGCTCACCCGAATTACCGACGCTTTGGGCAACATCACCTACCTGGACTACAACAGTCAAGGCCGGTTGACCGGCATCACTGACGCAGCGGGTTACTTCACCCAGACTGAATACGATGCCAACGGCTACACCACCGCTCAAATCGATGCCAACGGCACCCGCACTGACTATGTGGTGGATGACCAAGGTAGAACCCTGAGCGAAACCACTACTCGTACTGACGAAAATGGTATCGTTCAGACCTTAACTACGAGCTATGTCTACGATGCCAAAGGTAATGTCATTCAAACCACTGACCCGGCGGGCCATGTCACGCGTACTGAATACAATGCCATTGACAAAATCAGCGCGAGCGTTGATGCCAACGGTGTGCGTACCGAATACGGATATGATGCCCGCGGCAACCAAAACCTGATCCGTTATGCTGACGGCACTACCGAGACAACAACCTACGACGTAGCTAACAACAAAATCAGTGAAACCGACCGGGCGGGGCGCACCACAAAATACGTCTACGATGCCGCCAACCGTTTGACTGAGACCGTCTATCCTGACGGCACCCCGGCGGACGACAGCGACAACCCGCGTATGTACAGAGAATATGACGGTACTGGCAAGCTCATCCGCAGCATCGATGCCAAGGGCAATGCCACGCAATATCAATACGACGCTGCGGGCAGAAACACCCATGTCACCGATGCCCTAGGCCATACTACCGAGTATCAGTACGACAGCCGCGGCAACCGCACTGCCATGATCGATGCCCTAGGGCACGAAACCCGCTACGTCTATGATGCCGCCAACCGCCTCATCGAAACAATCCAGGCGGATGACACCCCGGCAGATGATACCGACAACCCGCGTATCACCACCGGCTACGATGCCCTGGGCAGAAAGACCGGCCAAACCGACCAAGCCGGGCGGACCACGCAATATGAGTACGATGCCGTCGGCAACCTCATTGCCATCATTGACCCCCTTGGTCAGAGAACCGAATACGGCTACGACGAGCGAGGCAACAAGATCAGCCAGATCGACGCTGGAGGCAGAACCACCACTTGGGCCTACGACAACCTCGGCCGGCAAACCAGCCGCACTCTGCCCGAAGGTCAGACCAAAACCTTCACCTATGACACCAACGGCAACAAACTCAGCCACACCGACTTCAACGGCAACACGACTACCTATGCCTACGAAGCTGACACCCATCGGCTGAGTACTGTTACCAACAGCGACGGTACGACCCACTACACCTACAGCCCCACCGGTCGAATTGAGACAGTAACAGACCAAAACGGTACTGTGAACTACCAATACGACACCCGGGACCGGCTGATTCAACAAATCCAGGCTGACGGCACAATTCTGGTATACACCTACGATGCCAACGGCAACACCACCACGGTCAGCGTTACCCCGGGCGGCCAAACCTTCGTCACGCAGCATACCTATGACGAACTCAACCGCCTGGTCTCAACCACCGACCACAACGGCAACCTCACCGCCTATTATACCTACGATGCGGTGGGCAACCGGGAAACCGTCAACTACCCCAACGGCACTTGGAGCTATTACCGTTATAATGAACGCAACCAGCTGACCGAACTGCGTCATACCGATGCCCTTGATAATCTAGTTGAGCGCTACAGCTATAGCCTAGATTCCACCGGCAGACGGATCCGCCTCACCGAAGACAGCGGCAGAGTCACCGACTACGTCTACGACGATCTCTACCGCCTTACCGGCGAGACCATCACCGACTTGGTCAATGGCAACTACAGCGCAAGCTATCAGTACGACGCGGTGGGCAACCGTATTTATGAAATCGTCAACGGTGTCCACACTGCTTACACCTATGACAGTAATGACCGGTTGCAGCAACAGGGCGGTACCATCTATACCTACGATGACAACGGCAATACCCTCAGCGAAACTCTGAACGGCAACACCGTCACTTATAGTTATGATGCGGGCAACCGGCTGGTGCAGGTCACGCAGGGCGGTATCAGCACCGATTACGCCTACAACCACAATGGCATCAGAATCAGCAAGACCGAAGGCGGTGTCACCACTGTCTACACTGTGGACGAGAATCGGGATTATGCGCAGGTGGTGCTGGAAACCACGTCGGCGGGGCAGGTCGTTTATACATACGGGGACGATCTGATCAGTCAAGACAGGGATGGGGTTTTGAGTTTGTATCACTATGATGGCTTAGGCTCCACGCGGTTTTTGAGTGATGCGGGGGGTGCGGTGACGGATCGGTATGATTATACGGCGTTCGGCGGGTTATTAAATCAAACCGGGGGAACGGAGAATCTTTATCTGTTTGCCGGGGAGCAGTTTGATGGGGCGTTGGGGCTGTATTATTTAAGGGCGCGGTATTATGATCAGGGGAGTGGGCGGTTTACGCAGATGGATAGTTGGGTGGGGAGTAATTATGACCCGATTAAGTTGCATAAATATTTATATGCGAACGTAGACCCAGTTACTTACACTGATCCTACTGGCAACTTCAGTATAGGGTCGTTTATGTCTGCGATTAATGTTATGGGGACTCTTTATAGTATTGCTAGCACGACTTACAATGTATTCCAGATTGCTAGCGGCGAAAAAGACATGCTGACAGCAAGAGAAGCGGGATCAGCGATTATACTTAACATGTTGGGAAGCGCAGGTGGAAAAGTTATCGGTTTTTTTGGAAAGAAAGTTGTTCAGTTATACACAAAAGCCGGATGCACAGGTAAAAGGAATAGCTTCATCGCAGGAACTCTTGTAAGTACGAACGATGGTATTAAGCCTATTGAGGACATCAAGATAGGAGATATGGTTTGGGCCTATGATGTTGAGAGTGGTCAAAAGAGTTTGCAGAAAATTGTTCATCTGATTGAAGGAGACGGAGAACAGAGTCTAGTTGATATTACCCTGGTAACTGGAGAGAAAATAACAGCTACAGATAATCACCCATTTTGGGTGGTCGATAAAGCTGATTGGGTTTTAGCAAAATATCTTGACTTAACCTCGCTTCTACTAGATATCAATAACAATACACTAAGTATTTTCAAAATATTAGAACGTAGTACTGAAAATACTAAGGTCTATAATTTAACTGTGAATGATGATCATACATATTATGTTGGTGAAAGCACCGTTCTAAATCATAATTGTACACTCGATAATTTAAACTTCTCATGGAAAAGTGTGAAAACTTTTGGTCATACATTTAATACACATGGCGCAGGAAAGAAAAACACCAAGAAATTAATAGATCGAGCCCGTGGTACCGGTAATGATCAGGGACAATGGCAGGATAATGAAAAAGCTGCTGAGCTTTTGAAAGGTTATTCTTTGATTGCTGATGGCCCAACAACAGTGCCTATTCCTCTTGGTATTGGTAAGGTCATTAAGCCTGATGGTTCGATGGTTGATGTTGCTTTTGCACTAGTTGTTCCGAATGGTAATGGCACATTTAGGACGGCATACCCGGTGATTGGAAAATTAAAATAGTTATGTTTGAAATAGCGATACATGTTAGTGAGATATTGAACGTGGATGAGATACGTGATTCTGCCATTAATTTCGAGACGACAGAATCAATGATTATGTCTATATGTTCAGTTTTGGATGAATTAGATTGTTGTAGCTTTAATGTGTGCGGGTTTGGTGATACTCAATGGCCTGTAGATGTTTGTACAGATATGAGTGTTTTTTTGGAACAACTAAATCCAGCATTGAAGGCAATATATAATGCTGACGACTTTGAACTAGATTTCTACGAGCAAGGTATTGAGAGACGGGTTAGCTTTAGTTTTGACTCTGGGTGCTATCATATTTGCTGCGTTTCTGGAACGAATTGGGAACCGTTGTCAGAAAGTGATATGGATATAGAGGCCATAAAGAGTCAACTTGTTAAGGTTAAAGCTGTATTTGTTGCCTTATCTCAGCAAGTATTCCCTGTATTAAGCCAGCATTCTTTGTTTGCGCGTTGGAATAATTGAGGAAAAGGGAAAAGGGGTCAGAGGGAAAAGGAGAAAGGGGTCAAGAAATAAAAGGCAAGAATAAAAGGGATCAGGCTCGAATTAATTTTTTAATCTTGGATTTTTATACAAATTGTAGTATTTTAAAAATAAATCGACCCTGGCCCCTTTTTTACTTTTTTACAGTTTTTGAGAAATAATTGGGGTCAGAGTAAAATTAATTTATGTAGTGAACTATTTATCACCAATTAGATTAAATATGGATATTGATTAATAGTTTTTTTGGTTATTTCCCTAAATAATTAATTTTACTCTGACCCAATTATTCGCAGCGAATACGATAGTACTAGCCGGCTCATCCGCCGCATCGATGCGAGGGGCAATGCCACGCAATATCAATATGACGCTGCGGGCAGAAACACTCACATCACCGATGCGCTGGGCAACACCACTGAGTACCAATATGACAACCTGAGCAATCGCGTTGCCATGATTGATGCACTCGGAAGAAAGATCAAATATGTCTACGATGTCGCCCACCGACTCATAGAGACTATCCAGGCGGATGACACTCCCGGTGACGATACCGACAACCCTCGTATCACCACCAGTTACGACGCTCTGAGCAGAAAGACGAGCCAGACCGACCAGTCTGGACGGACCACGCAATATGAGTACAACGCCGTCGGCAACCTCATTGCTGTCATTGATCCCATTGGCCAGAGAACCGAATACGGCTACGAACGAGGCAACAAGAACAGCCAGATCGACGCCGGAGGCAGAACCACCACCTGGGCCTACGACAACCTCGGTCGGCAAACCAGCCGCACTCTGCCCGAAGGTCAGACCAAAACCTTCACCTATGACACCAACGGCAACAAACTCAGCCACACCAACTTCAACGGCAACACGACTACCTATGCCTACGAAGCCGATACCCACCGGCTGAGCACCGTCACCGACAGCGACGGTACGACCCGTTACACCTACAGCCCCACCGGCCGAATCGAGACGGTAACAGACCAAAACGGCACCGTGAGCTACCAATACGACACCCGGTACCGGCTGATTCAACAAATCCAGGCCGACGGCGCCGTTCTGGCATACACCTACGACGCCAACGGTAACACCACCACGGTCAGCGTCACCCGGGGCGGCCAAACCTTCGTCACGCAGCATACCTATGACGAACTCAACCGCCTAGTCTCAACCATCAACCACAACGGCAACCTCACCGCCTATAATACCTACGATGCGGTGGGCAACCGGGAAACCGTCAACTACCCCAATGGCACTTGGAGCTATTACCGTTACAATGAACGCAACCAGCTTACCGAACTGCGCCACACCGATGCCCTTGATAATCTGGTCGAGCGCTACAGCTATAGCCTTGATCCCACCGGTAGACGGAGCCGCATCACCGAAAACAGCGGCAGAGTCACCGACTACGTCTACGACGATCTTTACCGCCTCACCGGCGAGACCGTCACCGACCCGGTCAACGGCAACTACAGCGCAAGCTATCAGTACGACGCAACGGGCAACCGTACCGCCGAGACTGTAAACGGCATCCACACTGCCTATACCTACGACAATAATGACCGGCTACTGCAACAGGGCGGTACCGTCTATACCTACGACGACAACGGCAACACCCTCAGCGAAACCCTGAACGGTAACACTGTCACATATAGTTATGATGCCGGCAACCGTCTGACGCAGGTCACACAGGGTGGCGTCACCA
>Ga0190315_1000578_pt1 | contig 17649 bp, 19 predicted proteins | sample 48701101_MG_FD_161673 | JGI IMG/M metagenome (GOLD analysis project Ga0190315, IMG submission 161673) | Hydrothermal vent sediment bacterial communities from Southern Trench, Guaymas Basin, Mexico - 4870-11-0-1_MG | ecosystem: Environmental > Aquatic > Marine > Hydrothermal vents > Sediment ...
AATCAGTTACGAATCTTTGAAGACCTTGCTCGGATCAAAAGAGGCAGAACGGCTCACAACATACAAAGAAACCATATTGGAGTCGTTACTGGAAGCAGACGAAGTTGCAAAGAGGCTAAAGGCGTGATCATCGTACTGGCAGACACCAGCGTCTTCTCATTTGCGCCGACTGGCGTGTTGCGATGGACGAGTCGAAGTGCATCCAGTGCGGCACATGCGTGACAGCATGTCCTCATGCTGCGCTCGGGGTGATGAGGGAGTGACACTTTTATGCTTCAGAGTTGATATGAGATGTGTGCAATATCGAATTGGATTGCTAAGCAAATCGGTTTGCTTTGCCGGGTGGCAGTATGAAGAAACCTAAAGATATCGACGAGTATAAAAAGTGGTTGAAAGAAGAGCACGGCATTGAGATATCCGACCGGACTCGAACGCGTTACGAAGCTGTCGCGAGTAAAATTAAGTCAGACTTTGAAAAATCAGAATTTTGGGGACGATTGGTGGGGGATTTACAGGAGTACAACGACGAGTATCAGTTGAAAAAAGAATATCCTTTGTTGATGCCAGATGATCCGCCAAAGTTACATACAAAGTCTTTTGATTCGTTTCTTCTAAAAACATTCAGAAAAAATATTATAGGGAATAAAAATTGGCCAAAGGGTCCCAATAACGGGTGGATACTTCCGGATAATTGGTATTCGTCAATAAATGACATTGTAAGAACTCTGATCGTGGTTAAATATTTAGATGGAGTTCAATTTATATTAGATAAGATAAAATCATTGTGTGAACAAAATAATCTAAACCACAATATCTTCTTGGAAGCCAGAGAAGAAGGCTACTACGCAGCACATTTATATGTGCAGAGACGATTTGAAATTCCAAGAATTGATTGGGATACAGACAAAATAGATATTTCAATTGAGATCCAAGTGACAACACAGTTGCAGGATGTCATTCGAAAGTTACTACATAAATACTATGAAGAGAGGAGAACACAGGTAAGGGGTGATAATATGAAATGGCAATGGGACTACAAAAGTGATGAGTTCGCTGCAAATTACTTAGGTCATATACTTCATTACGTTGAAGGTATGATAGTAGAAATTAGAGAGAAACAAAAGAAGGAGGAACAGATATGAAACAGAAGTTCATAGACTATCTCGAGTCGATTGGCATCAAAGCAGGGCCACTTTTCGGCCGAATCGAATCGATTCATGAGTTCTATTTGGAGATGTGTCCCGATGAGATTGGGGATATCTTTGTCACGGATTACATCGACTCAGAGGGTAAAAGAGAGTATGAAAACCTGTGGTTTTTCTCTGACAGATACATCATGGAGGCAAAAGGATTTGCTGCGGGAAAGGATGATTTTGATATTACCCCGATAAATAGCAGAGTGGTATACTATGTAATCCGAAAACAGGATTATGATTTCAAAGAGGCGACAGAAACATCAAGGCTTTATTTGGAACTTAAATTGGATACTGGGGTAGATGGCGATTTTAAAGCTGCAAAAGAGAATTGTGACGCGCTCAGGGATATAATTCTCAAATATGTGAAGCCAAATCTGAAAGGATAGTTTCGTGTGGGTGAGTTAAAGTGCGTCCAGTGCGGGACCTGCGTGACAGCATGTCCTCATGCTGCGCTCATGGTGATGTGTGAGTGGGTGGTACTTTTACGGCGCAATCGCCGGATCAACGATTCGGTTGCGCCCTGAGTTATAAGTTCTGACCGAGCCAGCCACAACACACAAGTAGTGTATGCCCGATCAATATGCCATGACCGCACGCAGCACAAGGAGAATCGAGCTTATCGTATGCGCAGTTGCGGTTGCGGCGATCGTGGTCGTTGTCGCGGCATTCGCAAGCGACGTGCATGATGCGGAGATCGAGACCTTCCATTTCTACGGAAATCTGAGCATCAACGGCACGCCCGCACCCGCGCACACAACCATCCTTGCAAGTATCGGGGGCGAGACGTGCGGCGCAACAGAGATCGCGGTGGCAGGAACGTACGATCTCCGCGTCTTCGCACGCCCTGACCCGGGTTCTGAGTGCTACATCTCGTTCCGGATAAAAACTCCGTCGATGGAGTCTGCGGTTGCGGCAGACCAGAAGCGGACGGTTCCGCAGACAAACGAATGTCTCTTTGATCTGACGGTTGCGAAGATGGCTTCCGGCACTGATTCCGATCTCAGTTCCAATCACAATTCCGATCACAATTCCGATCACACGGTTCTTCACACCGGAGTGCACGCGAAAGCCGATCCGGCAGCGTCAGCCACTCCGTGCATCAGTGCCGCCGCAGCACAGGAGCCGGTCGGAGAGTATGACCCGATGCTCTGGGATGTTGTGATAAATGAGGTGATGTGGGATGAGAAGGAGTACATCGAACTCTACAACACGTACAGCCGCACCCTCTCAATCGCGAACTGGACGATCACGACAGGGGCGGGTGCGGTCAATGACACGATCGAGGTCACGATCAGAACGGATGCGATCATACCGTCGCACGGGCATTACCTGATCTCAAAGAATGACGCTGTGACCTGCAAACCGGATCAGATCTCGAATATGACATTAAAAAATGATGGGGAGGTGTTACAGCTATTCAATGGATATCCACCGACCTCAAAGAGGATCGATGTTGTGAATCGCAATGGAGATTGGTTTGCCGGGAGAAATGACGATGTTGGGCAGTCGATGGAACGATTATCGATAGAAGATGGTGCAAATCAGGATAACTGGTACACGTCGCTGGGCTACGAATGCGGGCGCATCGGAACGCCGGGGATGGAGAACTCCATTCCGGACAGGACGCCTCCGGAAATAACGCTTGTGAATGATCCCATCGGCGTAAATAACGACATCGTTGTCTCTTTCAACGAAAAAATCGACGCATTGACGCTGCGCATAACTGTGGTCGGTCCTTATGGCGGCGGGGTATCGGGGCGCATCATCCACGACCGCGACCGGAAGGGCGCACACTTTGAGCCGGACGGTCCGCTCCGGATCGGGGTGCATCTCGTGCGTGTGACGTGCAGGGATCCGTCTGACAACTTCGCAGATCAGGAGCTTCTGCTGACGGTCGCGGATCCGGATGTTGGTGATGATGCAGGCGAACATGAGCCGTCGCCCACACAATCTCCGTCTCCGACCCCCTCGCCATCTCCCACATCCACAGCCACACCTGCGCCAACACCATCGCCCACTTCTACATCCACTCCTGCTCCCACCCCTACCCCTACTCCTATGCCTGTGCAGACCCCCTCGCCCACACCGGCACCAGCGCCCGTCGTGAAGATCGTCGTAAATGAGCTGATGCCTGATCCGATAGGGACAGATCACGGGAATGAGACCACTGAGTTGTACAACTGTGGCGACGAGTCGGTGGACCTCGGCGGCTGGGTTCTCAAGAACCAGGGCACAGGTATACACGAAATTCCGGCGGGTACTGTTATTCAGCCTCATGGATATTACACCACCACAGAACTTCAGTTGCGTAACAACGATGGGCAGGTCTTCCTGTATCACGATGGCGAGGAGGTTGACCGGAGTATCAATTATGCCAAATCGACCACAGGCAAATCATGGCAGCGGCTGACTGACGGACTTGACACAGACAGCGATAGCGACTGGGTTAAGCGCGATCACACGTTTGGGGTGCCCGGGTGAATGACATTCTGGTAGATTTGGGTCGGTGATATTTGTTGCAACTGTGTTGGGTGACTCCTGCGAGTATGACATCTGCCTTGGTGGATGTGGATCGCCACCAGATGCAAACGATAGCGCAGAGAGTGCTTCAGGCAGCATCCATCAAACGTCCGCGTATCGTTTGCAAAGAGTAATAAGAAATCTCAGATATTTATGATTGTCACAGCGTTTGTGCCACTGCCAGACACGCTGGCAGCAAACCATTTCTCGAAAGGTTTATATTACCCCTTCGGATAGTAACCACCAACCATTCGACCAATTGGTCACTGACCTGATCTTATGTGATCCAGGTCAAAACAAAACATAGGAGGAATTGAATGGAACCCGCAATGGGTATGGGCCTTGTAGCCCTCATGGGTGCGGCAGCGACCGTCGCAGGATGCAGCGAAGACCTCGAATCAGATATCGGATCACAGAGCAATCCGAATTCACAGGTTCAGCTGGCTGCACAGGTTGGCTATCCGCACAGAATATTTAACAAAGCTATTTCTGGTGAACCACCATCCAACGCGATGTACTGTGCCGTAGGCGCAGGCGTTGCAATGGTACTGATTCAGTCGGTGAATGCATCGCCGCTTCTTGCAATCGCAATCGGCGCATTCGTTGCTGCGCTCTTAAACGGCGTCTTCTCAACAACAGCATATATGGGAAGGAGCGCAAGTCAGACCCGGTTTAACCAGTATGTGTATATGGATGTATTGCGTAACCAGCTCCTTTCGCTGATGGGGCACGCATACATAACGACGTTCTGCATCGTCGGTCTGTCGTACGTCATGTGGCATCATGACCTGATCGGACATCCGTTCCCGTTTCCAGTAATTGCGATGATCTGGGGACTTGCGGTTGGTGCGATCGGATCTTCCACAGGTGACGTGCACTACGGTGCGGAGAGAGAGTTCCAGGACTTCAAGTTTGGAGCTGGACTGAACGCTGCTGACTCCGGGAATATCACCCGGTTTGCAGAGGCAGGAATCAGGTCATCGATGGACAACGCATGGTTCTGTTCGAAGTTCGGAGGACCTGTGACAGGCATTGCTTTCGGAATGACCGTTTTCCTGGACAACTGGCGATCAACGGCATTTAGCGGCTGGACTGCTGTTGCCGTGGGATCAGCGATCGTTCTTGCGCTGATCATCTACAACCGGCAGATTGAGACTTATGCCAGGAAGAAATACGGACCGTATCCGGAATATGCAGGAGATATAGAAGCATGACTGATATTACTATTATAGGAATGCTTATGGAGCACTGGGTATCGATCATCGGAATCATCATCGGTGGCATCTGTATCGCGGTCGGTGTTCACTTTGTTCCGGTAGGAGGTGCTCCTGCCGCTATGGCGCAGGCAACCGGTATCGGAACAGGAACCGTGCAGCTTGCTGCTGGTTCAGGACTTACCGGGCTTCTTGCTGCAGGATATATGTACATGACCCTGTCAGCAGCAGGCCCACCCGGAATATCAGAGGTCATCCTGATCTGCGCAACTGGCGCTGTTGGTGCGATGATCATGATCACGGTAACGATGCTTGTCGGAAACTGGGTCTACATCTATGGCGTGGGTGTACCACCGGCATCAGCGAAGGTCGATCACGACCCGATCACAGGAGACTCGCAGGCGCCGTATGTTGCGCCGGGAACAGTCGGACAGGGCATGCCAACGGTATGCTTCGTGAGTGGCGCAATCGGAGGTCTCCTCGGAGGTCTCGGCGGATCACTTGTCTACTGCATGTTGATGTGGGTGAATGGCGATGCTGCGATCTCAAGCATATTCGCTATAGGTGTCTTTCTGGTGAACGCGGTGTTACCGTCGTACAACATCCAGGGAACGATCGAGGGATTCCATGATCCGAAGTTCAAGCGAGTACCAAAGGCTGTTCTTGCGTGCTTTATTGCATCGCTTCTCTGCGGAATCATCGCAGTAATGATCCCGGGAATGTCAGCGTTTGGAGGTGCATAGAATGTCGGAACCTGCTGAAACCGCAAACCAGATTGATACTAAGGGCGTCGTTGTAGGACTCGTCGGAATCTACATAGCAGGCATCTCAGGAATACCGTATCTTGCGTTCCTCGCGGGAATCGGTGCGATATTTGCAACCAAGATGGGTGCTGATGCTGTGCGCAGGGTGTGCAGCTACGGTATCGGCACAGGTGTTCCGTCGATCGGAATGCTGGCTCTTGGAATGGGCATCATCGCAGCTATGTTCGGGCTCGCACTCGGAAAGATGTATAAGGCAGTCTTCATCGGACCGATAGTTGGTCTGGTGCTTGCGCTTGTGATCGGATTTGTCGTCGGATCGCTCGCAAACAAGATCATCAAACTGAACATTCCGGTTATGGAGCGGTGCTTAACGGAGATTGCAGGCGCAGGTGTTCTCGTACTTACCGGGCTTTCTGTCATGATTGCAGGAAGCATGGACTTTGTGGTGATAACAGAGAAGGTTATCACGACCGGATATATCGCACCAGTCTTCATTCTCGGTGCGCTCGGCATTCTGCACCCGTTCAACGCCAGTCTCGGACCTGATGAGACTCAGGATCGGACACTGGTACACGCATACTCCTGCGGCGCGATTGCGATGGTGATAGGAGGAGTCTGCTCGATTGCGGTCATTGACCCGATCGCGGGAATAATCTCAATCGTCATAGGACTTGCCATCTGGTATGCGACCTTCATGGGATTCGTGAGACTCGTGAAGCGCGACGCGGGCGCAGGCTATGTCGGAACAGGACTACTTCCACCGGGGGCGATGTAGATGGATGTCGCACGAATAGTACCTGAATTCCACATACTTCTTGACCCGATGTCAGGAGTCATTGCCGAGGAGAGAGAGGACTTAATCATGTTCTCGCTTATTCCGATTCAGGCACAACTGGACGTACTCGAAGTTGTTGCCGACGATCTGATGAACTCGCTCGAACCTGACAAAGAACTGCTGAACACGTATCCCGGACGAGAGGAGACCGCCCGGACTGCAGGAGTGTATGCGAACCTGTTTTATGGCCTCGTCATCGGACTCATAATCGCGTTCATGGCAGCGATGGTAGTAGTTGTAATGGGGGGGATCTAGAACAATGGCAAAAGTAGCAACATCCGAACCATGGCCCATACTTCCTGGTGAGTTTGCGGTTGGAAACCCTGAAGACTGTGTTGCAGTCACAACCTGCGGATCACATCTGAGCGATTTCCCGCTTGCAGCAGGAGCAGCACTCACAGGACCAACCAAGACTGAGAACATCGGAATCGAGAAGCTGGTTGCAAACATCGTATCAAACCCGAACATCAGGTTCCTTGTCGTGACCGGAATGGAGGTCAAGGGTCATATCACAGGACAGGCGTTAGTAGCGTTCCACAAGAACGGAATTGATCAGGATGGACGTATAGTCGGAGCGGTAGGAGCGATCCCGTTCATCCAGAATCTGGATGATGACGCGATAGCGAGGTTCCAGGAACAGATCGTCGAGTGCGTCGACTTGATCGATACCGAGGACGAGGGCAAGATATCAGCGGCTGTTAAGGCGTGCGTTGCAAAGGATCCCGGCGCTCTTGATGTTGAGCCGATGTTGGTCAAGATGGAGGAAGGCGGCGGCGAAGAAGAGATCGTAGGGTTCAGACCGATGGCTGCCGAGGTTGCAACGATCCGCGCACGGATCAAAGAGATCGAAACGGTAACGATCGTCACAGGCAACATGAACAAGTTTGCAGCAGGTGTCTACGCAGCCAAGATCGAGGGCATCATGATCGGTCTCACGATAACGCTGATCCTTCTCGGACTCGTGGTGATGTCGGAAGGTGCTCTCAGCTTCTTAGTAGGAGGTGTATGATATGTCAGAAGAGGAAAAGATTGAAGAAACCGTCGAAACCGAAGAAGAGATCTCCGAAGAGGCACCAGAGGAGGAAGCCGGAGAGGAGATCGCTTATGGCGTCGGTACCCCGATGGTGATTGAGCCATTCATGGAACCATTTGAGGTCGCTGTCGAGAGCGTGCGACGTCGTGCACAGTTGATCGCACGTAACCAGAAACTGGATTCGGGTTTCACGGCAGGCGCACCGCTCGGTGTCGCCGTGGGCATATTGTTCGCTCTTATACTGGTTCTGTTACCGTTGTTGTGGACGAAGGGGTGATTGCATATGGCAGAAGAAGGACAGATCATCGTTCCACACGTCGTCGTTGACAGGGCTGAGTACAACGAGGTTCTACGAAGGCTGGACGAGATTGATGAGAAGATTGAGTTCGTAAATTCCGAGATATATCAGCGGATCGGAAAGAAGGTTGGTAGAGATATTGGCATACTCTACGGAATAGCGACAGGGCTGGTAATAGCGTTGTCTTATGTTATCCTGACCGGGATAACAATATAAGTGAGGTATTAATATGTTCAGATTTGATAAAGAACAGAAGGTCTTTGATATAGGAGGCACAACGATAGGAGGTCAGCCAGGAGAATATCCGACCGTGCTCTTCGGTTCGATGTTTTATAACAGGCACAAGATCGTAACGGATGAAGACAAAGGAGAGTTCGACAAGAACGCTGCCGACAATCTATGGATCGCAGCAGAAGAGGTCAGTGATATAACAGGCAACCCGCACTGCAACCAGATCGTTGCAGAGACGAACGAGGCGATGAAGAATTATATCGACTGGTTTGTGGACGGGTATGATGAACCGTTCTTAATTGATTCTTCAGCAGGCGACGTTCGGGCGTTTGGAGTCCAGTATGCAACCGAGATCGGTGTTGCAGATCGCGGCATCCACAACTCCATCAATGCGAGTATCCAGGAGGAGGAGGTTGCAGCGTTAAAGGAGTCGGATCTCACATCCGCCATCATTCTCGCATTCAATGCAACCGAGCCGGGTGTCAAAGGAAAGATCGAAATTCTTGAGGAAGGCGCGGCAGGCATTGAGTCGGGCATGCTCGAGATCGCAGAGGGCTGCAATATCACAAAGCCACTCGTGGATATTGCTGCGATGCCGCTCGGAGCAGGCGCAGGTGCAAACGTACGTGCAGGAGTTGCTGTCAAGGCACGGTTTGGGCTTCCTGTTGGCGCAGGTTATCACAACTCAGCGTCCGCATGGGACTGGATGAAGACGTTTAAGAAGGAGCATCGCGAGGTGTGGGCTCCTGTGGATATCGGAACCAACCTGATCGCTGGAATCGCGGGAGCTGACTACTACCTGTACGGTCCGATCGAGAATGCGAAGATGATCGCACCAGCAGCAGCGATGATCGACATCATGGTTGCTGAGAACGCAGAGGAACTCGGGCTCACCGTAAAGGATCCGAACCATCCGTTCAAGAAATTGGTCTGATTTTCGGGCGAAGATTCTCCCGCATTCGGCGGGGGATCTCTTTTTTTATTGGTATGTGGAAAAGCTCATCGGCAAGATTAAACATGGCTTTCTGGTACTGGTTGCCAACGGCTTTGCTTCGCATTCACGTTTATTATTCATCCGGGTGTTGAGCCGACCACTAACAGGGCGGAAAGGGCATAAATCGCTGGGCATGTTGGGAAGCGTTGGATCATAGGGACTACTTGCGTAATGGTAAAGGGACGTCAATTCATGAGCGGATCGCGACGGTGCTGGCAACGTGGGCGCGAGCCATGGACTCGGGCAGTCTCCGGATGATGCAGGCGAAGCGGATCATGTTCCTTGGACTGACGCCTCGCATCTGGTATTTCTGATGATAGTACAGTGAGATCCCGGGTATCCTTCTTCGTTACCGGCAGCACATCGACTCCCAATCACCTACAGGCAGACTCAGTACCGCCCTCATCTTCTTCGGGATCAAGATGCGCCAGAATTTGTCGATATTGACAATTTCGTGCATAATGCTACAACTGAGCGATTGGACTAAAACACTTTGGCGGGCGTTCTTGCCTTATCACTTTATGTTCAATCACGACCATGTTATCGATTGTACCTGTCGAGTGGTCGGTTGATATCCATGAGACGAAAAAAAATCACCGGAATCGCACTACCATTATTACTGGTGTTGCTGGCAACACTCCTGCTTTCTGCGCCAGCACATTCGTCTGACGACCATGACCGTGACACTGTTAGTGATATTGTTGTCGAGTTCTTCTACGAGATCGGCTGCAAAGATTGCAAGGAAGCAAGACCGGTCATAGAGGATGTCGCTTCCAAGCACAATCTCCCGGTTGTGGAGTATGAGGTCACTGATCGATCCAGCATTGAAAAAATGGAAGAATATGGGCTCGTTGTCGTTCCTGCGGTCGTGATCTCTGGTCAGGTGGTCATTCATTCGGATTACGAGGGGAATCTTAGCTTACTCGCGGATCTGCTCGATCAGAGCATAGGCAACGCCCAGACCGGTCAAACGAATCAAACAGACCAGCCAAACCAGACCAACCCGACCGATCCGACAAACCGGACGGATCAGGCGAACCCGACAGATCAGACAAACCAGACATCGGCGCAGGAACCGCCGATCAAACTATCCCTCCCAACCGTCTTCGTTGCAGGGCTCATCGCCGGATTCAACCCGTGCCTGCTCGCAATACTCGCATTCATCGCAACGGTTGCGCTATCAAACGAGGGTGGCAGGCGTTGCAGCAACCGCCGAATGCTCTGGCTGGTGGTGGTCTTCTGTTTCGGCATATTTATAACGTATCTCATAGCTGGCATGGGCTTGCTTCAGGCGATCGGGCATTCAGAAGGTATGCGGGAGACGATCGAGGATGCGCTGATTGCGATCATCGTGTTACTCGGAGTCTGGCATATTTACGATGCGTATCATGTCAAAAGGTACGACACATCCTCGTTCAAGACATCGGGGTCGGCAATGCGTTATGTCGAGGATCTGGTCAAAAAGGAGAGTCTGCCTGCGATATTCATACTCGGGGTTCTCTTCTCTCTTGTCAAGGCTCCGTGCGTCGGCGCGTTGTACCTCTCGATACTGAAGATGCTGATCAAGGACGGGGCTCTCTACGGCGCACTGTATCTCGGCGTCTACAATCTCGGGGTGATTACCCCGGTGCTTCTTCTCGGGCTTGCGATCACGTTTGGGATGCAGCCGGAATCGGTGAGCAGGTACAAGGATGCGCACCGGAGTTCGATCAGGCTCGCAACAGGAGTCCTGCTTCTGGCAATCGCGGTGCTGATGGAAGTTGGGTTGGTGTGACATGAACGGAAGTTTGATATGCTGAACGGTCGTACAGTATATTGAGCGGTGGTTCAATTGATCGAACTCTTCGAGAAATATGTGTACTGGAGGATCCTGTCCCGGTTCCTTGCAAGCCCGAATACGTTCTTTCATGTGAAAGGATTGGCAAGGATGATGGAAGTGAGTCCCGGAAGTGTGAGCAGTGCTGCAAGAGCCCTCCACTCGGAAGGACTGCTGATAAAAGAGGAAAGAGGTCTTGCCCACTATTACAAACTGAATGCCGATCACTACTTCGTGCCTCCTCTGAAAAAGGCGTATGGCATCGCAAAAATCTCCGAATTGAAACCGGAAATAGAATTTCTCGAAGTTGACCCTGACATCACGTCCCTCGCCCTCTTCGGAAGCTATGCCGATGGCAGCTTTGACGAGGAGAGCGATGTGGACTTCCTGGTAATAACCCCAAACAAGAAGAGAGAGGTGATACGGACGGCAGAGCAGTTCGGGAGTGAGCTTGGGCTTGAGGTTGGCGTGTACATGTTCCGGCTGCCCCAGTGGAGGTCGATGGCAAAGAGGGGGGATGAGTTCTACAGGTTGGTTGTCGGGAATTATCTGCTCTTGCGAGGGGATGAGGTGGAATGAAACCTGGAATCGCATTTTGACAGAGACAAACAACCATCATGTTGGTCAGGTCAAACTGATACACCAATCTGATGTTAGAGTGCGTGAGGTGGGGATGCAGTCTCCGCAGTGTGCTGTTTGATCGCAAATCCACAAATCATGGTTTCACCATCAACCACATTATTGGGAACGATGGGCACTCATAGATCAGAAGGTGCAATAGGCATATATACTATTAGCACATTGTCACCCAGCACCAATCGAAGGTGGTGAGTCAATAATGACAGTTGGACAGGAATTGTTAAACGTACCGTTTGGCGACATGATAAAAGAGATGGCATTCGCCATTGCGGAATCCCAGCAGGCGCTGGATATGAACTCAGTCAACGTCGCACAGATACTGGCTGAAACAGAGTTGGAAGCGGGCAGCGTGATTCTGGCGATCGAGCAGCCAGTCGATGAGGATGGCAATCCGTCCGGATCGCCCACACTGGTCACGAACGATCAGCCCATGAATCTTCTGACGTACGGTCTTGAGCCGAGGTTCTACGAGTTCACTGAATCGATCATCGAGGTGAAGATGACGATCTCGATGAAGGTGGAGCGATCTCTTGAGAGGAGTTACAGCAGGAAATTCGATTTCAAGAACAAGACGACATTCACCGGATCGTACAGCACGGGCGGGTTTGCGAGCCTCTTATTCGGAAAAGCGAAAGCCAAGATCAAGAACGAGACCACTGTGGCATTCTCGTCCACATACAACGCGAAGTACAAATCAAAGTACACGTTCTCGGAGACCGGAACCAGTCTTCTGAGGACGACTCTGAAACCGGTACCACCTCCTGAGCGAGCGGTACCAACGATCAAGGTCCAGGCACCTACTTCACCTTCCTGACCCTGTGACGGTGGATATGTTAATCTGATAACCCGCAAGGGATGTGGATGAACGATGGCACAGGCGGTTAATGTAGAGGGCGTGCTGATCCGCCCTCTGGGTCGCGTCTTGACGCTGGTCGGCGCTTCGATCGCCGAGGCTCAGAGCGCGATGGATGCAAACTCCATTGCGACCCAGAAGGCGATCGATCAGGCGATCGAGAATGGCGAGATTGAGTATGACATTCAGGCACCGTGGTACCATTTCCCGGATGTCGATATCGAACTGAAGATGGCTCTATCGATGACCGAGAAGGCAGAGGTTGACAAGAAAGGGAAGGTTCGGGGCTACAAGCCGACGCTACTCGCAGCACCCCTGAACGCGGCGTACAAGAACACCTACAACTACGACGTAAACGGGTCGAGCCACATAAAGGCGAAGATCGCCTCGATACCGCCCGCAACGAAGCTATCCGAGTGATTGGGTGATTCATCATGCCTGTTAATCCAAAACGGAGGACAACGGCGCGACCTACCGGAACTGTGGCAGGAGCTGCAAGAACTGCCGGGGCTAAGAGGGTTGCTGGGGCTACGAGAGTTGCAGACACCGTAAGAACTGCAAAAACGAAGCAACAACTGGAGGAGGAGGTCAAACAGAATAGTAAATTGATCGCCACCTTGCAGACGGAAAAACTGACGTTCTCATCGAGAAACACGGTGCTTGAGGCGAGAGTCAAGGAGCTCGAGAAGACGAATCTGGAACTGGACGAAATTGTGCGCAAGCTCAAGATTGCGCGGCCCACGGTGCCGTCCACGAGATTGATCTCGAGTTTCAGGGACGCGCTCGATGATATGCGTGCCCCGCTTGCAAGCGGAATGGGAGGGGTAAACTATCTCGTAAGCGAGATTCAGGTCAACCTGAAGGCGAATGTGAGTTACGACGGTGGCAAAGTCCAGTTTCAACTCCCAAAACCCGATGACGTCATCCCGTCCGAGAATCTGAGTACAATCGACTTTGTAATCAAGGCGACACCCACAATGGAAGTGGACACTTCAGGATACGCGGAAGTTCCGAATCTCGTTGGCCTGGCTAAGGAGATGGGCGAGAGACTGATCGTATCGAAGGGCTTTGTGCCCGGAGAGATCGAGTATGAAGATACCGCCGGGATAGAGCCAGGCATCGTCATCAGCCAGATGCCGTCCCCGTTCTCGGTTGCACCCCCTGGAGGTCCGATCGACCTTACGATATCAAAGCATCCGGGTGTTTCGGTTCCAGGTTTTCTCGGACTCTCACTCGACGAGGCGGTAGGTGTTGCCGAGAGTTCGGAATTGGCGATCGGCGACGTGAGCCACACGGTCAGCGAATCGGAAGAAGGAACTGTCATAAGCCAGGGCGTGAAGGCGGGCGAGACTGTTCCGCCGGGAACGGCAATTGATCTGGTGATCGCAGAGGCGAAGAGACGCGAGACAGAGGGAGGAGCCGAGACGGATACTGCGAAGACGGCTGAACCCCGCGTCAGAAGACTTGTAAACATCGGCGAATACAATTCTGACAAACTCGATGATGCCGGGATAAAAACGATCCGGGACCTTGCATCTGCTTCCACTTCGAAGATACGCAAGATAACAGGTGTTTCCGATAGTGTCGCAAAGGAATGGAAATTGGAAGCAGAGATCCATAATGAGGCGATGGGCGACTACGGCGCATATATTCTGGTAAAAACCGGAGCTGTGAAGTCGGTTGACGATCTGATGCGAGCGGATCCATCAAAGCTCTACGGCGTTGTGAAGAGGGCAATAGCCGGAAGGAAGATTGCGGTTCCACCCGGTTTCAAGCTGAACAAAAGGGACGTCGAAGGATGGATTGAGGGCGCAAATAAGAAGTGAGAAGCAAGGAGTGATCAAGATACCGGTCGAGACGTTCATCGTGAGGTTAACCGACCCGATCACCAAGGGCAAGATTGAGTCGTTTGCCAAGAATGTGATGGGACGCGGCGGAAGAGTCGAACTGGTCACGAACAAAGGCTGTGTCATCAGTATTGACAACGGCTTTGCAGACGAGTTGCGCGCCCTTCCGTCCGTAAGACTCCTCGGAGGCGTCAACCTGCGTCGGAGAGAGGTCAGGGTCACAACGAAGGTGGTGTAGCAGTCACGTAGCGATCATTATGGGAGAGGATTGATTGAGAAGCTTTTGCATCATTTTTACGCTTTCTGTGGTCAAATTACCACTTGTGCATGGTCAATTTAACCACAACAGTTGTTATCACTCTTTAAATCGGATCGAGCGGCAAACGATGGAAGCATTTATATAACAGACCCGTCAAGTTAAGTATTATGGAGGACGCGAGGTTAAAGACATTAGCGATCATCGCAGCAATAATAGGGCTGATTGTGGCGCTCTACCACAACACACTTCTCTGGTTATTCAACGCATGGTGGTACGATCCCTATTACTCGCACGGCGTTCTCGTGCCGCTCATATCGGGCTATCTGGTGTGGAGCAAGCGCCGCGAGCTTTCCGAACTCAGGAAGGAGTCGTCCGGTCTTGGAATTCCTGTGATCGTTGTCGGTCTTATCGTTCATGGCGTCGGGCTCTTCCGGACGTTTCGGTTCGCGTCAGCAGTCTCCATCATAATCGTTCTTGCCGGAATAATTCTATTCATCTACGGTAGTGAGGTCACAAAATCGCTACTCTTCCCGATCGGTTTTCTCATCTTCATGGCGCCGATACCGTTTGCCCCTGTGGTCGGTGCATCGCTGCAGGCACCTTCCGCGGGATTTGCGTCATCGATTGTGAACGCTCTTGGAATAGGGGTCACGACAATAGGCGCAGAGATCCATCTCGCCAATTCGACGTTTGAGGTGGGCGCGCCGTGCAGCGGGCTTCGGTCGATCATATCGCTTCTGACGCTTGCTGCGCTCTATTCATATCTTCTGGAAGGTTCGATATACATGAAGGCGACGGTCTTCCTCTCCTCGCTCCCTCTCGCAATCGCTGCGAACATACTGCGGATAACATCCATTCTGCTGATAGCAAATTCGTACGGGGCTGAGGTTGCAATGAAGTTCTTCCATGATTTCTCGAGTCTCCTGCTCTTCACAGTGGCACTCGCCGGATTACTGCTTGTCGGGAGGTGTTTCGGATCGCTGAGATTCAAAAGAATCTTCTGACGCTCTTTGGAATCCTCCTTCTCGCGGGCGTTCTGATCTATCTCCTGGCACCTGCAGGAATCACCGATTACACGGTCATCGGAACCTCGTACTGGCACGAGACCAAGAACAGGCTCCTGATCAAGACCGCCTACGACTACAACAGCCTCGAGGAGATCAATAGATTTCCGACCAAACTCGGCGACTGGAGGGGCTACGACTTCAGGTACCCAGATTCGGTCTACGAGATGCTGAATGCGAGCGTCATCCTCAGCAGGTCGTACTCGTCTCACGGCGACCTGATCTGGATGGATATCATAAACAGCCACAAGGGCGAGAGTTTTCATGACCCGAAGATCTGCTACGGCGGCAAGTGGAACATCGACGATGAGACGCTCGAGACGTTCAATGTGGTTGGAAACCAGACTCATCTCACGTTCCATGAGATGCACACGAACCGACTGGACATATCCAACAAGAAGAACCCTGACACGAAGCAGGTCGTCCTCTACTGGTTCATGTTCAAGCGGTTCAGCGACGAGGGCGTTACGATGATACGGCTCTCGGCACCCGTGAGAAACACACCTGAGGAGACCTTCGAGATGATGAAGGGATTTCTCGAGAACGAGCTCTTTGCCGCGATGTACGAGGAGGAGGTCGAGGAGGTGACCGTTGCCGAAAATATCATCGATAAGCACGGGACAACAGGCGTTGCAATCGTTGCAACCCTCATTCTGGTTCCGATCTGCCTGATCATTCTTGGTCCGCTTGCGAGTCGAGTTCGCAAGACTTAAATATTAATTGACACAAAGTTGTGACGTATGTGTGGGAGTGTACTGACATGGAGAGCTTTAGTTGTGATGTCGATCGTTTTCGTCTCGACATCGGTATCGGCACCATTCGCGGCAGCGGATCAGGTGCATGACGGCGGTTCTTATCGCATACGGATAAATCTCAGCTTCGATCCCGGACGCGTATCGTTTGAGACTACGAATGGTTACGATCGTCTTCTTCTGCCGGATTGCCGCCTGACAACAGTTATCGGCGAGCCGATGCTGCCTGTTATGACGGTCTTCGTAGCGGTTCCGGATCACTCCGATGTGCAGAGAATCAAGATCGTGTCGCAGAAGAAGCAGGTTCTCTCTGGCAGGTATGACATTCTTCCAGCCCAGCCACCTGTTCCGACTATGGCTGGCGCTGGTTCTGGCGCTGGTTCTGGCGCTGGTTCTGGCGCTGGTTCTGGCGCTACCACTGCCGCAGAATTTGTGCCGCCGGGTCAGGCGTACCGCTCTTCGGAGCCGTATCCGGGCAGATTGCACAGCGGAGCGAACGTAGGCTCGATGCGCGGACACAGCATACTCAGTCTCAGCGTGTTTCCGGTGCAGTACAACCCAATTACGAGACGGCTGACGCTCTACGAGGAGATCGTTCTCGAGGTTGCGTACACCGTTCCGCATCGCTATTCCGCGGCGGTTCCAGAGAGCGAGCGGGACGAGTTTTACCGCATCGCCGAGAGACTGGTTGTAAACCCGGACGACATATCGAGAGCCGAAAGCACAGTGGCAGCGGAATCCTTCTGTGCGGGGCTGGGTTCCGGATCGGAGCCGGATACCGAGTTTGAGTACGTGATCATAACAGACCGTTCACTCGAATCCGAGTTCCAGCGGTTGGCTGACTGGAAGACCAGGAAGGGCGTTCCTGCGACGGTTGTCAACACCACGTGGATCGATAGCAGTTACACTGGTGCTGACAAGCAGGAACGGATACGAACGTTCATCGCTGATGCGTGCGCGACATGGGGCACGAAATGGGTGCTTCTCGGCGGGGACACGAGTATCATCCCGTGCCGGGGCGGGTACGGGCGTGTCGATGGCGAATCGACGTACTGGTATGATAATACCATACCAGCAGACCTGTACTACTCAGATCTTGATCACCTCGATTACAACTGGAATGCGGATGGTGACACAATCTATGGCGAGGTCAGCGACGATATCGACCTGTATCCTGACGTCTTTGTGGGGCGGGCGCCGGTGGACACTATCGCGGAGGCAGTGGCGTTTGTGGAGAAGACTCTGCAGTACGAGAGAAGCCCGCCCGCGGATTATGCGACTGACATCCTGTTTCTCGCGGAGTACCTCGATGGGCCCGCTAACGACGGCGGGGT
>Ga0190315_1000579_pt1 | contig 17632 bp, 13 predicted proteins | sample 48701101_MG_FD_161673 | JGI IMG/M metagenome (GOLD analysis project Ga0190315, IMG submission 161673) | Hydrothermal vent sediment bacterial communities from Southern Trench, Guaymas Basin, Mexico - 4870-11-0-1_MG | ecosystem: Environmental > Aquatic > Marine > Hydrothermal vents > Sediment ...
TTCATACCAACGATGCTGCCGGGGCGATTCCTAGAATGCTGCATTTGGAAGTTAAGCCGACTTTAATCGCGCCGTCCATAAATTTAATCATCGCTCAACGTTTAGTGAGAAAACTTTGCGAACACTGCAAAGAAAAGTATCGTCCGGCAGAGGAAACGATTAAGAAAATTAAAAATCTTGTCGCTCATATGCCTGAGGATTTAAAAGCGGAAATTCCCGAGAAAATAGAATCGCTGTACCGAAGTCGGGGCTGCTCTAAATGTAATTTTATTGGTTACTCGGGAAGGATCGGAATTTTTGAAATGTTTCCTATCACACCGGCGATAGAGCAATCAATTTTGAAAACTACTTCAACTTCTGAAATTCTGAGAATAGCTATCCAAGAGGGAATGATCACTATGAAGCAGGATGGGATTATTAAAGCTTTGAACGGGATTACTTCACTGGAAGAAGTGAGAAGAGTAACAGGGGAGATATTTGAAGACGAAGGTTTATAAAATTCATAAGATTGAAGGCGAAAGATTTTTTATTGTTACTTATAAAATACTTATAAAATTGGTTTGTCAATTTTCAATTTTCAATTTCTAAAGTTAAACTTAAAGAAATTGCTTTTATGAGATATAAAAAAGGGACACTAAAAATTTGAAATTGAAAATTGATTAAAAATTAAAAATTTTATTTATTTCCTAACAGTAAAACTATGGAAATCTATCTATGGATAGCCCTGGGTATCCTAATAATCCTGGGATTGTGGATTGTGATGATCTACAATGGACTAGTTCGGCTAAAAGTGCGAACCAACGAGGCGTGGGCGGACATTGATGTCCAGCTCAAAAGGAGGCACGATTTAATTCCTAATCTGGTGGAAACTGTTAAAGGCTATGCCGCTCATGAACGAGAGCTTTTTGAAAAAGTGACCCAGGCGAGAGCGAACGCGATGAACGCGCAAAATCCGGAAGAAAAAGGACAGGCGGAAAATATGCTTACCGGCGCTCTAAAAAGCCTGTTTGCGGTTAGCGAAAACTATCCCCAGTTGAGAGCCAACGAAAACTTTCTTGAACTCCAGCGGGAATTGTCGGACACGGAAAACAAAATCCAAGCCGCCCGCCGTTTTTATAACGGCAATGTCCGCGATCTCAACACTAAGATTCAGGTTTTTCCAGATAGCATTGTGGCGAATATGCTGAATATTAAGAAGAAAGAATTTTTTGAGATTGAAGAACCGAAGGAAAAAGAAGCGGTGAAGGTGGAGTTTTAGAAATTAGGAAATTAGGAAATTAAATTTTCCCTCTTTCAAGAGGAGAGGGCGGGTTATGCGTTGACAATAAAACCAGACTTATTATACTGTAAGTAGTCCGATTATGTACATAAATTGTCCTATGAAAGAGTTAATAAAAACAATCCTGTATGAATGGAGGGAAAGAAAATTGCCGGAAATAATTTCGAGAAAAGTAAGCTTAGAAAAACACCTTAAATCAAAAGTTCCGAAGATAACTGTGGTTTCCGGATTTCGAAGAACGGGGAAAACTTATTTGGTTTTTGACTTGGCTAAGAATCTTTTGCAAAATAAAAGTAAAAATAAAGAACAGGTTATCTATATTAATTTTGAAGATGAGAGAATTCCAAATAAGGCCGAATTTCTGACCGAACTGCTTCCGACAATCAAAGAAACTTTTCAACGCCCGCCCGAGATTATTTTTTTGGACGAGATTCAAAATATGTTTAATTGGAGCAAGTGGGTGAGAAGAATTTACGACAAGGAAAAAATAAGGATATTCATCACTGGCTCGTCTTCAAAAATGTCCAGTCGGGAAATTCCCACCGAGCTTCGGGGAAGGTGTTTAGAGGAAAAAGTTTATCCTTTGTCTTTCAAAGAATTTCTTGATTTCAAAAAAATTAAAATTGATTTTAGTTCAATTCCTTATTCTGAGAATGAAAAAGTAAAATTAAATAAGATGATGAATGAATATCTTTTTTACGGAGGAATGCCAGAGGTCGTCTTGTCAGAAAAAGAAAATAAGTTTGAAATTATTCAGCAGTATTATAAAACCGTTGTCAGAAGGAATATTATTGAAAGGTTCAAAATTAAAAATGAAGAAGGGCTTAAAGCTTTACTCCTGCTTCTCTTGAATTCCACTTCCTATTCCGTGTCCAAATTATATAACACTCTCAAGAGCTTAAATTATCAAATTGGCAAGACCACTCTCTGCCGCTATATTTCCTACATAGAAAATTCTTATTTTCTGGAAAGCGTTCCAATTTTTTCCTATAAAATCAAAGACCAGCTGCAATATCCGAGAAAAGTTTATTTTATTGATAATGGTTTTATTAACGCTCTGTCAACAAAATTCTCTAAAAATTCAGGGCGGCTTTACGAGAATTTCGTATTTAACGAATTAAAAAGAAAGGCGGCTCTGGACGCGCAAATTTTTTATTGGCAGGATAAGAAAGGAAGGGAAGTCGATTTTGTCATAAAGGAAGGAGCGAAAATTAAAAAACTGATTCAGGTTTCTTATGACTTGAGTGATTTAGAAACTAAGCAAAGAGAAACAAAAGGCCTTGTTAAAGCGAGCGATGAGCTGCGATGCAATGATTTAACAATTGTTAATCGGGATTTTGAAGGCGAGGAAAAAGTGGGAAACAAGAAAATTAAATTCATTCCTCTATTTCGTTTCATTTCTTCATAATTTTTAGCGCTTTATGAAAAAAATCTTTTAAAACAAATTTCTCTCAAAATCAATCCGGGTATTTTTGGTTTGCTTGGTTGTTTGAATAAAAATTATTTTCATGGAGAACAAAAAATTATTTGCCATTTTAGTAGGGATTGTTGTTGTCGCGCTGCTGGCGGCGGGGATGGTTTTTTTTAAGAAAAATCAAGGCAATAAAGTTTTAAAAAATAATAAATTGGAAAATCATCAAGTTATTCCGCCAAAGCCCAAACCTAGAAAATTAAGCGAGGAGAAAAAAGTGAAAACAATGGCGGAGAATTTCGCGAGGAGTTATTATTCATACACTTGGGGAGAATTTGGGATAATAGAAGGACTGTATTATGATATGACCGACAAGATGAAGGAAAGAGAGATGGCGAGAGTGGAGCGGATAAAAGAGAAAATTAAAAGTCAGCCGCGAAGATATTTTACGGTCAAGGCGGAGGTGATCAATTCTGAATTTATTGAATTTACGGAAAACACGAGAGCGAGTTTGAATGTAGATTTAGAAATTAAAGAAATAAACGGAGCTTTTGTGACGGATACGGATGTTCCTGAAATAAAGCCCCAGACCACCGCTTTAGTGGATGGCGACGGAAATGTTTATGATGGAGATATGAGAGATCTTGTCGTAAATACGGCTAACAAAAATGTAAAAATAAATCTTGTTAAGATTGGTGATAAATGGAAAGTAAATGGAATTGGAAGTTAGGAAATTATGTTGGCTCTATAGTGATGATAGTCCTGTGAAATCTAGCCGCGATACTGTTTTTTGTAGCATTCTGCATTAAAAAAGATCCACAGTGCTAATGGGACTATGGAACTAACGATTTTGTAATCAATCCGTATTTATCCATTAATCAAAAATCCATGAGGAAAATAAAACTGCTGGGGTATCTGGCGCTTTTTTGCGGGTTATTCTTTATTAGTGGTTCGGCATTTGTTAGCGCTTTTGCCACCAAAACTGTTTGCCAGCCGCCGCTGACTGAATTTTCAAATGGGAATTCAACTTTTGATATTTCTTTTCCACCCGGCGGCGGAACTACTTGTTCTACTTATCCACCAGCTGACGCTAATTGTCCCACCGTTAAACTTCCCAAAGGAGCAACTGTTTATAGCGTGAAGGTTGATATGGTCAGCGCGACTGGCGCGGAAATCGGCACGCCGTATATTTGGGTGCCGTTGTCGGCTAAGAATGGACTGGTGCAGATTAGAACAAGCGATGGATCAATAGTCAAAAAATTCTCCGGCGGTGTTTGTAATTTTAGCAATCCTTCCAGAATAACAGTGATGCCCGGAGGCGATGTTTGGGTGGCTAATAGAGGTAACAGTTCAGTAACTCGTTTGGGATTAATAGATCCGGATGTCAGTATGGAAGATTATGAATGTAAAGGAAATTTTGGCGTTGGTTCCGGACCGCGGGGAGTAACTTTTGACACTGATGGAAATATATGGGTTGGAGATCATGGAGACAACAGGATTTGGAAACTTGACAGCTCGGGAGTTATTTTTAGCAAAGATATTGGCTATTCAACTTATGGAATGATTGCTGATACAAAAGGCAATGTTTGGATTTCTTCAAGAGGAAATAATAAAGTTGTTAAAATAAACAAAGACAACTGCAATTCAACTTCTTGTCCTGTAACCGTTGTTAGCGGCGGAACTTTCAATTTGCAAAAGCCTCCTTACGGGATTGGCATTGATAACGATGAAGATATTTGGGTAGGAAATTGGGATGGAAATAGTGTGGACGAAATAGATAATTCTTCCGCGCGGGGAAAACAGGATTGCACTTCTGGTTTTGATGGTTGCTGTACGGGAACCGCGGTGGATAAAGACAATAATGTTTGGACAAGCGGGCATGGCAGCAATAAAGTGTTTGTGATAAAAGGAGGAAATTGCGGGAGCGTGTACAGTAAATCCGATGTTTGCGATTCTCCCAGTTATACTTTTGATAATGGACGCACAAGGCCCCACGGCATTGCTATTGATTTTGATAATAATGCGTGGGTAATTTGCCGAACTGGTGTGGTTATAAAATATGAATTTGATGGCTCTAACATAAATGAGCTTAAAAGAATTGATCTTAATAGCACGGTGGGTTCCGGAACTAGTGATAACGCTTCGTATAACTACTCCGACATGACCGGTCTTCGCACAACTCCTAAATCACTTACTCTTGGAGGAACAAAAACTTTTCTTTCTGGAGATACTTTTACGATTTGTTCGGACGGAACGACAACCTGCTCTAATTCAGGTCCGTGCGCGGCCCTTACTCTTTTTCTTTCAACTTGTACTTCCGATGCTTTTGGCGACTGCGAAGTTCCGCTGGAAATTTTTTCCGCCATGGCGGGCGATTATACCCTTCAAAATCTAGAAGTAATTTACGGCGAAGAAGTTCCCATCACCGTCGGCGGATTGGTGCCGTGCGGAAGGGAGTGGAATGATCCTGATACTGGCTGGGATGATACTGCCGATTGCACTCTTTGCCATCTCGTTCTAATGATTCAGCTGATCATTGAATTTCTAGTCAAACTGGCGGCAGTCGCGGCGGCGTTCTTTTTATCGGTGGCGGGGTACTATTATATTTTTGCTAGTGGCAACCCAGAGAAAGTGGCTCTGGCGAAAAAGACATTTTCCAGAGCGCTGATGGGATTTTTAATAATCCTGATTGCTTGGATAATCGTGGATTCAATTCTAGCGGCGTTTGGCTATATTGATCCGCTGGAAAACGATGAATGGCATATAATGTGCGGGGGAGAATCTTCCGCTCCGGTAGCAACTTTCTGCGGCGACGGCGTTGTTCAATCGCCAAACGATACTGGATTTAATGAAGAATGCGACATAGACGGCAGTTCCTGTGGCTCACTGGTTTGTGAAAATGATTGCACCTGTAAGACGGAACCGACGCCCGGCGTCTGCGGAGTTTGGTTTTCGGGAGCGGCTGCTGCTTATCCGCCAGACAATAGTAATTTTCAAACTCCGTTTAATTTAACAGATGTATTTACAGATATGTTTGGTGTTGATCATCTTCTTTCAAATTGGGTGGCAAACGGAAATTATCCAGATAATGCTGCAGCTTTTCCTAATGCTGCAGCAACCACTTTTGACGGAATAGCGATTGATGCCAATACGCGTTTGGAGCTATGGGATGGACCTAATTACACAGGCAACAAAGTTGTTGATGAAACAGGACCTATGATAATTAATAATTTTATGCGGGAATTTAGCGGTGTTCTTGTTGGCGATTATTCTGTTGCAAATTGTTTTGGTTTGGCTGCCGCTACACCCTCCTGGAGTAATTGTATGGTTTCTGATCTTGATAGTGATGGTGTGTATGACGGTGGTAATGAAAATATGAACAATTGGAGCAATGGCTCTTGTAAAATCACCTGTACCGCGCCGTAGGGGCAAATCCTATTTCTGCGAACAAGCGCGCAGGTGGAAGATGGGTTTAAGAGAGTCGAAAGTCCATAAAGTTGAAAGCTATGGAATTGGGCAGCGGGCGAGTTTGTCGCGCTGAATACCCATTATGTATTAAATGTATTATACATTAGCTACATAATAGGTATTGACACAGATTAATAGCGCGGTATAATAAGATTGTATGAAATTTTACAATCGCAAAAACGAACTGGAGGAACTGGAAAAAATTAATCAACTGTCCGCGAGGCGGGCGCAGATGACCGTGATAACTGGCCGGCGGAGAGTGGGAAAGACAGAACTGATATCCCAGTTTTTAAAGGGGCAGGATAACAGCTTTTATTTTTTTGTTGAAAAGAAAAGAACAAAAACGCTGCTGGAAGAATTTACTGGCATTTTGCGCCAGAGATTTTCTTTCTTAACCACACCTTTCGTCACATGGTCGGAGTTTTGGCGTTTTATTTTTGAAATCAGCAAAAAAGAACAGCTAATAATTGTCTTTGACGAGTTTCAAAATTTTAAGTATGTCGATCCTTCCAATTTTTCAACAATTCAAAAACACTGGGATCAAAATTATAAAGCTTCAAAACTTAATTTGATATTTATCGGCTCTATTATTTCACTAATGGAGAAAATCTTTAGGGGTAGCAAGGAGCCGCTTTTTGGAAGAGCCAACCATAAAATTTATCTTGAACCGTTTGATTTTTTAACGGTGGAAAATATCTTAAAAGATCATAAAAAGAAATACGCCTTTAGCGATTTGCTGAATTTCTGGACGGTTTTTGGCGGCATTCCCAAGTATTACGCAGAGCTGGAGAATCAAGGTCAATTTAAAGAAAAGGATTTTTTAGCGGTTGTGAAAAACATGTTCCTGGATGACAACGCTCCTTTTAAGTTTGAAGGATATGATTTATTGAGCGAAGAATTCGGCAAAAATTACCAGACCTATTTTTCTATCATTCAAGCAGTTGCTTCGGGCAATTCCAAAATGAGCGAAATAGCCAATCGGGTTGGAATTCCTGTCACCGCCCTTTCCCGCTACTTGGAAAGCCTGTTAAATCGGTTCAAATGTTTAGAGAAAAAATCGCCGCTGTTTTCCAAAAAGCCGAAGAATAATCGCTATTATTTAAACGACTATTTTTTGGCGTTTTGGTTTCGTTATATCTTTCGGTATAGAACTCAGATTGAAATTAAAAAAATTGATCGGCTTAATAATTTTATTAAAAAAGATATAAATAATTTAAAGGGTCTGGCATTTGAAAATCTGGCGCGCGATTGGATTTTATACAAAGATAAAGAGGGAAAGTTTATTTTTCCGATAGACGGTATTGGTCCTTTCTGGGACAAAAGGGGACATGAAATTGACCTGGTGGCTTATAACAAAGAAGAGAAGAAAATTTTATTTTTGGAGTGTAAATTATCGCCAAATAAAATAAATGCTAAATTAGTAAAAAGTCTAAGAGAGAAAGCGGAATTTGTTAAGTGGATGAAAGAATCCCGCCGGGAATATTTTGGCGTTTGCGCAGCCGGAAAAATCAAAGCCAAAACAAAAAAAGAATTGCAGAAACTGGGAGTTATTGTTTATGAATTATACTAATGAAAATGAAAAATTTGATAATCTATAAACAAACGCGCTTATAGATTTGGTGGCCAAATTGATAAGCGTGTTTATAAATAAATTATGCCAACTTTATACACTCTCTCCGATAAAAACAAACGAAGTACTTATATTTTGATGACGGCATTTTTAATATTCGTTATCGCTTTGGGGTATGTTTTCGCGACGGTGATGGATAGCAGTTTTATTCTTTGGTTCGCGGTGATTTTCAGCATTTTAATGAGCGTTGGCAGTTATTGGTATTCGGACAAAATTGTCTTGGCGATGAGCGGCGCTAAGCTAGTAAAGTTTGAGGATAATAAAGAATTGTATCGTTTGGTGGAAAACTTATGTATTACCGCCGGTCTGCCATTGCCCAAAATTTATATCATTGACGACGCCGCGCCGAACGCTTTTGCCACCGGACGAGATCCGGAACACGCTGTTGTGGCGGTGACTAAAGGATTACTTCAAAAATTAAACAGAGCAGAGTTAGAAGGAGTGATCGCCCATGAGCTGGCGCACATTGGCAACCGCGATATACTCTTGGCGACAGTGGTTGTTGTGCTGGTTGGTTTTGTCGCTCTGCTCGCTGACTGGTTTCGGAATTGGATTTGGTTTGGCGGATCAAGGAGAAATCGGGAAGGAGTAAATGGTTATCTAATGATCCTCGCGATTGTGTTATCTATTCTAGCGCCGTTGTTTGCCATGCTGATGCAGTTGGCGATTTCGCGCAAGCGGGAATTTCTTGCCGATGCCACCGGGGCATTGTTAACCCGCTATCCCGAAGGGCTGGCAAGCGCTTTGGAAAAAATTTCTGCCGACCCGGAAAAACTTAAAGTTGCCAATCGCGCCACCGCCCATCTCTATTTTACCAATCCTTTCAAAGGAAAAAAAGTTAGTAAATTATTTATGACCCATCCGCCAGTTGAAGAGAGAATAGCAGCGTTAAGGGGAATGGAAATAGAATAGAAATTAGAAAATTAGAAATTATTTTTAATCTGTGTTCGTCTGCGTTTTAGTCAGTGTTTTTCTGTGTCTAATTTTAATAACACACAGACGAACACGGGCTTTTCGGGCACAGATAAACACAGTTCAATAAATTTATTTTAAAATAACCGAACCAAAAATGAAAATTGTCAGAGATAAAATTTCAATTGAAGAATTAAAAAAACTTGCTGAAGGTATGTTTGGCGATTTTGTCAAAGCGGTGGTGGATGTTGAGAAAAAAATAATGGCTGTTGGTGGGGAATTGCACGCTGACGAAGAAGCGCTGCTTATTAAAAACGGATCAGAGCAAACTAATTTATGGGGGATTAATATTTATCTCGAAAATGGGAATGAAAAACGAATTGAATTTGATTCAATGATAAATCTGCGACCCTCAAGCGGCAATCGCAGTCGCGGCGTAGAGAATTTAGACACGCGAAAAGTGATTATTGAAGTCGTTAATAATTTAATTGAAGAATGAGCCCTGTTAGAAATTACGAATTTAGACGGGGAATAAAAAAAGATTTATGGAAATAAAAAGGAAAGGAATTTCTAACGGGGTGAATTTTCAACATAAACAACTGGCGGCGGGGAGATGGTTTGAGCTGACATTTGCCGAACAGATGGCGAATGTTGGCAGCGAGGTTGAGCGGACGATTTTATGGCGGGAAAAAAATAATCCCGATTATAGTTCCAGGGCGTTTGAAAGGGCCTTAGAACTTTTGGATTTGACTGTTGAAGACACTAAAAATGAATCCCGCTTGAAAGAGCTTCTACGAACGCGCGAGGCGCTGGTTGATTATTTTGTGTTTGACAATGAATTTTCGTCGTCGGATCAATTATGGAGAAATTATTTCTACCCCTTTAATTTTTTCGCTAGAATAAATTGTTAATAATTTTTAATAACCAAAAAAAATGGAAAACAGAACGCAAAAAAACATTCTCTGGTTTGAGAAGACGGGTAATTATGAAATTTGACATCATTCACCAATATTGTATAATTCAGGTGAGTTAATTCACCTAAATATAAGAAAATGAGTGAAAAAATCATAAAAAGAACGATTCAAGATAGAATAGAGAATAATTTATTTAAAGGAAAAATTATAATTATTTATGGAGCGCGGCGAGTTGGAAAAACAACTTTAGTTAAAGAAATTCAAAACAAATACAAAAACGACGCTAACTATTTTAATTGTGATGAAAAAGATGTGAGAAAAGCGTTGACGGACAAAACATCAACTGAACTTAAAGCGTTTCTTGGAGATAAAAAGCTGATTATTATTGATGAAGCGCAAAGAGTCAAAAATATCGGATTGACCCTAAAACTAATCGTTGACAATTTCCCCTTTTTGCAAATTATTGCCACCGGTTCCTCTTCATTTGATTTATCTAATGAAATAAAAGAGCCGCTAACTGGCAGAAAATACGAATTCTATCTTTATCCAATATCAGTAAAGGAATTAAAAGCTGTTTATTCGGATTTGGAAATAAATCGGCTTTTGGAAAGAACAATTATTTTTGGAATGTACCCCGAAATTGTGAGAAATAACGGCAATATTTCAATTTTAAAAGAAATCGCGTCAAGTTATTTATATAAGGATGTTCTGCAGTATCAAAATATAAAAGATCACGAAATCCTGGACAAATTATTGCAGGCGCTGGCTTTGCAAATTGGCAATGAGGTTTCTTACAACGAGCTGGCTAATACGGTCGGGATAGACAAAAACACAGTTTCCAATTATATCCAAATACTGGAAAAAGCGTTTGTCATTTTTAGGTTGCGACCATTCAGCAGAAATTTAAGAACGGAATTAAAAAAACTGAGAAAAATTTATTTTTACGATACGGGAATAAGAAACGCTTTGATAAACAATTTTAATATGCTAGATCTAAGGCAGGACGCGGGAGTTTTATGGGAAAATTTTATGATTAGCGAAAGGGTGAAATATAACAACAATAATGGCGAAAATAAAAATATCTATTTCTGGAGAACGCATACTCAGAAAGAGATTGACTATTTGGAAGAATTTGGCGGAAAATTGAGAGGATATGAATTTAAGCTTAATAAAGATAAATTTAAAAAACCGAAGGAGTTTTTGGAGGCTTATGAAAACTCTAAACTTGAAGTGGTAAACAGAGAAAATTATTTGGAGTTTTTGAGTTGAGGAATAAATTAAAACTTGATTTTAATTTTAACTTTATCATCATGACAAATAAAATTTTGAGTCAAAATAAACTCAGAGAATATCTACCATTTGCGCTTGTGGGTATAATTTCTCCTCTTTTGTTTTTAACGCTTTATATTGTTTTCGGTTTTGTAATTGAAATTATTTTATTGCTTTTTAATACAGAAATATCAACTACTTGGTTTAGTTTATTATTTTGTCTGTTTCTTTTGCCAGCGTCATTTTTTGTTTGTATAAAATTGAAAAATCCAATGTTAACGAAATGTCTTTTTGGAATAATTCCAATTACAATATTTATGTTTTTTTTCTATTTGGGTTCATCTTTTACTGAAATAAGCGGATGGAGTGGATATCGGGTATTTAGTATAAATCCTTTTGGATTATCCACTACTAATAACCTTAACATACCTACTTTATTTGTTCCAATGACAATGGAATATATTGCGAGTGTTGTAGTTGTTATGATTGTGATATTTCTCTCTCTTTTTATTGCAGCGAAAAAATTTAATCTCATTTATTTGTTAACATCCATTTCGTCTCTATTTTCCATTGTGGGTATAATATTATTTTTTGATTTTATCGACCAGAGCAGCGGTCCTGGCATAGTGGGTTCTTATGTTCCATTCCTAATATCTTCCGTTTTGATATTTGTCTACTTTTCTTTTAAGAAATTTCCAAAGAATTTCTTAATCAGATTTTTTGCTGTTTTTACTTTGTTGTTGTCTCTTGGAATAGTTCAGGACTATGGGTGTGGTCATCTAATACTGTTATGGACGCCGATTGATTTTAATTGTTGGTTCTTGATGGGAGGTGGATACCATGTTAGTTTGGTAATATTCTGGGGACTTTTTGAACGCGTTTTATCATCGGCATTTGATTGTTTTAAAGCGCATACATTATCGTGGATTAGCGCGGTTATATACTGGATGTTGTTGTCGCGATTAATAATATTCATTTACGATAAAAAATTAGCTAAGTCAAAATAATTTTATAATTTTTTAAAAAAAATGAAAAACAGAACACAAAAAAACATCCTCTGGTTTGAGGAGGTGAGCAGTAAATAAAAATGTTGGTGGTGGAAGCGGCAAGCATTAGCAAACCTTAGCAATTTTGTTAAAATACTCAAGTATGGTAGAGTAATTCAATGTATAGGAATTTCAATACGCGCTATTTCGGGACACCCAGTGTCTACGGACACTGGGTGTCGAGCGGATTTACGCTTTGCGTATGTGTTGAAAACTTAATTTACCTTAAATTACAAAATAAGCATTTTTTTCTATCATCCCGAAAGGAGCGATAGCGACTGAGGGATCTAAAAACAAGATTAGCCGCGTTCGCTGTATTTTATAGATTCCTCACTCCACTGCGTCCCGTTCCAAATTTTATAAGTAAATATAAAAAAGCGGGCAGTCCTAAGTGATTAGGAAATGGTAATTTATTAGTAAACGGTTTTGTAAAATTTGGAACGGGACTGCGGTTCCGTTTCGGAATGGCAGGGGACGGCATTTCGCAATTTAAGATAACTTGATATTGACAAGCGCGGACTAGTATGTTATTATAGTAGTAAATATAACCGTTATAAATATTACTATTATTTATGAAATTCTATAACAGAGAAAAAGAAATAAAAATAATCAATGAAATTGTCAGAAAAAGCAAGAAAGGAGGACAACTGATTGCGCTGCAGGGAAAAAGAAGGGTAGGAAAAACGGCTCTAATTCTGCGCGCTTTCAAAAAACAAAAATTTCTTTATTTTTTTGTCAGTAAAAAAACGGAAAAGGAACTATTGGGCGATTTTAGAGAAGAAATTAGTAAAAAGCTGAACCTGCCGTATTTAGGCGAATTTAAGAGTTTAACGCAATTACTGGAATTTCTATTTGATTATAGCAGGAAAGATAATTTAGTTGTTGTTTTTGATGAATTCCAAAATTTTAAATCAGTTAATCCTTCCCTATTTTCAGACTTGCAGAAATTTTGGGATTTAAACAAAGATAAAAGCAGAATCGCTATTTTCTGCGTTGGCTCAATGTTCACTCTCATTAAAAGAATTTTTACTTCTTCCAAAGAGCCACTGTATAATAGAGCCAATAAAATTATAGAGCTTAAACCTTTTGACTTAAAAACCCAACAAGCTATTTTAAAGGACTTTAAATTATTATCCCCGAAAAATTTTTTAATTTTCTATTCTCTTTTTAACGGAATGCCAAAATATTTTGAGTTAATAGAGGATAACAATTTAAAAAGTAAAGATACTAGACAAATTATTAAAGAATTGTTTTGTCAAGAGGACGCTTATTTAATTAAGGAGGGCAAAAATATCTTAATTGAAGAATTCGGCAGGTCTTACGAGAAATACTTTTCAGTTTTAACGGCAATCGCTTTGGGAAAAACAACTAAAAATGAAATTTATAATTACACAGGCATAAATATAAATTCTTTAGGGGTTTTATTGAAATCGCTGGAGGATTTTTATGAAATCATAGAAAGAAGAATTCCCGTTTTAGAAAAAAAAGCAAGTTCTAAATTAAGTTCGTATAAAATCAAAGATGAATTTTTGTCTTTTTGGTTTCGTTATATTTACAAAAAAAATTATTTGATTGAAGTAAAAAATTGGCAAGCGCTGTTTAATTATATTGTTAAAGATTTAGATAATTATTTAGGTTTTAAATTTGAAAATTTAGTTAGAGAATATTTAGTGGAGCAAAACAATAGCAAGGGCAACATTTTTGATTTTGAACAAATCGGCTCTTTCTGGAAAAGACCTGACTTGACTGGCGATAACAAAGAGATAGATATAGTCGCGGTTAACAAAGAAAATAAGACAGCGTTAATTGGCGAGTGCAAATTAAATTTTAATAAAATAAACCAGAACTTAATTGATAATTTAATCAAAAAGAGCAAGTTTATTTCTAAACTGAAAAACTACAAAAAAGTTTATTGCATTTTTACCGTTGAGGAATTGCCGAAAGAGAAAAAGAAACTTTTGGCGAAAAATGATTTTAAGTTTTTGTCCTTAGAGAAAATAATAGATAAATTTTAAAAAACTAACCAAAAAAAATGAAAAACAGAACACAAAAAAACATCCTCTGGTTTGAGGAGGTGACAAATAAAGATGTTGGACTGGTGGGCGGAAAGAACGCTTCGCTAGGGGAAATGTATCAGAAGCTCACCAAGAAAAAAATAAATATTTCCAATGGGTTCGCGCTGACGGCGCGCGCTTATCGGAATTTTATGAAGGAATCAGGATTGATGGAAGAAATAAAGGAAATTCTGAAAGATCTGGACACAGGTAATATGAAAAATTTATCGAAGCGGGGCGAGAAAGTCAGACAGGCGATTATGGCGGCGGAACTGCCGGAATATTTAAAGGAAGAAATCGCGGCGGCGTATCAAAAAATGGAAAAGCAATATGGCAGAAATGTTGACACGGCGGTGCGAAGTTCAGCAACGGCGGAAGATTTACCGGATGCTTCTTTTGCCGGACAGCAGGAGACCTATTTAAACATTAGGGGAATTCACAATATCATTTACGCGACCAAACAATGCATCGCTTCGCTTTTTACAAATCGCGCCATCTCATACCGCGAGGATAAAGGGTTTGATCATTTTACGATCGCGCTTTCTGTCGGTGTGCAAAAAATGGTTCGTTCCGATTGTTCGGTTAGCGGAGTGATGTTTTCCATTGATACGGAATCCGGATTTCGCGACGCGGTGGTTATCAATGCTTCTTACGGGCTGGGCGAGAATATCGTCAAGGGCGTGGTAACCCCGGACGAGTTCTATGTTTTCCAACCGACGCTCAAAAAAGGGTTCAAGCCGATTATTGAAAAAAAACTAGGCTCTAAAACGATAAAAATGATTTATAGCGCGGAAGGAAAATCATCAACGAAAAATGTCGCGGTTCCGAAAGAAGACAGAAAAAAGTTTTGCGTTACGGAAAAAGAAATTTTGAAACTCGCGGAGTGGGCAACAATTATTGAAAAGCATTATAAAAGGCCGATGGATATGGAATGGGCGAAAGATGGAGTAACGGGAAGGCTGTTTATTGTCCAGGCGCGTCCCGAAACGGCGCAATCTGTTCGCGACTTAAACATTTTAGAAGAGTATATTTTAAAACGGAAGAGCAGAATTCTTTGCTCTGGCGCGAGTGTGGGATATAAAATTGGTAGGGGCGTGGTAAATGTTATTAAGGATGTCAACGAGATAGATAAATTTCAGAAAGGGCAGGTACTGGTAACAGAAATGACCGACCCTGATTGGGAGCCGATTATGAAAATCGCTTCCGCTATCGTAACAAATTCTGGGGGGAGGACTTGTCACGCGGCGATTGTTTCACGGGAGCTTGGAATTCCGTGCGTAGTTGGAACAGGAAACGCTACGGAAGTTTTGAAATTAGGAAAGGGAGTAACGGTCAGCTGCGCGGAAGGCGAAGAAGGGTATGTTTACGAAGGACTGCTTGATTTTGAAGTCAAGAAAACAAATCTTAAAAACATTAAAAAACCGAAAGTAAAAATAATGATGAACTTAGCTGAGCCAGACCAAGCGTTCACCCAGTCGTTTATTCCGAACGACGGAGTGGGTCTGGCGCGGGAGGAATTTATTATCAACAACACGATCAAAGTCCATCCACTGGCGTTGATGGCGCTGGATAACAAAATTAAAGATATCAAAATTGATCGGCAGACGGTTAATAAGATAAACCGAATTACTTTTGGTTATAAAACCAAGACGGAATTTTTTGTTGATAAGTTGGCGCAGGGAATTGGCAAGCTGGGCGCCGCTTTTTATCCAAAGGATGTTATTGTGCGGTTCTCCGATTTTAAAAGCAATGAATATGCCAACTTAATCGGCGGGCGGTATTTTGAACCGAGCGAAGAAAATCCAATGATCGGCTGGCGGGGCGCTTCCAGGTATTACGGCGAGAAATATAAAGAGGCGTTTAAGTTGGAATGCCAGGCGATTAAAAAAGTCCGCGAAGAATTCGGGTTGACGAATGTGATTGTGATGGTTCCATTTTGCCGAACTGTTGAGGAAGGTAAAAAAGTTTTGGAAGTGATGAGAGAGGCGGGACTTAAACGAGGTAAAAATAAACTGCGCGTTTATGTTATGGCGGAGATTCCGTCCAACATTCTTTTGGTTGACGAATTTGCCAAAATTTTTGACGGCTTTTCAATCGGCAGTAACGATCTAACCCAGCTTACTTTGGGAATAGACCGTGACAATGGAAACTTGTCCCACATCGCCAACGAGAAAAACGAAGCGGTAAAAATTCTCATTAGGCAGTTGATCAAAGGCGCCCACAAAAGAAAAAGAAAAGTTGGAATTTGCGGCCAAGCGCCATCTGACTTTCCAGATTTTGCGGAGTTTGTGGTTAAAGAAGGAATTGACAGCATTTCGCTCACACCGGACACGGTTTTGAAGACGATGGTTTATTTGGGGAAGAAGAAAAGAAATTAGGAAATTGGAAATTAGGATATTGTTTCCACCCTGTCTTGACAAGGGTTGGGCAAGGCGATTTAAAATAGGGTAAAATGATCGGTTACGAAAAGACATGTTTTTCATGTTCCACCCAACCGCCGTTAAGACAGCGTAGAAAAATATCAAATAATAAATTCTAAATTCTATGCCGAACAAAAAATTATCCAGCGAAACAGGACTGAAAAAATCTATGATCAAAAAAGAAGTTTTTGAAAAGGAGATCGCGATGTGTAAAAAATTGTCTAAAGAAAATAATGGCGGATGCAAATGGGGAAAGTGCAAAGATTGCGGGGTGCCGTTACTTCTGTGGAAACTTTATAAGGGCGAACTGATTGAAGATGAAGATGAAATTAGGAAAATCAAGAGAGATATTTTGGGAGTGTAGAAAACTGCTTGGGTAGAGGTGGCATGATACCCAATGTCATCATACATCGGGTATTCAGAGAAGCTGGCAGAAGCGAGGAACACTTGCTGTCTTGAGGATACCGAGTGTCGAGAAAAAATGATATAATTGGGAGAGAGTTAGGAGCGGGCTTGAAGTAAAAATTGTCAAATTGTCACATTGTTAAATTGTTGAGCGGCAGATAGCAAAAAGCTTTTAGCAATTTAGCAATTTAATGATGTCGGAACTTACGCGTTTGATTAAATCTTTCAGTGTTTATCAGTGTCCGAAGGTCTGTGTTTATCAGTGCGCTATTGTTAAATTAGACACTGATAAACACAGATTAAAATGTGTTAGATTTAGGGTTTTCTGAATAAATTTCTTGGTTTCAATATTTTGAATAATTAAAAATTTAATTTTATTATACGCTTAACAATAAAACTATGAACTGTCCAAAATGTGGCCAACAATTAAAACAAATTAAAATCGCCGGAGTGAAAGTTGATCACTGCGAGAATTGCGGAGGGCTGTGGTTTGATAAAGACGAACTGAAATTAGTTCGCGATCGTCGGGACAAGGATTTAAGCTGGCTGGAATTTGATTTATGGAATGACAAAAATAAAATCGCCGTCAGCGGCAACCAGTCAGGGAATTGTCCGAAGTGCGGCAAATCGTTATTCAAAGTAAAATACGGCGATTCCGATATTATGGTGGATGTATGCTTGAATTGCCGCGGGGTGTGGCTGGACAAAAAGGAGCTGGATAAAATAATTAATTATTTAGAGAAGAAGATTAGCAAAGAAACTATTCCGGAGTATTTAAAAGATCTGGAGCGTGAAGCAGTAGAACTGGTTGCCCATCCGTCCAG
>Ga0190315_1000582_pt1 | contig 17613 bp, 16 predicted proteins | sample 48701101_MG_FD_161673 | JGI IMG/M metagenome (GOLD analysis project Ga0190315, IMG submission 161673) | Hydrothermal vent sediment bacterial communities from Southern Trench, Guaymas Basin, Mexico - 4870-11-0-1_MG | ecosystem: Environmental > Aquatic > Marine > Hydrothermal vents > Sediment ...
CGCTCATGTTTCCGACGCTTATGAACTTAGAGAAGCCGATGTCTTCTTTAATGGTCTTGTAGACTATTCCCGCCCCAAGAGCGCCGCTTTGTGATATGAAGGCAACGCTGCCTTTTTTGGCGTTCATTATAAACGTTGCATTCATGTTGCTGTGAGTGTCCATCACGCCTACACAGTTAGGTCCTATGATTCTCATTCCGTATTTGTGTGCTATCTCTACAAGTTCTTTCTCCTCTTTTTTACCCTCTTCGCCCATTTCTCCAAAACCGGCTGTTATTATTATAACTCCCTTTACTCCTTTTTCTCCGCAGTCGATAAGTGACTGCTTGACGAACCTTTTGGGAACAATTATGACGGCTAAATCAACATCTTCTGGGATGTTCTTGACGTTTTTGTATGCTTTAACTCCCTGAACGACTTCGTCTTTTATGTTTACTGGATATACCTTCCCTCCGTACTCTTTAAGGTTCTTGAAGACTTCATAGCCGAGTTTCAAGGGGTCATTGGACGCTCCCAAGACCGCAATGCTTCTAGGAGTGAAGAAATAATCAAGCATTTTTACAATCACCGAGTTTCATATCGGTAAAAGTCTATATAAGCTTTCCGAGAAAGCGCGGTTAGGCAATTTTGGCCATAAAAAAGCACAGATTAGTCCTTGATGAGCATAAAACGACACGAATGCATTATCACTGGGGGTAATAAATGCAAAGCCTCGGCTAACCCTCTTGTCATCACCTTATCAGAGTGGCTAACGCTCATCATCGGCCAATGATTTTTAAAGAAGAGGAAGTTAAAAGGTTTGGGATGATGTGCGTTTACCGGTCTGATAAGATGATGAGATCGGCACTGTCTGACCCTATTCCCTTTTTTCAAGAAGTTCATGTTCAACTAAAGCCACAATATCGTTGTGGATGTCCTCAACAGGAGCTAAGGCGTTTATAATTCTTATCTCCTCAAACTTCTCGGCAAGCTTTAGGTAGTTCTCTCTCACCTTTTTCTGGAGTTCCACAATCTTATCAAACTCTGACCTGATGCTTCTTCCATTTATGCGTTTTATGCTCTCCTTAACGGGCAAGTCAAGAAGGATTACAAGGTCAGCTCTTGGAGCGAAGGCATTTAAGTTGATAAGCCACTCCAGATCAAGACCCCTTGCCCACTGATAAGCCAGAGATGAGTAAAAATATCTGTCAGAGATTACGACCTTCCCAGCTTTTAACGAAGGTTCTATGAGCTTTTTAACATGCTCGGCTCTATCTGCAGCAAAAAGTAATGCCTCAGCTTCTTTGCTTATCCGTGCACCGTCTATTATTCCTTCTTTTCCCCCCGTTAATACGAGCCTCCTTATTAACTTTCCAAAAGCAGTGTCTGTAGGTTCTTTGGTGAGAACGACTTCATATCCCTTATTTTCAAACCATTCCGCGAGCATTTTAGCTTGGGTTGATTTTCCTGCCCCGTCAATTCCCTCTAAGACAATGAACATTCCCATAGATGCACCTCCAGAGCTGCAACTTACTTGGCTTTATGGTTTTGTCTTTTGTATTTCTTCTTAGTTTGGAGTTTAGAGAGTTTTCTTCATGTAGTCTAGGAGCTTCCACATGCTTCCAAACTCTTTCTCTTCTTCTCCTTTGTGGAATTCCACACATCCATTCGGTTTAAAGCGAAGTCCGAATGTGTAGTCTCCTTTTTTGAGCTTTTGCAGGTAAACCTCCTTGGGTTTTGGAGGCAGATAGCTTGTCATCATGTCATTGAGAAGCTCCACTTCAAAACCAAAGTGTTCGTTTAATCTGGGGAAAAATAGCACTGCCGGAGTGTTCATGCAATCTACTAATGCAGTCCCCTCTATCTTGAAGTTATAGTGTCTGAAAATATTCTGCAGAAAGTCATCCAGAGCGTTGGGATAATAAATCGTTGCTCCTATGTCGTTGGGATGTGCCTCTATAAACTTTCTGCTCTCAAGTATGGCATTTATTTCGTCAGGATCAAATCCGCTAACTTCCACTCTTACTCCGTTGTGATAATAAACATACACCAGAGGAAGGCCCTTCTTATGAGCGAAATCTTTGAGGGCTATTAGTGGGATAAGTCTAACGTCCATAGTTGCCGCTCCGGTACTTACAATTCCCACCACAAGTGCTCTCTTTCCATACCTTGAGATCGCTCTTCCATCTCGTCCCACCACTATAGTCCCCTGTCCTACGGTTCCTATGGCTCTACCAAGCAGAGCAAGCTCCTCTGGATTGAACTCCTCGGATCTATAAATTTCCATCATAATCACCTCAATCAGGAAGTATTATACTTTCTTTTCCAATTCTTGATTCAGTCCAGATTTTTACATTTGCTCCAATCTTTGTGAAGTCCTCAATCACGGAGTTATCTCCGATAACGCTACCGCTTTCAATAACGACGCCCTTTCCGATGTAAACGTTCTCTCCAATTATTGCTTCATAAATTTCTGCCCCTTCCTCGATAGTTACATTGGAGAATATTACCGAACGTTCTATTTTAACGTTTCTACCTATTTTAACGTTATCGCCCAGTACTGCAAATCCCCTTATGCTGGGATTTCTGATTTGACATCTTCTGCCGCTGTAAAGGGAGCCCCCGTATTCCAGATTTCCTTTTAGGGATTCTGTTCTTAATTGCGGGAGCTTCAGCCTTCCTAAGAATACATCCTTAGTTGCCTGAAGATAGCTTGATGGTCTTCCCACGTCGTTCCAGTATTCTTTAAACGGAAAACCATAGAGAGGCAAGTTCTCTTTTAGCATTTTGGGAAATAGATTTAGGGAGAAATCAAAGTTCTCTTCTTTGGGCACTAAGTCGAAGGTTTCTGGTTCAAATACGTAGATACCTGCATTTACAAGGTTGCTAAATGCCTCTTCTGGCTTTGGTTTTTCTTTGAATTTTATTATCCTGTTCTCTGAATCCACAATCGCTATTCCATACTGCGTTGGGTCTTCAACTTGAGAAAGGGCTATTGTGGCCAGGGCTTTCTTTTTCTTGTGGTACTCATAGAGGGCTTTGATGTCTAAATTCGTGAGAACGTCACTTGAAGCAACTATGAAAGTATCCTCTATTTTGCTCACAACCTTTTTTGTTGCCCCTGCGGTTCCGAGTTTTACGTTTTCCCCATTTGAATAGTGTATTTCGACACCAAAGTCACTTCCGTCCCCAAAATACTCCATAATTCTTTCTTTGAGGTATCCAATGAGTACGAATATTTCCTCTACTCCGGCATTTACTAAGTTGTTGAGTATATACTCCATCATGGGTTTGTTGAAAAATGGGATCATAGGTTTGGGGCGGTAGACGGTTAGAGGAAGCAATCTTGTGCCTTTTCCGCCCGCTAGAATCACTGCCTGCATATAACTGCCACCATAAAGTTTAGGATTTTTCGGTTAATATAATTTATGGTCTTCCTAGGTTTAGCTTATCTGCCTATTTCACTTAAAGGAAACGTTTTTTAATTCGTTATTGTGACAACTTTTACGGTGGTGTAAGTGAACCCTTTGGAGTACCTCAAAAATAGACTCGAGCCGAAACAGTTTGAGAAAATTAGAGCAATTGATAATCCTGAACTTCATGAATTTTTGGCAAGATATATTGATCTTTTGAATCCTGCAAAAGTTTTTGTTTGCACAGATTCAAAGGAAGATGAAGAGTATGTAAGAAGAAAGGCTATTGAATACGGGGAAGAGAGGCCTCTCGCGATGAAGGGACATACCGTCCATTATGACGGCTATTATGATCAAGCTAGGGACAAGGCAAGGACTAAAATTTTGGTTCCTAGAGGCGTGGAGATTCCATTCATAAATACCATGGACAGAGAAGAGGGACTTAGGGAGATTCATGAAATTATGAGGAACATTGCAGGGGGTAAAGAGCTGTTTGTGTGCTTCTTCGTTCTTGGACCCAAGAATTCCATTTTCACAATCCCTGCTGTTCAGCTCACTGATTCCGCTTATGTTGCTCACAGTGAGTTCATCCTTTACAGAAAGGGCTACGAGGAGTTTAAGCGATTAGGAAAGGAGGCAAAATTTTTGAAGTTTGTACATTCTGCAGGAGAGCTTGATGAGAGAAAGACAAGCAAGAACATAGGCAAGAGAAGGGTTTACATCGACATTGAAGGGGAAACCGTTTACTCAGCAAACACCCAGTACGGTGGCAATACGATAGGACTCAAAAAGCTCGCATTTAGGCTTACAATTAGAAGAGCGGTTCAAGAAGGATGGTTAAGTGAGCACATGTTCCTTATGCGCGTTAATGGACCAAAGGGGAGAAAAACTTACTTTACAGGGACTTATCCTTCGATGTGTGGTAAAACTTCAACCGCAATGATCCCATGGGAGAAAATAGTGGGCGATGATTTAACGTTCATAGTTGACATGAAAGGAGAAGCAAGAGGAGCCAACGTTGAGAAGGGCGTTTTTGGAATAATTCAGGGAGTTAATCAGGAAGATGATCCAATAATTTGGGAAGTTCTTCACTCACCGAACGAGATAATCTTCTCAAATGTGCTTGTTAAAGATGGAAAACCCTACTGGAATGACATGGGCATTCCAATTCCAGATGAAGGAGAGAATCACAGCGGGAAATGGTGGAGAGGAAAGAAAGATGCTGAAGGCAATGAGATTCCACCAAGTCACAAAAATGCTCGCTTTACTGTTAGTTTAGAGGCTTTTCCAAATGCTGATTTAGAAGCCCTTGAAGCTCCATGTGGGGTTAGAATTGGTGGCATGATATTTGGAGGCCGCGATAAGGACACTTGGCCCCCGGTGAGGGAAGCGTTTGACTGGGCACACGGGGTAATTACCATGGGAGCAGCATTGGAAAGCGAAACTACAGCCGCTACCCTTGGGAAGGAGGGAGTGAGGGCGTTCAATCCAATGGCCATTTTGGATTTCCTGAGCGTTCATATTGGGGACTACCTCAAGAACTACCTTGAATTTGAGAAGAAGCTAAGGATAAAGCCAAAGATATTTGCCGTTAACTACTTCCTTAGGGATGAGAATGGCAACTGGTTAAATCACAAGCTTGACAAAGCAGTGTGGCTTAAATGGATGGAACTAAGGGTTCATGACGACGTTGATGCCATACAGACTCCAGTTGGCTATATTCCAAAATATGAGGATCTTAAGAGACTCTTCAAGGAGGTTCTTAACAAGGATTACAGCAGAGAAGATTATGAGAAGCAGTTTACCATTAGGGTTCCCGAGTTTCTTGCCAAAATAGAGAGAATCGAAAAGATCTACAGGGACGTTGGTAACATTCCAAGAGGACTCTTTAAGATTTTAGAGGAAGAAAAACAAAGACTCCTTGAGGCCAGAGAGAAATATGGAGATTACATATCTCCATCTCAGCTAGAAAAACGTTAGTATGTAAGACAAAGACGTTTTTCTACCTTTTTTCTTCAGTTAGAGGTCACCAAAACCTTTTTATATAACTTTTTGGAGATTTATTCGGCAAAGAGCAAAAATAATAGCGGAGGGAGCAGAGATGAGGGGGGAGGAACATGAAAAACCTCCAAGTAGTTCTTGGAAGGGAGCTTTCAGAGAAATTCAGAGAAGCATTAGTAGCAATTCCGGCTCTTATAGCCTGTCTTTTTATGGACTTCTTTGCTGGGGCATTCTTGGGTAGATTTTTTGAAAAGATTATGTTGAGTTATCCAGTTATATTCGTAATTCTCCCGGGCCTTATGGGGTTGAGGGGTAATATCTTTGGTGCAATGGCTTCTCGTTTTACAACAATGCTTCATCTGGGTGAGATGGAGCCAAAGCTGAGCGATAAAAATGTCGTGAAAAACATTTTCTTAAGTATTCTCCTGTCCCTTCTTCCTGTGGCTGTGCTGTGGATTATAGGAGTTCTTAAGGTGGGAAACATTATATCGGGGGCAATTGTGCTTTTAATAGTGCTAACTTCGACTATTCTCGTTAGCTTAATAATGGGTTATGCAACCGCACTTGCCACGGTGTTTCCTTTTAAGAGAGGTATTGATCCAGATACAGTGGCAGCCCCTCTAGTAACTTCCGCTGGAGATCTCGTTACAATGCCTTTTTTGATGTTTTTTATCCTTCTTTATGAAGAGGTTCCTCCTATTTTTGATAGTTTGGTAGTTTTGGCGCTTTTGCTTTTGCTGATTATGTTTGTCAAAATAAAATTTGGAAGTGAAGAGAAACGGATGATTAGAGAGATTTTGGGGGTCATTGGGGCTTTAGCATTACTATCGAGCATTTCGGGAGGTCTGCTCGAATCGTACAGTGAAGTCATTTACGCCTCTGTTGCATTCAGCGTTATGTATCCTGCAATACTTGGTACCGCTGGAAACTATGGGTCAATTATTGGGGCAAAAACCTCGACGAAGCTCCACCTTGGAGAGATAGAAAGTTTTCTTAACAGAGATTCCATTCTAGATATTCTTGTGTACTTTATAACCAGCTTTCTCATAGCCATTCTAATGAACTTGGTGGCAATTGGCGTGGTAAAACTAAGCCTAGGGAAAGCCGTGGGACTTATCTTTCCGTTTATCTTTCTTTACCCATTGTTGGTTTTGGTTAACATGTTTTTAGGATATTTCCTCGCGATAGGCTTTGATAGACTCGGTTTAGACCCCGATAATGTCACTGTTCCGACGATAACTACCTTAGCAGATATTTTTTCAACACTCTTCACTGTTGGTGTTGCTCATCTGATTGTCTAGGTTTAAGAAAAAACCTTAAAAGAAAACAGTGGATGAGATAAAAGTGGGAGGATAGAAAGAATGGAAGAGTTTGAGGAGTTTGAGTATCAACCCAAGAGCGTTAAGGAGATTTTCATAGAGATGAAGAACATTGTTGAACTCATGGTTGACCTTGCTTATACGGCAATTCTCTTCGGAGACAAGGAGATAGCCGAGGAAGTGCTAGATCTTGAGGAGAGAATGGATTTGCTTAACTACCATCTAATGACCCATGCTGTTTTGGCAGCAAGGAGTCCAAAAGAGGCGGAGCAGATAACCTCTGTTCTACAGATGGCAAACTCCATAGAGGACATCTCAAATGCCGCTGGAGACCTTGCAAAAATGGTTCTTGAGGGGGTTGAACTTCATCCGGTGATTACAGAGGCAATTATGGAAAGTGAGGAGGTAATAGCAAAAATTCCGGTATCTAGCGATTCGGTTATTGTGGGAAAAACGCTTGGAGAGCTTGATTTGGCTACAAACACAGGTGTTTGGATAATAGCCGTCAAGAGAGGTAAAAGATGGATTTTTGCCCCGGATAAGGACTTCAAGATAAAGCCGGAGGATATTTTGATTGGAAGAGGAACTCACACCTCTGTTGAACACCTTAAAGAGATCGCTAGGGGGATTATTAGGGTGATTGGTGATGAAAGAGCTTGAGGAGATAAAAGATTGTCTCATAGAGATGAAAAACCTCTCTTCCCTTATGGTTGACCTTGCCTTTTCCTCTGTTATGTATGATAGTGAAGACATAGCCGATGAGGTTTATATCCTTGAAGAAAAGATGGATGAGCTTACATTAAAAGTTAAGAAACTTGCCTTGAGGGCAGCTAAACATGAAGAAAACCCTGAAAAACTTCTCAGTATAATTGAAATGGCCACAATAAATGAGCAGATAAGTGATTCCGCTTATGAGATAGCTGATCTTGTTCTTAGGGATGTTGAGCCTCACCCCATAATAAGGAAAATAATGCACGACGTTGACGAAGAAATAGGGCGCATAAAGGTGAACAGGGGATCAATACTTATAGGACAACCCCTAAAACAGCTTAAGCTTCCAACCAAAGTGGGGGTAAAGTTGATTGCAATAAAGAGGGATGGGAGGTATATTTACAACCCTTCCAAGGATGAGAAAATTAAGGAAGGAGATATATTGATAGCTGTGGGCTCGGGAATTGACCGCCTGAGAGAACTCTCCAATGAAAAAGGTGAGGAAGGGGAATTTATAGAAGAGGAATGATTATAAATCCTTTCGCTTATTTCTTTTTGGAAAAGAAAATGGAGGCTTCGATATGAGGGTGGAAGGATTTGTAGCAAGTTTAAAAAATGCTGAAACAATTGAGGAGCTTTTTGAGATCCTTGAAAAGAAGGGTGCTCCTGTTGTAGAGTTTGATGGGCAAAAGATCCTTATGGTGGTTGAGGGAGACTTTGAGGGAGAACCATTTTGGACTGAGATAAACGGTAAAAAGGCTAACTTTGCTCTTGGGGATGCGATGTTAAACTCCGCAAGTTTTCCCTTTAAGTGCAAGAAGCCTTACACCGGTGGAAACGCTATCTTTGTGAACTTTGAGAACATAGAAACTGAGGAGTTTCTGATTGCATACAGGTCAGATGAAACTACAAGAGCATTTTATGTTAAAGGTGCCGGAGTTGAAAAGATCGATGAGAAGAAATACGAAGAGCTTATTCCTAAGATGCCTGAGTTTAAAGTTAAGGGGTTCTCTGAAGAGCAGATGGACATGATGGGTGCTTTCTTTGGTTAAGCCCACGGCACTTTTGTTTTTATTTTCCATATTCCAAGAAGCTTTCTTGATCCCCAGGTTGCCTGTATTTCAAACGCCGCTATCATGTCTTCATAAACATCTATTAAATTAAAGGAGTTTCCAAATGGGTTTCTATGGAGCTCCCAGCTTATTGATCCAGCGTTTATTATTGGTGTTTCTTCAACTTTTATCCCAAGCGTGTTACCGCCATGACCGGTTAAAACTAAATTCGCTTTTTCATCAGTTAATATCTTCAAGACGTTGCCACCATCTTCCAGGAATCCTATCTCTCTGCTCTTAGGTATTGGTATTATGTTGTGGTGCATTATAACAACTCTAAACTTTTCTTCATGTTCCCTTAGATGCTTTCTTAAAACCTTTTGTCCGATCCTTCCAACAACGCCTATGGGAGTTTCATACTGGGCTGATATTATTGGGATGAACACGAAATCATTAATTTCCAGTATCTTTGGCTCCCCAAAATACTCATTGAAAAGATCGTAGCCAAGGTAGGTAATATCGTTGTGGCCTGGTACTATGAGCTTTTCTGGCCTGATCTTTTCCCAAAATTCGTAAGCCTTTGCATAGTATCGCTCGGTTCCGACATCTACTATATCTCCACAGTGTATAACTAAGTCTGGCCTATACTTCTCGTTAATAGCCTTAATCACATTTTCCAGAACCCTCTCTCTAAAGTAAACCCTATCCGATACATTGCTCTCACTTACTTGGACTATTCTTAGCAACCTTTTTTTCTTTGGAACGAAAATTCGTTGCTTTTTGATTTTAAAGTCTCTTCTGGTAACTTCTCCAGTGACTCGCTTTATGCTTACCGAAATTTTTCCATCGTTTTTAATTTTAATTATGTTGTAGCTGTTTACATCGCCTTTTCTCGTTTTCCTGCATGAAGTACAGCCTGCATTTGCCACAACAAGCCCTTCAACTTTATAGATGTTGGGAACATGCTTGTGTCCGCAGATGTAAAGGTTAACATCGTGCTTTAGAAGTAAGTCTAGAACGTCTCCTGCATTAAATAAAACGTTTCTCTCTCTTCCCGTATCCGGTAGGGGAATTAGATGATGATGGGAAGCAACAATCTTGAATTTTTTGTGCGAATATTCCTCAAGCTTTTCTTTGAGCCAGCGAAACTTGTATCCCCCTATTCTTCCATCGCTTAAGTCCGGGATTGTTGAATCGATCCATATGATGACGAGGTCCTCCTTTTCGTAAACCCCATTTAACGGACCTATGTACTTTTCAAAGAGCTCGTAACCGACGTTTCTTGCATCATGGTTTCCAGGGACGACTATTAGAGGTTTCTGGATCTTTTTTAATTCATAGCTTGCCCTCTCATACTCTTCCCTCAGTCCCTCGTTTGTTACATCCCCCGTGTGAATAACTATGTCGTAATCGAGTGTGTTGACCTCGTTGACTATTAAATCGTAGGCGTATCCCTTGTAGGCTTCTCCGCTGGTTATGTGGGTATCGCTTATGTGAGCTATCTTCATGTTTCTCACTCCGCCGCTATTGAGGTTTCTAGTTTCCTCCTGCTTGCCTCAAGCAGATCACTCAGTGTAAAGATCCCAACGACTTTTCCTTCTTCTCTAACCAGCATGTGCTTTATTCTTTTTGCCGCCATGATCTTCAGCACTTCTTTTAGGGGGGCATTTGTATCTACCGTGATGAGCTCTTTTGTCATGATCTCCTTTACAGGGGTCGTATAGGGCAAACCTGGGACGATAACTCTTCTAATAACATCGCTTTTTGTGAAAAAACCCACGACGTTGTCTTTTTCATCAATAACCACCAGAGAACCAATGTCAAAATCCACCATCACTTTACATGCTTCTTGAACGGTATTGTTAGGCTTTACCCCTATAAGCTTCTTCGTCATATAGACTTTAATGGGAGCATTTTCATCCATTGGGGATCACCATAAAAAGCTTTCGAAAATTAATTGGTTTTGGAAAAATAAAAGGGTTTTGTCCTTAGATTGAAAGCTCGATGCCCCTCTCCTTAAGTCGTTTTGGTATTTCTTCCATAAGATGGTTCATTATGGAGTTTATGGACTCCTCAAGCTCGATATTCTCTATAATCGGAATTCCATATTCTTTTGCTTTTTCTATCAGATACTCTTGGATATGCACTATGTTGTCAATATTCTTCACGTAGTATTCGGCAGGTCTAAGGCTGTAGCGGGCCCTTTCGTAAAATCTCGCCTCAAGCGCTTCGCTGTTCCTCACAGTTATCAAATACATGAAGCTTCTGTCGTTTAAAGTTACATAACCCGGAACAAGATGTATGCCTTCTATTATTGTGTTAAAACCTTCTTTATATGAACGTTCTACAACGGCGTTAATTCCCACAGTTACATATCTCACTTGGCTCTCAAATCCATATATTAGTGGATTCGCATCTTTTGGCAGGTTTCTGAGCTCTCTCCACGCCAAAAATGATGAGGTATGGATTGCTGGCAGGAGCTCTTTGCTTATTATCTTCCTCATTACCTCCCTAACGGTGTCAGTTCCTATAACTGTTCTTATCCCAAGTCTAAAAGCTAACTCCGTTGCCAGTGTAGACTTTCCAACCCCAGTTGCCCCTCCAAGAAGAATTATCATTGGGTATTTCAGTCTTCTAAGCTCATGCCAGAAAAGGTATTTCCTAGCGGCATCTTTAAGCCCGTGGTCTAAGAGCTTCTTATAGGTTACCTTTCGGATTTCATCTTTGGTAATGACCTTTACCTTCTTTCTCTCGAGTTCCTTTACTATCTCTGCCGCTATTGAATAAGCTACTCCAACATCAACGCCAGTGGAGGTTATTGATCTTGTTAGGATTCCCCGTGAAAAGGGTATCTTGGTTTTCTTCTCAGGATCAACGACAATTATCATTTGCCCTCACCTTTGAGCTTTCTCCCAATCCTCAAAACTGCCTCCCTTAAGTCTTTGCCGTCTATGTTTATCGGTTCATTGTCTAGGTATATGACTTCCTTTCCCTCTTTAAGGGCTTCTTTTGTGACAACATCTACAGCTGCCGCTTTTAGTTCCACTATAACCGTATCGTAGTTATCAAGGCGCTTTAAGTCTTCCCTGAGTTTTGCCCTGTTTGCCAAGTTGGGGCTCTTTCCAACTATTTCTACTCCATAGTTGTTTTCCAAATATGTTGCGGCTTTCTCAAGTCCCTCTGGTGGTGCAGTCATAACAAGGAGGGCTTTTTTGCCCCTTACCTCTCCCAAAGGTCTTGGTCTAAAGGCCGTTAAATGAATTTCAGCTTTTGGGTTTATATCTCTCAAAACCCTGTAGAGTTCTTCGAGTTTATCTTTACTGACCATATCAGCCAAGGTAACCACAACTAAATCCGCTAATCCTACTCTAAATGGACCGAAATAACTCTTTATGAACTCAATCCTTTGAGTTGCTCCAACGACGGTTATGTATTTGTCTGCTTTAACTGTGGGAAAAGTTGCACCGCTCCCCTCTAATATTACGATGTCTCCCTCAAGCTGCTCCGCAAGCTTTATCCCTTTGTCAACTATGTCAAAAAAGCTGAAACCGGCCATTCCGCCCCCACATCTTCTGCATCCAATAGTTAGAACCCTTGCCGTTAAGGCATCTTCAAAATGATCAGATGCGGCATGCTTTCCCGATTCCGCAATTTCTACCAAAAACTCGGGGGTTATCTCTATCTTGTCTCCCTCAATTATCTCAGGTTCTTCTGGTCCTCCTCTGCCCATTGTTACTACTATGGGCTTTGCGATCTCCTTTAGAGTCCTTGCAACAAAACCACTCACCGCTGTTTTTCCCACTCTCTTCCCAGTACCAAGTATCGTGAGGCTTGGTTTGTTGATTTGAATTGCCTTTTTCGGGGAAAATTCAAAATCCGCGCCTTTGTATCTTACGCCATGCTTTAAGAGCACTGCCGCTATTCTAAAGCGGTCTTCATAATCCAGCACGGGCTCATCGCTCAGGTCAATAACTTCCTCAATCTCGTTCTCCTCAATAGCTCTCTCGATTTCAAGGAGATAATTCTCACCGTAATACAGCTTAACTCCTATTTTTTCCTCTAGGGACTTCATGTCCCCTATCTTTTCCGTACCTCCCAAAAATACTGCACAGCATACATCTCCAAGCTGTTTTATAGCCCATGCGGTTACGTCTGGATAGTGCTCACCATCAATAAGCACCATTCTCATTTTTCCACCCGTAGAAGTTTAAGTTAGTTTAGGTATAAAATCCTTCTGGAGTTAAGCAAATTAGCTTAACTTTAATATGATTATTTACGCAAAATGTTTAAATGCTTAAAGTTTTGAATATCTTTCGGTGGTGTTATGAAAAGGACATCGTTGATTATCTTGGGGATTCTCATTTTTGCAGTAGCTGCAAGCGGTTGCATTAGAGGGGATGAAGTTAAAGACACTGGGACAAATGGAAGTGCTCCACCATCCTCAGAGCAAACAGAGCTAAAGAAAGCAACTTTAAAGATCTTTCATGCAGGTTCTCTGAGTGAGCCATTAAAAGATGTTGATGAGGCTTTTAGGGAGTATGCTAAAAGTATTGGCTACGACGTGGAGATTCGAGCAGAAGCCAGTGGAAGCGTCATGGCCGTTAGAAAAGTCACTGATTTGGGGAAAAAAGCAGATATAGTGGCTGTGGCGGATTACACCTTAATCCCCCAATTGCTGGTACCGGATTATACGGATTTTTACGTTCTTTTTGCGACCAATGAAATAGTCATAGCCTTTACCGACAAGAGCAAATATTCCGATGAGATTAACTCGGACAACTGGTACGAGATTCTGACGAGGAATGATGTGTCCTTTGGATTTAGCGACCCTAATCAAGACCCCTGTGGTTATCGGAGCGTTATGGCAATGAAGCTTGCTGACCTCTATTATGGAAAGCCGATTTTTGAAACCCTAGTAGAGAAGAACACAAATATCTATGCCGAAGGAAACCATATAATCGCTCCAAGGGATATTCAAATTAAAACCGACAAGGTTGTTATAAGGCCAAAGGAGACCGATTTAACTGGCTTGGTGGAGAGCGGTAGCTTGGACTATTACTTTATTTACAGAAGTGTTGCAATGCAACACAATCTGAAATTCGTTGAACTGCCTAGGGAGATCAACCTAAAGGACTTTACTCTAGCGGAGCATTATGGTCAAGTATCGATAACATTAGGCTCAACAGGAAAAACGATTAAAGCAAAACCAATTGTTTATGGGGTGACAGTTTTAAGAGATGCTCCCAATAGGAGGCTCGCTTTAGCGTATCTAAAGTTCTTGCTGAGCGAGAAGGGCAAAGAAATTTTTGAAGAAAATTACCAAGACTTCATATGGCCACCTGTGGGGTTTGGAAACATCCCAAAGGAGATTAGGGATGAAGTAAAGATCGAAGGCTAAAACTTTTTAATTTCCTTTTCAGAGGTGAGGATATGAAGCGCGATTATGTAACAGCGTTCTTTGCTCTGATTGGAACGTTCCTTGTGCTGTATATCCTTCTGCCACTAGTTGTTATCATAAGCAAGCAGCTCTTCGATTGGGAAATGTTAATAAAAACGCTTCATGATGAGGTTGTTCTAAAGGCACTTAGAAACTCCCTCCTAACATCAACAGCTACAATGTTAATATCTCTTTTCTTCGGTGTGCCCCTCGGCTACGTCCTTGCGAGGAAAGATTTTAGGGGTAAAAGCTTTGTTCAAGCTGTTGTCGACGTTCCTATTGTTATTCCTCATTCCGTAGTTGGCATAATGCTTCTCGTGACATTTTCAAACAGGATTCTCGACAGCTATTTGGGAATAATCATGGCGATGCTTTTTGTCTCTGCTCCTTTTACAATCAATGCTGCTAGGGATGGATTTTTGGCTGTAGATGAAAAACTTGAGCATGTAGCAAGAACCTTAGGGGCAACTAAGCTGAAAGCATTCTTTACAGTATCTATTCCAATTGCAATGCCTTCTATTTTAAGCGGTGCCATAATGACGTGGGCGAGGGCGATAAGCGAAGTGGGAGCAATCCTTATTATCGCTTATTACCCAAAAACTGCGCAGGTTCTGGTTATGGAGTACTTCAACAACTACGGTCTGAGAGCTTCAAGGCCGATTTCAGTTATCTTGGTGCTGCTAAGCCTTAGCATCTTTGTTGTTTTAAGGTGGTTTGTGGGGAGGTCGAGAAATGCTTAGGGTTGAAAGAGTTAGCAAGGATTGGAGAGAATTTAGACTTAGGGATATCAGCTTTGAAGTTAAAAAGAATGAATATTTCATAATTTTGGGCCCTAGCGGTGCTGGGAAGACGCTTCTCCTTGAGCTTATCGCCGGGATATTTGTCCCGGACTCCGGAAGGATCTTTATGAATGGAAAAGATATAACTTTTCTTCCTCCAGAAAAGAGGGATTTAGCTTATATTCCACAGAACTATGCTCTCTTCCCCCACATGAAGGTTTACGACAACATAGCCTATGGATTAAGGCTTAGGAAAATTCCAAAAAACGAAATTGATAAGAGAATCAGGGAAATTGCAGAGATCCTTGAGATCTCGCACCTCTTACATAGAAAACCAGAAACACTTAGCGGCGGTGAGGCTCAGAGAGTAGCTATTGCAAGGGCTTTAATATTGGAGCCAAGGGTTATACTCCTTGACGAGCCCTTTGCGAATCTGGATCCTCAAACGAGGGCTAAGCTCATTCAAGAGATGAAACACTGGAGAAAAGAGCTTAACTTTACGGCTTTGCACGTAACGCATTCCTTTGAAGAGGCTGTCAGCTTGGGGGACAGGGTAGGAGTTATGCTTAACGGAACGTTAATTCAAAGTGGGGATGTTAGAGAGGTTTTTTCCAATCCCAAAAATGAGGAGGTGGCCAAGTTTCTCGGGTTTGAGAACATAATTGAAGGCATTGCGGAGGGAAGAGTTTTAAGAACAAACGGAATTTCAATAGAGTTGCCCATTGAGGTTAAAGGGAGAGTAAGGATTGGCATCAGGCCAGAAGAGATTGTGATATCCAGTGAACCAATAAAGAGCTCTGCAAGGAATGAATTCAAGGCCAAGGTTTTAGCAGTTGAGGATTTAGGTTCATTGGTGAGGCTAACTCTTGATGTTGGTGTAATTCAACTTAGAGCATTTATCACCCGTTCTTCTCTCATAGAGATGGGAATTGAAGAGGGGAAAGAGGTTTACCTGAGCTTTAAAGTAACGGCGATTCATGTTTTCTAATGTATGCAGGTATGCATAAGTGCTTTTACTTGTCTTTTAACGACCTTTTCTTTACGTATAGCAAGTCTTTTATATTTATGAAATCTTCTTCACAATTGGTGAGAGCATGAAGAGGCTAACAGTGGCTGAAGCAAGTGCGATGCTTATAGGAACTCAAATCGGGGCGGGCGTTTTGGGTTTGCCGTACGCACTGAGAAAGGCGGGGATTCTTGGAGTTTTAGTAGTTATTATAGCCGGCTTGATGACACTTCTAACGGCTTTGTTTGTCCTTGAAGTCGCTTCCAAAAACCCCGAGAAAAGCCTTTCAAAGCTTACTGAGGAACATTTGGGAAAGATGGGTGGGGTTTTAATGTTTCTTAGCATCTCTGCTTTGGCTTATGGGGCCCTTATAGCATATATTGCTGGAAGTGCTGAGATTATATCTTCCTTGACAAACATTAAGCCTGAAATTGCAGCCCTAATCTTTTGGGGTTTAATGAGCGTAATAGTTTTTATGGGACTCAAGGCTTCTGGAGAGGCTGAATTGACTCTTTCATTGGTTCTCCTTTTTGCTCTTGCACTCTCGATAGCTCTCGTTTTAGGAAGAATTGACAGAGAGAATTTGTTCAATTTCAACACTTCTGCAACTTTAAATGGCTTAGGAGTGGTAATTTTTGCCTATGTAAGCCATATGATAATCCCTGAGCTCTTTAAGGGATTAAAAGATGTAAAAACCACCGCGAAAGCGGTCTTCATAGGTTACATCGTTCCAATGGTCTTTTACGCATTCTTTGTTCTTTCATTTGTAGGAGCGTTTGGTTCAAGTACGCCTGAACTAGCAACAAGTGCACTTGAAAGGTTGTACGGGAATTTAGGTAGAATTTTAGGTCTTATTTTACCCCTCGCGGCAATATGCACGAGTTATATAGGCATAGCCCTTGCAGAAATGGACAACATAAAAGATGTCTTGGGAGTAGGTAAGCTTTCTGCATGGATGTTAACGGTATTTCCACCCCTGCTGATATACTTCCTCGGCCTTAAAAGCTTTGTAAACGCCCTATGGCTTGCCGGCACTTTTGGCGGGATACTATATGCTGGAATACTACCAACGGCAATATATTTAAAGGTAAAGGCAAAACATGACAGCTTCCACTTTGGTGTGCCCCATTCAGTAGCTTACTTCTCAGGATTGGTTTTTCTCATACTTTTTCTCTATTCAATTGTCTCTTTGGCGTGAATTTTGTATTTTACCACGTACCTTTCCTTTTCAAAGTCTTCTTCGCTTTCTAAAATCTCTAGTGGCTCCGCTTGTGATACTGTCAGGATAACCGCGGCATCACCTCCTGAAGCCATTCAGAAATGTCACTGGGGGGAGAACTAAATCGAGAATGACGCCGAGCAAAATTATACCAGAAGGCAAACAGAAAAACAAACCTGTGAACTCTCCGCCAATCCTTACTCCTGAAATTATTCCAGAAACGCCTTGTCCGTTCCTTAACAGTCCTAAACCAGCGTTCAATACTGTTCCTCGGCCCGAAAGTCACATGCAAGTAATCCAGCCCCAGACTGTTAAACGCTGATTTATACCACTTCCCTCCATCAACCAGAAAAACTGGCCGCCCCTCACAGGATTTTAAAACAACCAGAAGGAAATCCCTGGCAATCCAATAGTTTCTAGTTACAGTAATCTAGACTGCCAAAACTTCCCTGCTTTCAACGTCAATTGCGGCCCAGAGAAATCTCTTCTTCCCATTAATTTTTATCACTGTCTCGTCTACTGCGATAAAATTCCTCTGTTTTTTGACTGCGAGAGTTTTCGGCGTGTAAACGGATTCTGCGAGTTGTGTAGGTGAGGCCTTTCAGGTATAATTCTGCTGCCCTGATTTTCTTTTCTGGCGGGATTTTGTTCCGGCGAAAGGGTTTTAAGGCTGAAATTACCCAGTAAATAATGGTTT